>JAEIGA010008401.1_pt1 | contig 15647 bp, 16 predicted proteins | sample 9270691 | NCBI WGS metagenome assembly JAEIGA01 (sample SAMN17057246, study PRJNA624740) | gut metagenome | biome: biome; isolation source: fecal sample | host: Bos grunniens | place: China: Xizang | collected 2019
AGTGAAATGCCCATAGCATCGTACAAGGCTGTACAGCAATCCGGCTGATAGGTCTCAGCTGTAAGTTCCTTGATCTCATTCACAGGCACACACTCATAGACGGTCTTCACATCGTCGTTGAAGGTTACAAGGCTAACATAGTGGTCCTGCTCCTCGTGCTTCTTCTGAGCTGAACAAATGGTTTGGATTGTTTCATTTACGCTGTCAATAGCAGCCTTCTTGATGCTCTGCATAGAGCCACTCTCATCAATGATAATGAGATTGAAAATACTTGTCTTCATATTCCTTTTATTTATTACTGATTCACGTTTATTCTTTCTTATTTCTTCCAGGTAGGTTGCGACATCTTTTATCGGACGGAACGGCTCAACAATATCCAGATTAGTATCAATGATTGCATACACTTCCTCCTCGTCATTGTCTTCCATTCCGAAACCATCGCTATCGGCGAAATATCTACCATCAGGGTAAAGCATCCAAGAAATGGCACATAGTCCGTCCTTAAATCCGTCCCATCGATTGATTCCTGCATAGCGTATAGCTTTTGCTCGTGCATTGCCAATACCATTTTCATAAATTCTGGCAATCGTGTCATAGTCAATATCATCGTCATTCACCAACAACTCGCCACCTGTAGTTGAAAGTTTGCGAATCTTACCGGTAAAAGTATTGGCTACATACAATTCATAATTCCGCCAGCCCTCGCCAAAGAACAAAGCCATTCCATCACCTGCAAGAATGCCTTTGCGGTCCTTCAATGCTGGATAACCATACACGAATACACTGTTATCCTGCTGCTCAAATCTAATAGTTCCTTGTTCAACCATATTTTCACTTTAATTGCTTTTATGATATGAGATTTGATTATATTGTATTCTATCGTAAGAGAAATAAAAAACCGTCAAATTTTCAATAAGATTCTTGACGGATTTATAAGTATGCAAATTTGGGGGTGTTTATGGATGAGAATAATTCAATTCATCCCAAAACTCCTGGGGCAACCAGACATTATTTAACAAAGAAGCATCTCTAAACATTGGAGCAATTTGTGTAACTCGCCAACCTCCTAATCCACAACCTATGCGAGTTACTAAGAAATGCTGTTTAGGATGTTCCATTGCGTGTTTTGTAAATCTATCAACAGCTGCTTTCACATCGGCGAATCCTACTCCTGCGGTTGCTATTGCGTATGATCTTCCTTGATGCCCTTCTCCTTGTCCGAATATCGCTCCAAAATTTTCTAATGCGAAAGCCGCTGCTCCTTCCCAATGTCTGCCAGAGCGACGACAGCCAAATACAAAAATCTCATTCTCTTTTAGAGATGTTATAAAATCAGGGGTTATACGATTTTCCATTTCTTAATTATTTATGATATCTTTTGTGATGACCACAGCGTTTGCAGTATGCTTTCTCCCATTCATCACCATTTGTCTTGGGTGCAAAACCAGAACAATCACAGCCAACGGTATATGAGCAATGCTTACCTTGACATGATATGTCTGAACATACCTCGCTCTTTACTTCTGTCTGTGAGGTGAAAGAACACAAACCAATGACTACAACCGCTGATACTATCAATGCAGAAACTGCGCAAATAATCTTCTTCATAATTCAATACCCTTATTCGTGTCGGGCACAACCTCTAATTGTTAGATTTAAATGAACTTTCTACTCTTTATGACTCTAATAATAGAAAAGTAACCCATCAATCAATACTTTTTCTATCTTTACTACTTTCTCTTACTATTCTAGTCATCTTGGCTAATTGCCAAAGACTCTGCAAACTGACGATACTCCTCGTTAACCTTTTGGCGGCCAAAGTATGTGTCTTGCCTGAAATAAAATCTAGAATAGGTTCACTGGCGTTTACCTTGCTGCTATTATTTTTTTGCTTCATCTTAATTATAGTTTATACTTTGCTTAAATAGAGTCACACAAAGTATAATTCCTATCATCAGTAAGCGTTATACACCTCAACGAACTGCACTATGGCCCTATGCTTGATGTTATAGACATTGGCTGCTGTAGTGTTGAGTTTTGTTGCGACCTCGTCAGCATCATACCCCTCAACCAGCATCCATTGCAGCACCTGGACATATCGTTTATTAGGCATTCTCTCGAATGTCGTGTTTACATCCATAGCGATTTCTGTATTCAGGTTCTCGATGCAATCACTTATTTTGACTTCTGATATGTCAAGCACTACCTTGCCAAGCAGACGCTCACGCTGTTTGAAAAAATATCGCCAAGTGATACGTGTTACCCAAGAACAAAGACTACACCCGTTTATTCCAGCGAAGGTATCCAACTTGTGCCAATTATCTGTTGATAGGTAAATGAATAGTTCGTTCACCAACTCATCATAATCCACATGGCCGTCCATCAACGAGAACCTGATATCATTGAGCAGATAGTTGCAAAGACCATAGAAAAATGACTCTGTAATACGATTGTTGCCACTCTTCAACCCTGCGATGTATTCTGTGTCGCTTATCTTCTTCCAGATGTTGCTACTAATTGTTCTCATATCGGTTAATTTTATCTTTTAACCTTTATGAGTATATACGTTTATAAGTAACCTGTTTCGATACAATTATTTCATTTCATTATATTCAATAGCCAGAAAAAGGGTGTGAGTTTGCCCCACACCCTCATTTGCAAAAATATGATTATCGTTCGGTGAAATCAACATCAGAATCCGTAATAGAAATTGTTTCCAATGATGTATCGAATGTCGATTTGGCAAGTGTCAAGGTGATTCTAGTAATCTCGCTTCGCTTAACCGAGATTGCCCCCTCTGAAACAAGATTTATCTCCTTGCCCTCTGCATCACAAATCTTAACTTTGAGAGGATCATACTCTCCTTGAGGGACAACGATATTAAAATCAGTGGTAGATGTTGTGTAAAGCGTCTTTGCATCGGCACAATTAAGCACAACGCCATCATTTCCTGATACCACAGCTGCGTTATCATCACCGACAGTAAATGTTCCGCTCATACCTTTGTCTGCCGAGAGACTGATTGACGAGATGCTAACTTGTCCACTCTCCTCGGATTTCAAGGAGAAGCGGATGATACCACAAAGGTTTTTGAAAGCAAGGTCTTTGTTAGTTGAGACTGCACGCATCGGGAAATTCTCCACATTATCGCTCACATAGTTCTGTGTTGCGGGTAGCATCATATTTGACACGGTAATGGTAGACGGATAGAACGCTGTGTACTGCGACGCAGTGTTGCTGATAGAGCCTTCAATCTTGGTAAACTCTGCGGTCGATGAGTAGCTGTTACCTGTTGTGTACACGGCTGTGCTTACACCGTCCGAAATGCTGATTGCATCACCTTCTGACCAATAGAGTGAGTAGCAACCATCACTGTTGGTATAACCTGATAGCGAAGTGCGTGTCGATGGTTCACTCTCAGTTGTGGCTGTGAATACCTCCGAAGGGTTATCAATTTCCAAATTTGTCTCCATCTCGAAAGACTCCTCACAAGAGGCAAGAAGAAGCATTGCTGCAATGCCAAAGAAAAATTTTGATCTCATAGCTTTTAATGTTTAACTGTTAATATTTTACCTGCGTTACTTTTATCTTTATTGGTTCTACGGATGATCTCGTTTGCGGAGTCTCATTGAGAAGCATATATGCCCTGAAAGGTGCAACAATAGCCTCATCACTCCTGGTCAATCCTAATGAATTGCCATCGTCTGTCAGTTTGTAATAGTTTGCTCCAATGGTCGTACGCTCATAAACACCTCGCATCTTGTCTGTCTTTTGAGGTGTGGCACTCAACGCAACATTGCTCAAACTGAATTTACAAGTTACATCTTTTGGCACATACACCAGACATGGCTCTCCGGCGTTTGCCGACTGGACTTCACTAACCGATAGTAGCCTTTCATTGCCAACTACTTCAAGTTCTACAACCCTAGCAATCTTACTATCCTCACAGAAGGTATTGAGCATTGACTGGCTGATTGCAAAGGGTACACATACGCTGTTCCAACCCGAATAAAAGGTTCTCTCATAGGTGATATTTGCCTTAGCTGGCAGTTCGCTGACACCATCTTTGTCTGACAAGACAATGCTCTGTATAGCCTCCTTACAGATAACGGAACAAGTTCCCGTTTTGCCATTAGATGTTGTTGCCGTAATTATCGCAGTACCAGCTTTAATGGCTGTAATCTTACCGGAACTGCTGACGCTTACCACAGAGGAGTTGCTCGATGACCACGACACAGATTGACTTGCGCTTGAAGGGTACACTGTTGCGGTAAGATATCTGCTTCCACCTTCGGTGAGAGTTACAGATGATGGAGCCACAGATACACTCGTGGGCTTCGGCTCTGAAACAACCACTCGAAGCATAGCATAAACGCCATTATCAGCCTTAACCTTCAAGTCTGCTGCTCCTGCTGATTTACCTGTCAACACACCGTCCTGCGAGATAGTTGCCACATACTTGTCGCTAATAGACCATGTAAGAGTATATTCAGCATTTGCAGGCAGTACCGTAGGTGTAAGTTGTACCGATTCGCCTACCTCTATTGCTTTAACGGTCGAAGAGAACTTAATGCTTGTCGGTTCAACGCCCGATCCACCACCTCCATTGCCGACAACGGTAATTCGATAGTCGTAAGCTCCTGAAGTTTCATAGGTAAAAGATCCGCTTCTTACGAAGTAACGGTAATCGCAACGAACGATAATTGGAGAAGAAAAAGCCTTTATAGCCTTAACTGTTACTGAGTAGTTGGTGTACGATGTCACCTGAACATAGCTGATACCATTTGAGTAGAAAGTAACGGACTTGAGGTCTTTGGATGTTACCGATGACGGCAGGTAAAAAGTCTTTGTCTCACCCACAGACATAGTTACTTCCTTGTATGATATCGCATATGCGGACTCAGAAGCAATGATACCAATAAGCGTTATCATTATCATCTTCACCCAGTTTTGTTTTAGAATATTTGACATAACTATTATTTTCTTAATGTTCCAGCTGCTTTGCGATGATATAATGCAGCTTTGTCTTCAGCCTCTTCTGCATAACGGATTCTTAATTTATACTTATCCATTGCGTCCTCATAATATTTAGTTCTTGTTTTTGCCCGATCCACATCCCCTTTTTTTGTGTAGTAAACAGATTCTCTTTGATATTCTTTAGCTTTATTGAGATAATAGTTTGCGTCTTTGCGATAATCTACAGCCTTTTGTTGGTAATACTTTGCCTCACGGGTATATTTCTCTGCCAACTCGAGATTATAACTACTTTGGGCGTAACCAGCACTAACAGATGTAACAATCACACAAATAAGTAATAATATCTTCTTCATAATTATATGCCCTAATATGTGTCGGGCACAACTCTAAAATTATATTATTTGAACTTTTATTATTAATGTCCATTTTCTTAAAAAGTAACCTTGACGAATTAATTACTTTTCGCAAGTTTACATTTAAGACTTTCTGCAGCAAAACATAATATTCTTAATATATGTAATATAATGGCATCCACATTTTGCTCTTCATTATATTTATGGTCGTAATTTATGGAGATACTACCATTCCTCAAAACAATGACTTTTACATATTTAACTTCTCTGTTAATGTCATTAATAGCAGATATTAGTAAATCATAGTTATAGTTTCTTAATGTATCATAGTGAGGTATACATATCCGAATCAGGTCTTTGCATGTGTCAGTTATATATATCATTTGATATTGATTGTAGGAAAAACACCACCAATCAATACCAACTATACAGGTAACATTTGTTGCTATTTTTTTAATAGCAACTATAATATCGTCTTTTATTGCCATAATACATCGCTTTTTGTATTTATGAAACAAACATATAAAAAGTAACCCCCATGCTGCAACATGGGGGTCAATAAAATGAAAACCTTATGGGATATTATTTTTGAATCATTTCTAAGGTATCCTCTACAACGAGATGAGTGGAATCACGAGGTATTGTATCATTTTTAATGGTACTCTCAATTTTTATACTATCTATTCCGAAAGTGTAATTATTGTTGTTGAATATCTTGTCGGATGAGAAATCTGTAGTAGACGGATCTTCATTAAAAGGGGCTAATGTAAATAGTCCAATCACAAATACGGCTGCAATACCCGATGCCCACCACCAAATTCGTTTTGAAGGTTTCTTCTTTTCGATACATTGAGGTGCGGGAGAGTACTGACAATTATCAGTGCCAGTTGCTCGCATAGACGCAGCTACTTGTTGATGCTCTCTGTCATACATCCTTTGCAGCATCTTCAATTTTGCCTTTTTATCTTCACGAGAACTAATCGCGCCCTTTACATTCCTTGTAAACTCGAGCTGTTCTTTTTTCGACTCATCTTGATTAACTTCCGCCTCAAATTGAGCCTTCTCCTCGTCAAACATTTTGCCGAGTATATATTCATCTATTCTATCTTGAAAATCAGTTTTCATACGCTCAATTTTAATTATACTTCAAGTATCGTCTATATGTTTCATTAGCCACCTCTCGAAGATTCTCCATACACTTATGTTTCTTCGTTTTCAGAGCATTCTTCGACTCTATAGAGGGAATCTCGGTCAAAATCCTATCGAGGTCTTTATCTTCATAGTAGAATTTTGAGAGTATTTCATAGCACCGCTCAGACATCTTTGATATCAAATCGGCGATTATCTCTAATTGTATATTATCGCTCTCGTCATAGAGCATAGCTATATACTCTTGCTCATCGAAACCATTTGTACGAACCTTCTTACCCATCTCTGTCTCTGGGTCAGCAAAGAATGGGTGCTCTCGGAGCCATTCAAGATATTTCAACTTTGCAATACCCATAAAGTAGGTTCTAATGCTACCGCTCAATGGTTTTCCATCTTTACCCTTGACAATGTTGTCCTCTGCGTAGATCTTACTACACTCTATGTTCTCCCATAACTTGATAAACGAGTTTTGTAGAATCTCTTCAACAGCCTCTTCTGTTGCGTAAAACACGCCTCTATACTTCTCATAATAGTAATCGGCACAATACTCGTATAGTTCGTATTGTGCCAACTGATTGCCATCGTGCATTCCGGCAATCAATCTTGCCTCTTTTTGTTGTAGAGTCTCTAATCTTATAACTTTTGCCATATAAAATTAGACAATGTTTTCAGCAACTAATAATTAGATGTTTATAATATTCAATTAGGGCATAAATGTGCTATTACCATACACATCTATCAATCCCATTTTTTCTCCTTTCGAGACTAAAGCAATACCATTCTCAAAAAAGAAATATTCATCATATTGAAATGGAATAACTAATACTCCATCTGTATTAATGCATCCATATTTGATTTCTCCATTAATATTTTTACCAACACAAGCATAGCCATTCTCAAATGAAAATGCAACGTCATATGAAGGTTTAATAGCCTCCTGTCCATTTCGTTTGAGATAACCGTAAAGATTGTTTGTACGAAACAGAGCTAATCCATCACTAAACCTACTAATGCGTTCATACCATGTAAAACCTGGTAAAGGTTTTCCATTATAGCCAATTAGAGTTGCTCGAATAGGTGATGGTTGTTGCAATTCAACATAACCATCTTTAAATTCAAATTCTCTCTCAAATCTGACGGGACTTCCAGAATAGCTATCAAGTGTCATAGGAATAACTATTTCTCCTTTCTTGTTTATGAATCCATAATGAGAAGTTTGAGAGTTTGTATTGCGACTTGGCATATCATCTTTATATACCGCACACAATCCCTCTGAAAAGTGATGCGTATCATCAAAAACGCATGGAATCGCAATTTCTCTATCTTTATTGATAAATCCAATCTTTCCAGTCTCAACATTTTGCACTTTAGCTAATCCTTCATAAAAGTTATCACATATTTTGTATTGAGAACTTGATTGGACTATAGTTTCAAATTTCTTATTTATGATTTTTTCTACGCCATTACTTATAACAAAGGCGTACCCATCTCTAAACTGCGAAGCATAATCGTAGTCATAGTTAACATTATATTCTTGATTATCTTCTTTTAGGTATCCGTATTTACCCTCACGTGATCCAACCGCTAAATATCCTTCCTGGAAACTATCACTTCCCATACCATCATTGTAGTAATTTAAGGGAACAACTTTCCCATTAAATCTTAGATCGTAAGTACGCATTTTAGAACCATCTTCATTTATTCCCAATGCGAAATCCCCTCCAAAGTAGAACACCTCAGCCCATATGCACGGTATTATCACCTCTCCTTTTGTATCGATTAAACCACATTTATACGCTTCGTTGCAGATTTTCGCATATCCATTCTTAAAACCTCCACTTTCAGAGTAAGAATATCGACCTATTTCTAGAGCTCTGATTAAACTTCCGTTTAGATGCGAAAATCCTAAATTTGAAGAGTATGAGTATATACCTGTAATCTTGTTGTTGCGCACAAGAAACAGATCTGTAACAGTATGATTTAATGCACCTGAAACTGTAATATCTGCCGTTATAAATGTTAATGTTCCTTCGGGCATTTCATCTGAAGCAACAACCCTTACATTACTCATTTGGTAATTTACAGATTTGGACATCAGAGACTGAAACATATTCATATAAGAATCAAGCACGAATGTTTCATAATTTGTAAGACCATGCTGCTTTTGGTAGTCTGCATGTATCTTATCTTCAACTCTACACTTTCTTGAACCTGAACATAGTTCATCAATCTTTTCTCTGAAGATGATTTCGTTCGTATTACACCAAGAAGAAAGTGCTTCGCCAAAATCTTTCACAACTTTATCTGGAGTTTGTTGTGCATTTATAGGACTGAAATTTGCCAACAACATTATACAGATAATTATACCTCTAAAAAACATTGTTACTTTCATATCATTCTTTTATTTATCCTCTGTTTTGTTTTTGGGAAGAAATGTGCTATTGCCATACTTATCAATCAAACCTACTTGGTCATCTTTTTCTACTAATGCGATTCCATTCTCAAAATAGAATATATTGTCATAAATACAAGGTATTACTAATATACCATCTGTATTAATACCTCCATACTTATACTTTCCATATTTATCATCAATACTTACGCATGCTATGCCATCAACAAAAAAAGAAGCAAAATCATAGATAGCAGGAATTGCAATATCTCCTTTACTATTCAAGAAACCGAGTTTGCCATCCTTTTTAAAGCGAGCAAATCCTTCATGTATTCGACGAACTTCATCATATTCCCAAGAAAAACCTGGTAATGGTTCGCCGTCAATACCAAGCAAAGTCCCATGACTATGACCATCTTTTATAGCTTCTATATATCCATTCTCAAAGCATCCCCAGAAACCATCATAAATAATAGGGATAACTATATCACCTTGGGTGTTAATACATCCATACTTATACTCATTATACCCCCATTCATTTTTACCTTTTATCATACCCACATCACATACACCTTCTGAAAAATAGCCTGCTTGATCATATATACAAGGAATTACTAACTTCCCTTTTTTATTAATAAAACCATACTTTCCCGTGAGTCTATCTTTTACTTTTGCCAGTCCATTATATAGTCTATCGCATATTGTATAAACTCTTGTGTCTTTTAAAATTGGATTATAAGATTTATCGATTATCATTCCTACTCCTGCATATTTAACAAAAGCATAACCATTACAGAATCTTGTTGCATCATCAAATAGATACTGCACTGTATATGTTTGGTCATATTTATTTAAATATCCATATTTATTATTTTCATTATAAACTACAGCATAATCTTCACTGAATGTGGTAGTGATTTTCTCACGCCCCACAATATAATCTTGTACACGATATAATGGTGTACGTTTACCATCCGCTCTAAGGTCATAAGTTGCACTTTTCTTATTTGAGTTATCTTTATAATTGAATCCCCAAGCGAAGTCACCACCAATATAAGATACTCCATTCCATATACATGGAATAATTACATTACCTTTTATATCAATTAGTCCTTCATTGCCTGCTTCATTTGCAACTTGAACAAATCCGTTTTGAATGCTAGCGGCCCATCTATATCTTCCTATTTTCAAAGCATTTATAAGACTACCATTAAGATGAGAAAATCCCAAATTTGAAGAATAAGAATAAATTCCTGTTATTTTATCATTACGAACGAGAAACAAATCTGTCACTTTTGTATTAATTGCACCTGATACACTTATATCTGCAGAAATAAATGTCAAAGTTCCTTCGGGCATTTCATCTGTACCAACAACTTTAATGTTGCTCATTTGATAATTAAGGGACTGCGGAATTAACGATTGGAACATGTTCATGTACGAGTCTAAAACAAATGTTTCATAGTTTGTTAGGCCTCTTCCTTTCTGATATTCAGCATGAATTTTATCCTCAACTCGGCACTTCTTTGCGCCAGAACATAATTCATCGATTTTTTCTCGATAAATAATTTCATTAGTGCTACACCATGACGATAATGCTTCGCCAAATGATGTTACAATTTCCTCTGGGCTATTTTGAGCCTTTACATGTGTTGCTAAACACAGCAGAATTATTAATGACACTTTAAAACGCATAGATGAAGTATTGCAATCGTTATTTTCAAAACATTTCTAAAAAATACTACCATTTGACAATTCTAACACACTTTGGCAATTACCATTTTCTTAAGCCATGCTTTTCTGGACCATGTCCACAAGTATGCCCGTGTCCATCTGAATTAGAGCAATTACCTTCATATGTTCCATTACCGTGCTTATATCCCCAATAACCAGAGCAGCTACACTTAGAACATTTGTTCCTTGTTTTTACAAAAGTTCTGTATTTGTCGCTGGAGTAGGTATAACTATTTTCGCCTCCACGCTGAGTGATGTAATCTATAGCGGGCTGCTTCCCCTCTCCAATATATCCGTAAGTAGCATACATCTTTGTGTAAAAACCACTTAGACCGAAAGTGTAGATAATTACAACTTTCGTTTTGTCAAATGATACGACGGCTTCATGGTATGTTGTACCAGGAACAATTGATAATGATGATTTTTTAAACTTATAATGTCTTTCGTTATTATCATCAGTGTAATCATATTTCCATATGGTTCCATCTAGCATCTCCATATAGTTACCATTGCCTGACCATTCAATCCATAGACCTGCATCTTGATCACAACCTGTAATTGGTCCAGAATTAGAGGGTGAAAGTATTTCCATTTGCATAAAACTTTTTACTTCTTGAGCTTGAGAAAAGATAGAAGTACATAATAGAAAAAACAATATCGCTGTAAGCTTAATTTTATTCATCATTTCTAAATTTATATAACATTTTATTACTTATTCATTAAAGAGTCGTTTCTCTTGACAGGTCTAATATAATTCCAGTAAGATAGATCCATACCATTTCTTATCCTATATTCATACTGGGATATTTGCATGCCATATGCTTCGTCTGATGATTCTAATTCGGAAGACCAATATAATACATATGCTACTCCATTTTTACTTTGAATATCATATGGTTCAAAATAAAAATCTCCTTCTATTGGGAGAAATATTGAATTCCCATTTTTACCAATAATCCTATATCCTTTGATACCGTTTAAAACGCAATATTCCCAAACGCACTCTTCTGCGAGTTTCTGGAGATCTTCTTTGGTTGGTAGACGCCAATCTTTGCCTAATGTTTTAGTTGCTATATCTAAATATGTTCCTGCAATATTTAATGGAACTCCATACTTTAGAAATTTTTTCTTATACTTTTCGCCATTTTTACGAGTCCTTTTTACATTTACAAATTCTGACTTATGATCTCCCCATAAATATAGTTTACCCATATCTGAACATGAAGATGCTTCAAGATTTTTTGAAGACCACAAACATCCTATACCTAAGTCCACAGCTTCTCCCGATGAGATATCTGAAAGAGAAAGTTTAATTGGAATTCTAGGCAACCAGAATACATCTTCACTAACATTATCTCTTTGATTATAAGTAAATTCACCCCACATCCAATAGTAGCTACGGAATCTTGCATATTCTTTCTTTGACATATTAGTTTTACCAAAGCAATCTTCTATTAATAAATTGCCATAGAAATCATATGCATCAAATTGTTGCTTTATACCATTATATGCAATAATTTCATTTTCTTTAAGTTTGGGAATAATATAGTTATACCCATAAATCTTTCTTAGTTCTACTCCATTTTTGTCAATAAGAATTAAATAATCATCGTTGATAACAAAATTTTTACCATCGACAAAAATATCATTAACAGCATCGTATATGTGAGGAATAACTAATTCTCCAAATTTATTAATGAAGCCCCATTTATTGTTTTTATCCCTAACAGCAGCTAAATTAGATTGATGGTCAAATGGATATACAAAACTATACTTACACTCTACAATTATTTTATCTTTCTCAGAAACAAAGCCATAATTCGCTCCGTCCTTTTTAACATATGGAAGGTTCACGTTACTTAATGGCCTATATTGGGGAAGAACATAATGGAAATAAGCTGAACCTTTATCATTTATATACGGATGTTTTTTGTATAGATTCCATGTTGCCATTGTTTCACCAGGACCAATTATATATGCAAAACTCTTAATGCCATGTAACAAATAATGTTTAGAGCCATATTTCTTAATTCCTGGGCAGCTAGTATAATGAACAAAATAATTTGCCAAATCCATCATTTTTGCGTATTTACCAATTTGGCTACAACCAATATCTTCCATTTCCATAGCAACCACCATAGCCATACTTTTTACTGCTATATCCCCATAACTATTAGCTGCAATTTTTCTAAATTGGTATAATGCCTCATCTGCCTTAGATAGATCAAATTCCCAAGGGCCATTATAAAAATTTTCCATTACAATATTAGGCAAGAGCATTTTTATTGTGCCTACATATGCTCTGGCTCCAGAATATTGATATATAGCAGTAAGTTTACCATCTCTAATTACTGCTAAATCTGTATATCTATTTTCGGTACTTAGGTTTTCGGATACGATTATATCATACTTGACATAGTCAGCTTTTCCCTCCACTAAACCAAGTTTAGACATTTCTAAATCATATTCTATATTTTCTATTGTGATCTGGCTACCATTGTCGACCATTTTAGAAATTTCATTAATATATGTATCAAAAAGATATGTACCATCAGTTTTGGGCACAGAATGAGATATATCCGCAATTCGCTTCATAAAATCACTTTCGACACGACATCTTACTCTTTCATGACAAAGATTGTCAAACTTTGGTCCACATAATCCTAAATCTTTTGTTTGACTATACTCGGTTAGTATTTGTGAAAATTGTTTCATCACATCAACAGCCTCATAATTGGGCTGAGCTGAAACATAATTAATACAGATACAAGTACAAACACAAAGGAAGAGAATTATTCTTTTTATACTCATATAATGAAAATTATTAATTAGCTATAATGTCACTTCAATCCTATGATTCATTACTTTATTGTACCATAAAGACCACCAAAATACGGCATCCACTCTATACCATCTTCTGTCTGCTCCTTACGAGCGATTGCAATCTGCGATGATTCTTCTGGTATATGAGATGGATCAATAGCAAACAACTCAATTTTTGTCGTCAATTGGATCTCATTACATTCGTCATCCTTTATCAAACTATCGTTCCATATTGGAACAGCTATTTTATCAATACTTAAGACTTCCAATTTGTGAGATGATACTTTTTTGATAAAATCAGTGATCGACATTTTATTTGTCTTGTCTTTACTTTGACTATATAGATACACTTCGGAATTAGCATCAAACAAGTCCAATAGTTTCCTTTGATAATACTCAATATCCTCCTTTTTGTCGGCCTCCTTCAATAAGGATATAAAGTCTCTAACCAAGGTTTTTCGTTCAACAATACGTGAAAGAAATATCTTTTCTATATTATTAACTATAGAGGTAGGAACTGAATCTTTGGGCAAAATCTTCTTTGCATCTCCCAGGGTAGAAGCATTAGCCGTTTCTTCCACAAGAGGTTGCTCATTGCATTCAAGATTTAGAGCTTTTAGAAATTTGCTCTTGTCCTCCATAGAGATAGTCTCGAAATGGTTAATTAGCCATCCTAATTTGCTTGATTCACGCTCAAAGTATTTAATTGAGAATATATAACCAGGTACTTGAGTAAAAATAAATTCCAGTTCATCAACGTATTCAATTTTTAACTTACCTAATTTGACAAGGTACACGAAGGCTGATGTTGCGTCATAATCAAATCCTTTAGAGATAAATCTAGCCACATTGAATGGCTGTTCATCTGTCATTCGTCCCAATGATATGAATTTAATTTCATGATCATCAGGATATAGCATAATATTGCTTGTCATATCTCTTGGGGTTATATCAAAGCACTCACCATCTACTCTTGATATTACCCATTTATACATATCCTCTTTACGATGTTCAACATTTAGATATATATTAAATGAGACTGGTTTGCTATCTAGCACCCCCTTACATTTAGCACGGGCAACCCAAGTGCTATCACAATAATTGAGACGAACGGAGTCCTTAATTATTGCATTTACAAATCTAACGGCCTCATTATAAATGCTATCTTTGTTTTCTATATTTTGAGGAGGCTCAATTAGATATAGAATATTAGATTTGCGATATGATGTATCTTGTGGAGAAATATTAGGGTGAGAAGTATCACCATTAAATCTCTTCAAGAATTCATCAACAAGACCCACACGTGCCTCTTGTATAGCTGGATGTTCTCCGCCCAATAGCCCTTGAGAATACGCAGTATTCGCCACGCACATGAATGTACATATACAAATTAGGTGTGTAAATATATTCTTGCACATATTATTAACTAATGTAATATTTTATAAACGCTCTGTACTAATAGCTTCAACATCACCGAGTTTAATCATAAATTCCTGACCATCCTCTGTTTCCTCGACCTCGACATAACATACAATGCGTTTAGTCGTCTTATCTGCGTATACATAACCATCACCGTATTCACCACGAAAATACTGAACATATTGGCATGTGCACATATAAAGTGTCTTGTTATCGGAACTGTCAACTTTCTTTAAGTCTGAGACTTTCATTCCAGCAATCTCTGTTGATGTAATGTTAACTTTTGAGTATCTTAAATTGACTAGACGGCTAAAGTAATCTCTTAGAAGTGTATTAGTTACAACACCAGGTCTATTAACTGAAGTGGTTTGCATCATTACACCTTGCTTGGTAACACCATTCTCCTCATATTCGTAACCCTTGCCAATAAATAATGGCAAGGCTTTTTTGCGATAGTAGTAACGAGTTTCTTGAGACTTTGACTTGTCGGCCATAAAGGAAACATAGTCATTCATTAATTTTACACGCTCTTTTGCTCTCTGCTGAAATAACTTTTCCTCGTTATAATCTTGAGCACTAGCTGAGATTGAAGACATCAAAATAACTATCGATGCCAATGTAAATTTGAGTATCGTATTCATAATTTTAATCATTTATTGTTGTTTGTAAATTTCACGTACTTTCAAAGTCTTAATCTTTTTATTAGCATCAAAAGTTCCTTCTTCTACAATGACCTTTATGATGCGTCCATTAGGATTAGTAGCAAGTATTCCTAGCCAATCACTAGCTTCTGCTTTGTC
>JAEIGA010008402.1_pt1 | contig 15647 bp, 14 predicted proteins | sample 9270691 | NCBI WGS metagenome assembly JAEIGA01 (sample SAMN17057246, study PRJNA624740) | gut metagenome | biome: biome; isolation source: fecal sample | host: Bos grunniens | place: China: Xizang | collected 2019
AAGGCGTTTCTGATAGCGTGTGGAAATGCTTCACAATACGGGAACAATGCTTATATCACGCCACAGGCCTCGTTGATGGACGGATTGATGGACATCACTATCATGGAACCGTTTACGGTTTTGGATGTACCGAGCCTTTCGTTCCAATTGTTCAATAAGACCATTGACCAGAACAGCCGTGTGAAAACCATGCGTGCAAAGAAAATCAAGATTCATCGGGCTCAGGAAGGGGTGCTGCATTTTGACGGCGACCCGTTGATGGCCGGAAAAGAGCTGGAAGTGGAAATCATTCCCAAAGGCTTGCGTGTGGTGGCCCTGGAGAAGAAGCGGAAGGAAAAATCGGATGTGGAAAACTTGTTGCAAGTCATCTCTGAGTATTTCAGTGGCTTACATTTGAAGGGGGAAGAGTTATTGGCCAAGCGACAGAATCATTTGTTTGAATTGAACCGTACGTTGCTGCGGAAGCTCTCGAAGAAATGATTACATCTTCAGATAAAAATCCTTGGTAAGTGCGATATAAGCTTCGCTATACACATGGCGTTCCAGTTCGATGACAAGCTCTTCGGTCTGGAACGCTTCTTTTTGACGGGTGAATTCCATTAAAGTGCGTTTGGGTGCCAGGCCGGGGCGAGTGATGACGGCGGTGTGGCGAGATGGGTATAACCCTACCCTGCCGGCAGCTTCTATAAGTGTGTTGGTCTGTTCGGCTGGAAGGACGATGGAAAAACGTCCTTCCGGAGTCAGTAAAAGGCTGGTCTGGTATAATAGTGTGTGCATGTCGAGCGTGTCGGTGTGTCGAGCTGTATTCCGTTGGCTGTCAGGACATTTCAGTGAGTCAATAAAGTAAGGTGGATTGGATACGATGGTGTCGAAAAGCTCTTGCGGCCGGTAGGTCTTGAGGTCTTGTAAAACGGCCGTAATCCGTTCCTTCCATGGAGAATCCTGGATGTTTTCTTGAGCTTGACTCACGGCTTCGGTGTCGATGTCGATGGCTGTGATTGTTGCATCAGCCTGGCGTTGGGCCAACATGAGGGAGATGAGTCCGGTGCCAGTGCCAATATCGAGGATGCGACGGGAGTGGCGGATGTCTGTCCAGGCTCCGAGAAGTACACCGTCGGTACCAACCTTCATCGCGCATCGGTCATGGTGGATAGTAAATTGCTTGAATGAGAAAAACGGATTCGGCATGGCTGTTCTAAGTTGTTCGGGTGCAAAAGTAATACTTTTTTTAGATTAATTTAAGGTTTTTCAGCTTTTTGTTGGGTGAGTTTTTTCCTTATTAAATAAGGAATGATTAACTTTGCAATCCGTTTATACCAACGGATTCCTTTAATAGATGAAAAGATATGAGTAAGAAAAAGAATAGCGAGGATTTTTATATGGATTCGGAAAATGAACAGATATCAATGATTGCTGAAATTTCGACAGAAGTAGAAGATGAAGCAACGTTGAAAATGGAATATGATAAGGAAGTTCCGGTGTTGCCGCTGCGTAACATGGTGATGTTTCCGCACGTGGTGATGCCCATCACCATCGGACGTGCCAGCTCGTTGAAACTGGTGAATACGGCTTTCCGAAAGAAGCAGCCGATAGCTTTGGTGTGCCAACTGAAGGCCGATACGGAAGAACCGGGTTATCAGGATTTGTATCACGTGGGTATTGTAGCCCGTGTGCTACGTGTGTTCGAGATGCCGGGCGGTAATACGACTGCCATCATGCAGTCGGCAGGTCCGAAGGTGCATCTGGACAGCATCGTACGTACACAGCCTTATCTCAAGGGGATGGTGTCTCCGATTGAGGAAGAAGAGGTGGATGAACACTCGGATGAATTCAAAGCTTTGATGGAAAGTTGCAAGGAACTGTCCAATAAGTTCATTGAAAAATCGGAAAGAATGGGACCCGATACGGCTTTTGCCATCAAGAACCTGGATCATCCTACTATTTTGGTTAACTTTGTTTGTACCAACTTCCCCTTTACACCGGAAGAGAAGGTACAGCTGTTGAGATATGACAACCTGAAAGACCGGATGTACCGCTTGATACAGATTCTGAACCGTGAAGTGCGCTTGGCGGAAATCAAGCATGCCATTCAGGTACGTACCCGTGAAGATATAGACCGTCAGCAACGTGACTACTTCCTGCATCAGCAAATCAAGAATATCCAGGAAGAGTTGGGTGACGGGCAAGAGAGTGAAGTGGAAGAACTTCGGAAAAAAGGACTTTGGAAGCTTTGGCCGAAGGAAGTGGCGGATACGTTTGAGAAAGAATTGGCAAAGTTGGAACGTATCAATCCGCAAGCTCCCGATTATAGTGTGCAGCTCACATATTTGCAGACGATGTTGGCGTTGCCGTGGGGAATCTATACTGAAGATAACCTGAGTATCACGAATGCCGAGCGAACCTTGAACAAGGATCATTACGGATTGGAAAAGGTGAAGGAACGTATTCTGGAACACTTGGCGGTGCTGAAGCTGAAAGGCGATATGAAATCGCCGATTGTCTGTCTGTATGGTCCTCCGGGTGTGGGAAAGACCTCGTTGGGACGCTCGATTGCAGCAGCCTTGAAGCGTAAATATGTACGTATGTCGTTGGGTGGTGTGCATGACGAAGCGGAAATCCGCGGACACCGTAAGACCTACATCGGCGCGATGCCGGGACGTATCGTCAAGAGTCTGATCAAGGCAGAGGCTTCGAATCCGGTCATTATCTTGGATGAAATAGACAAATTGGGAAGTGACCATCGTGGAGACCCGAGTTCGGCCCTGCTGGAAGTATTGGACCCGGAACAGAACCATACGTTCCATGACAATTACCTCGATGTGGATTATGACCTCTCGAAGGTGATGTTCATCGCTACAGCCAATAACTTGGGAACCATCCCTCCTGCCCTGCTCGACCGTATGGAACTGATTGAAGTGAGCGGATATATTACCGAAGAAAAGGTAGAGATAGCCCGCAAGCACTTGGTTCCGAAGGAACTGGAAAATAATGGTTTGAGAAAGGAGTATGTGAAGTTCTCGAAGTCGGCGTTGGAATACATTGTGGAAAACTATACCCGTGAAAGCGGTGTGCGCGAACTGGAGAAGAAAATCAACAAGGTGATGCGAAAAATCGCCTTGGAGTTTGCTCGCGATGGCTATGAACTCATTCACGACATCAAGCCGGCGGATGTACGCAGATATTTGGGTGCTCCCGAATATTCGCGCGACAAGTATCAAGGCAATGAGTATGCCGGTGTGGTGACAGGTTTGGCCTGGACAGCTGTAGGAGGTGAAATCCTGTTTGTGGAAACCAGCCTGAGCAAGGGTAAGGGCGGCAAGTTGACCTTGACCGGTAACTTGGGTGATGTGATGAAGGAATCGGCGATGCTGGCTCTGGAATACTTGAAGGCGCATACGTTCTTGTTGGGTGTATCGGAGGAAATATTTGATAACTGGAACATCCATATCCATGTACCCGAAGGTGCGATCCCGAAGGATGGACCTTCGGCAGGTATCACCATGGTGACTGCTTTGGCTTCGGCTCTGACTCAGCGAAAGGTGAAGGAAAATTTGGCCATGACGGGTGAAATAACCTTGCGTGGCAAGGTGCTTCCGGTGGGTGGTATCAAGGAAAAGATTCTGGCAGCGAAACGTGCCGGCATCAAAGAAATCATCCTGTGTGAGGAAAACCGCAAGAATATTGAAGAAATTCAGCCGGTGTACTTGAAGGGATTGACTTTCCATTATGTGAGTGACATCAAGGAAGTGCTTAACTTGGCTCTGACCCATGAAAAGGTAAAGGATGCCATCGATTTCTGTGTCGAACAAACCAAATAAATGAATAACTATGACATTTGAATTGCAATATACAGATCCGAAAACCAATGCGCGTGCCGGGTTGATAACAACCGACCATGGACAGATAGAAACACCTATCTTTATGCCTGTGGGTACATTGGGAACAGTGAAGGGGGTGCATCTCCATGAACTGAAAGAGGATATTCAGGCGCAGATCATTTTGGGGAATACATACCATTTGTATTTGCGTCCAGGGTTGGATGTGATTGAAAAAGCGGGTGGTCTACACAAGTTCAACGGATTTGACCGTCCGATGTTGACGGACAGTGGTGGTTTCCAGGTGTTCTCGTTGTCGGGCATCCGCAAGATGCGTGAGGAAGGTGTGGAATTCCGTTCGCACATCGACGGCTCGAAGCATCTGTTCACTCCGGAACGGGTGATGGATATCGAACGTACCATTGGAGCGGACATTATGATGGCCTTTGATGAGTGTACTCCCGGGACAGCAGACTATAACTATGCCAAGAAGTCGATGGAATTGACTCATCGCTGGTTGGACCGCTGTTTGAAGCGTTTCAATGAGACGGAACCGAAGTATGGTTATCATCAGTCACTCTTCCCGATTGTTCAGGGTTGTGTATATCCTGATTTGAGACGTCAGTCGGCTGAGTTCATCGCATCGAAAGGTGCAGAAGGAAATGCGATCGGTGGCTTGGCTGTAGGTGAACCGGCAGAGAAAATGTACGAGATGATTGAAGTGGTGAATGAAATCCTGCCGAAGGACAAGCCCCGCTACCTGATGGGTGTGGGTACACCGGTAAATATTCTGGAAGCTATCGAACGTGGCGTGGATATGTTTGACTGTGTAATGCCTACCCGTAACGGACGTAATGGAATGTTGTTTACCAAGGACGGTATCATGAACATGCGTAACAAGAAGTGGGAAAATGATTTCTCGCCTATCGAAGCGGACGGTGCCTCGTATGTAGATACCATGTATAGCCGTGCTTATTTGCGTCATTTGTTCCATGCACAAGAATTGTTGGCTTTGCAGATTGCAAGTATCCATAACTTGGCATTCTATCTTTGGTTGGTGAAGGAGGCACGCAAGCATATCATTGCAGGCGACTTTGCTACCTGGAAACCGATGATGGTGAAACGATTGTCAACAAGATTATAATAAAGGTAAAGATGAAAAGTTTGTTGGGTAAAATCAAACGCTCGATGGGCCAATGCATACGTAGAGTAGACTGGTACATCATCAAGAAGTTCTTGGGAACCTATTTCTTTTCCATTGCGCTGATTATCAGTATTGCGGTGGTGTTTGATGTCAATGAGAACATCGACCGCTTCATTAATAATAAGGCACCGATGGAAGCTATTGTGTTCGATTACTACTTGAACTTTATCCCTTATTTCTCGAATCTTTTCAGTCCGCTGTTTGTGTTCATTTCGGTGATTTTCTTCACGTCTAAGTTGGCTGAAAATTCGGAAATCATTGCTATGATGTCCACAGGGATGAGTTTCAAGCGCTTGTTACGCCCTTATATGATATCGGCAGCTTTTATCGCCATCCTGACCTATGGCTTGGGAGCACACGTCATTCCGAAGGGTAATGTGAAGCGTGTGGATTTTGAAAATACCTATAAGCGAAAGAAAAAGGCTGAATATGTGCGTAATGTACAGCTGGAAGTAGATACCGGTGTGATTGCCTATATGGAACGGTATGAGAACTACAACAAGACGGCCTATCGTTTTTCTTTGGACAAGTTTGTGGACAAGAAGTTGGTAGCTCATCTCACGGCCCGTAGTGCAACGTATGATACAACGACTGTGCACAAGTGGACATTAAAGAACTATATGATACGTGAGATGGACGGTATGCGTGAAGTTATCCGTACCGGAGAACGTTTGGATTCCATTATCAAGATGGACCCTCGGGACTTCTTGATAACCAAGGGGCAACAGCAGACCATGACCAGCGCGGAACTGGATGAGTATATCACTCGGCAGAAGCAACGTGGATTTGCGAACATCAAGGAGTTCCAGATAGAATACCATCAACGTATTGCCATGTCGTTTGCAGCATTTATCCTGACGGTTATTGGTGCTTCATTGTCTGCCCGTAAAGTGAAAGGAGGTATGGGATTGAACCTTGGCTTTGGTTTGGCTTTGAGTTTCTCGTACATTCTGTTTCAGACAGTTTCGGCCACGTTTGCCATAAACGGGAGTACCCCTCCTATTGTAGCAGTTTGGATTCCGAATATCCTGTATTTCTTCATTGCACTATATCTATACAAAAAAGCACCTAGATGAAAATCCAGGTGCTTTTTTTATAAATAAGAAGCGAGTTGTTTGGCGTTGATGTCTTTGGCTATGATGACACCATTTTCGTCCAACAAATAATTCTTGAAACCTCTGTTCAGACGGTATGTCCGATAAAGTTCTGAATTTTCGCCTTCTGTTTCAACGAAGCAGTGTGAAGTTGATATTCCGTCTTTCTTGATGGTTTCATTGAAAACCGACATGTAGTCGTCGAATGAGACGGAAACCATTTCTACTTTGTCATTCTTGCTGATTGTGTGGCTCAATGTGGCGTTCTGCATTCTGGAAGGAGCATCGTAGCTTGCCCAGAAACTGAGAAGTACATATTTACCTTTGAGGTCTTTCAATTCGATGAGCTGTTTTTCGCTACAAATGGTAAATCCGGGTGCCTTGTCGCCAATGGTCAAACCCTCTGTTGGAGTGTCCTTTCCTACGAATGAGAAGAAAGTCAAAGAAATCATCGCCAATGCAGCAAAAATTCCACTTACATTCTTAATCATGTAATTCGTATTAAGTTAATAATAAACCGGGACCGCCTTTGGGCGGTGTTTTCAGCCCGGTATTTTTTTTGTTATTCCTGAAAGCCAATGCTTTCTGCCTTTGAAAACCGATGCAAAGATAAGGAATTCTTATTTTTTAGCCAAATATAATGCTATAAAAATATGTTATTTAGCATAATTTTAAGGTTTTGGAGAAAAAAAGGGGGATTTTAGCGCTATTTTTGCAGAATTAGGATTAATTTCCCTACATTTGTATTTAGATTAAAAAATAAACTAATTATGGACGTAAATACAGAACTTATCCTTATCCGTATTACAGGTTTGGACCGTCCGGGTCTTACTGCCTCGTTTACGGAAATTCTTTCCGGTTATGACGTAACTATTATGGATATTGGTCAAGCGAATATTCATAGTACTTTGTCTTTGGGTATTCTATTCAAAAGTTTGAAAGCTGACTCGGGTAATATCATGAAGGAGCTTTTGTTCAAGGCTTCGGATTTAGGTGTGAATATCCGCTTCTACCCTGTTCCTGTGGAAGAGTATGAGGAATGGGTTAGCATGCAGGGTAAAGACCGCTATATCCTGACTTTGTTGGGGCGTAAATTGTCTGCCAAGCAGATTACTACTGTCACTCGTATCTTGGCTGGTCAGGAACTGAACATTGATGCTATCAAGCGTTTGACGGGACGTCAGCCATTGGATGAGAGCAAGGCAGGGGTGCGTGCTTGTATTGAGTTCTCCTTGCGAGGCACTCCACGCGATCGTGAAGAGATGCAGCGTGATTTGATGAAGTTGAGTAGCGAATTGGAAGTAGATTTCTCTTTCCAACGCGATAATATGTACCGTCGTATGCGCCGATTGATTTGTTTCGATATGGACTCTACTTTGATTCAGACAGAGTGTATCGATGAATTGGCGGAAAAGGCAGGTGTGGGCGAACAGGTGCGTGCCATCACTGAAAGTGCCATGCGTGGTGAGATAGACTTCAAGGAAAGTTTTGCTCAGCGTGTGGCCTTGTTGAAGGGGCTGGATGTTAGTGTAATGCAAGGTATTGCAGAAAACATGCCGATTACAGAAGGTGTAGAACGTTTGATGTTCGTGTTGAAACGTTATGGTTATAAGATTGCTATCTTGTCCGGTGGATTCACTTTCTTTGGCGAGTACTTGCAGAAGAAATTTGGTATCGACTATGTATATGCCAATGAATTGGAAGTGGAAGATGGTAAGTTGACCGGTCGCTATGTGGGTGATGTAGTAGATGGAAAACGAAAAGCGGAGTTGTTGCGTCTGATTGCTCAGGTAGAAAAGGTGGACATTGCACAGACTATTGCCGTGGGTGATGGAGCCAATGACTTGCCGATGTTGTCTTTGGCGGGATTGGGTATTGCTTTCCATGCGAAACCCAAGGTGAAGGAAAATGCACAGCAGGCTATCAATACAATCGGATTGGATGGTGTGCTTTATTTCTTAGGCTTCAAGGATTCCTATTTGGAAGAACGTGGTAAGCTCTAATATATAATAAGGTAAAAAGAGAAACTATGAAATTTTCTGAACTGAATCTGGAAGAAAGTGTACTTCAAGCCATTGATGCAATGAACTTTCAGGAGTGTACTCCCGTGCAGGAGCATACGATACCAGTTATTTTGGAAGGGCGGGACTTAATCGGTGTCGCCCAAACCGGAACTGGAAAGACAGCAGCCTATCTGTTACCTGTACTGAACCAGTTGAGTAAGGGGGGATATCCGGAGGATTCCATCAATTGTATCATCATGTCCCCTACCCGTGAATTGGCGCAGCAGATTGACCAACAGATGGAGGGCTTTTCTTATTTCATGCCGGCATCGAGTGTGGCGGTATATGGAGGAAACGATGGCATCCGCTTTGAACAGGAAAAAAGAGGGCTGACATTGGGCGCAGATGTGGTTATTGCAACTCCAGGGCGCTTGATTAGCCATTTAAGCTTGGGTTACGTGGATTTGTCGAGGGTATCTTTCTTTATCTTGGATGAGGCAGACCGGATGTTGGATATGGGATTTTATGATGACATTATGCAAATCGTGAAATTCTTACCCAAAGAGCGACAGACTATTATGTTTTCTGCCACCATGCCTACAAAAATCCAACAATTGGCACAGTCTATTCTGAATAATCCAGTTGAAGTGAAGTTGGCTGTATCGAAACCGGCAGACAAAATCATTCAAGCAGCATATGTATGTTACGAACATCAGAAGTTGGGCATCATCAAGTCGTTGTTCAAGGATCAGACGCCTGAGCGTGTGATTGTATTCTCATCAAAGAAAGTGAAAGTAAAGGAGATTGCACAAGCTTTTCATCGGATGGGTTTGAATGTAGGTGAAATGCACTCGGATTTGGAGCAGGCTCAACGAGATCAAATTATGCGAGAGTTCAAGAATGGTCATGTGAATATTTTAGTGGCTACTGATATCGTGTCGCGTGGTATTGATATCGATGATATCCGTTTGGTGATCAATTATGATGTGCCCAATGATAGTGAAGATTATGTGCATCGTATTGGTCGTACGGCACGTGCAAACAACGATGGTTGTGCCATAACCTTTGTTAGCGAGAAAGAGCAGACTCAGTTCAAGACAATTGAAGATTTCATTGAAAAGAACGTCTATAAAATTCCATTGCCCGAAGAATTGGGTGAAGCACCTGAATATGCTCCTAAAACTCCAGAAAGTAAAAAGAAGAAGCGTTATGGAAATAAAGGGAAAAAAGGTGGAAATGGTCATCAGGGGCGTTGGAAGTCTGCCCGAAAATCAGATTCTTCTCCATCTTGATTCTTAAAGAACTAGCTCATAGGTGATATCTCCATCGGTACTGATGGAGATGTCAATGAGGTAGCAACTGGCGCTGTTAGGAATACAAACGGTGGCTTGGTATTGATATCCTTTTGCGTTGACTCCTAAAAAATCCATGTCGGACAAGATGGATCGCTGGAAGTATTCAGCGGGTATGATATGTTCGAAATGTTGTTTTTTTATATCTTGTCCAAACAATCTATTCTTTCCTTCAAATACACAGATGTGTATGATATTGTCGTAATATACATTGTCTATTTCCAAGCCTTCTTCAGTTATTTCTGAATTGATGACTTTTATTTGTGTAGGGTTGATATAGGCATATCCATGATAACGTACTTGATTGTAGGTCACCACATGGTCTTTTTGAATGACGGTCTGATTCGGTTCCTGAATGTCTTGTCCATGGAAAAACGCGATAGAGTCCATTGTCGTTTCCGATTTACTCAGCTGTAGTGTTTCTCCTAAAACAGATTGGAACCAAAAAGAATATTCATCTTGTTTCTTGATGAGGTAACTGGCAGGTTTGGAACCGTATGTTATCATCGAGTCACCGATGATTTTAAAAGCTACCGGAGCCACTGTTGGATCCATATAATAGATGCTGTCTCCCTCTATTCGCAATAGAGGAGTTTCTGTCACATCGTCCATCCATAAACCTTGCAAAATGGACTTAGCTTCCTTGTTTTCTGATTCCTTTTCCGTCGTTTGGGTGGGACGGATAGAACAGGCAGCCAATAGTAGCAGACTAGATAGCAATATGCTGTTTATTCTTTTCATATCCGGCTTATTCTGATACAAAATTACAGAAATAAATGGGAAGTACCATTTTATTTGCTGAAAAATGCTCAGAAATGGAATAAAAATCTTATTTTTGCATTATGATTGAATTGATAAAGCATATTGAAATCCTTTTATTGGACAATGAGTGTGTCATTGTTCCTGAATTAGGTGGGTTTATTACTCACTATCAACCAGCCCGTTATGAGGAAGTTGAAGGTGTGTTTTTACCCCCCTTGCGTGCGGTTGGGTTTAATCCTCAGCTGACGATGAATGATGGTTTGTTGGTTCAATCTTATATGCAGGCTTATCATACGGATTATTCGGATGCGATGCGGATCATTTCTGAAAAGGTAGAACTCCTGAAAGAAACTCTGCATAAAGAAGGTGTTGTGGAAATGGAGGGTATTGGTATGTTGCATTATACTCTTTATGGTACGTATGAATTCCGACCGCATGAAAACGGAGTACTCTCTCCTTCTCTGTATGCTTTGGATGCTTTTTCAATGGCTCCGTTATCGTTAGAAATGACTGAAGAAGAGCCTGTTGTTTCCAACAAACCGGATATTTCTTCTGAGGTGCCGGTAAAAGAGAAGAAGGAAATCCGCCTTAATCCACATTGGTTGGGCAATGCTGTAGCTGTAGCTGTGGCAGCTTTGCTCTTTTTTGTATTGTCAGTTCCAGTAGAAAACACTTATGTGGACAAGGGTGTTTATGCTTCTCTGGGTACTGATTGTTTGTTTGATGCCATTCGTACGCAGTCGATGGCGACAACCTTGTCTGTTTCCGAAGTGGAAGAGCCACAACAACAGAAGAAGGTGGAAGTAATGCCTGTTTCCATTAAGGTTGAAAAAGTTGCTTCTGCTTCTTTGCCGAAAGAGTCGGTGCATCCGGAAAAGAAAGAAGTGAATGCTCCTGCTCCTAAAAAGGTGGATAAAAAGGTAGAAAAAAAGGTGGAAGAGGCTCCAAAGAAGAAGGAAACTCCGAAAATGGAATCAGGTAAAACCGTTACTTCGTCAAAAAAGAAATATCATATCATTGTAGCCAGCTTGACAACAGCTAAAGATGCGCAACGTGTGCTTCAAGACTATAAGAAGCAGGGATATGCTGGTGCATCGGTCATTGAGAGCAACGGACGTTTCCGTATTTCTTTGTGCCATCATGCAGATAAAAATCAGGCATACAATAAATTGAATGATTTGAAACAGAAGGATACATTCAAGAGCGCATGGATGTTGACTTCCAAATAATTTGATAAATTCCCATGAAAAGAATTCTCTGTCCCAAGTGTGACAATTACATTACTTTTGATGAAACTAAGTATGCTGAAGGGCAATCTTTGGTCTTCATTTGCGAACATTGTAAGAAGCAGTTCAGTATCCGTATTGGAAAAACGAAATTGAAAGCTACTCGAAAGGAGGAGGTGCTGGACGAACAGGAAAATAGTAAGGATTGCGGAAGTGTAGTTGTGGTTGAAAATGTGTTCGGATATAAGCAAGTTCATCCGTTGAAAGAGGGCGACAATGTGATTGGTCGTAGAAATAAGGGTACAGATGTGGATGTGTCCATCGAAACAGCTGATCCGAGTATGGACCGCAAGCATTGTGTCATCAATGTATCGCGTAATAAAAAAGGTGCTTTAGTATATACCTTGAGAGACAACCAGAGCATTACAGGTACATTCTTGATGAATGAAGTGTTGGGACCGAAGGATAAGGTACGCGTGGAAGAAGGAGCTATTATCACGTTGGGCGCAACTACTTTGATTCTACGAACAGCTGAAGAGTGATTGGATTGGTAGTATGGAGATTTTATTAGTTATTCTTTCCATTATATTGTTGGTTGGGGGGATAGCGGGTTGTATATTGCCCATCTTACCCGGAGTTCCATTGGCTTATGCTGGTGTCTTACTGATGCATTGGACTGACAAGGTTCATTTCTCTACTACGCAATTGGTGGTATGGTTGGTGATAGTCATCGTTTTGCAAATATTGGATTATATCTCTCCTATCCTTGGAAGCAAATATGGTGGAGGTACCAGTCATGGTAATCGAGGATGTATGGCCGGGACAATTTTAGGATTGTTTTTTATGCCCTGGGGGATTATACTTGGTCCTTTCTTGGGAGCAGTAGTAGGTGAAATGTTGGGAGGAAGTGACTTACCGCATGCAGTCCGTGCAGGAGTCGGTTCTTTAATAGGTTTTATGTTGGGAACCTTATTAAAAATATTTGTCTGCTTTTATTGGTTAGTTCAGTGTGTGGCAGTTTTAGTATAATAAAAAAGAGCGGAAACCCGCTCTTTTTTGTTGTTCTTAGAACTTATAACTTACTCCCAAAGAGAAGAAAGAATCATCAAAATCATTTACCCATTGGTATTTGGCTTCTACGAAAGCTGACCATTGAGAGTTGATGTTGTAGCGGGCACCTCCACCCAAATTCACGCCAAGTTTGTTGTAGTCATCACCAATTTCAGATGATGCATGGAACCATGCCAAACCTACCAAAGGATAAACTGTCCATTCTTTGTTCAAGTCAAAATTGTAATGGAAGTCACCATCCAATGTAAATACTGTACCTTCGGTGAAATAGATGTTGAAGTTTGGTGTAAAATCGATATTTTCCATTACAGGCATTGTAAGTCCGACACCTAAACCAAAGTCACCACGGAGGTTACCTTTTACTTCAAATGATTTGATTTGTGCGAATGTTGACATTGTCAGTACACACATCAAGGCAGTTAAAAATAACTTCTTCATAAATAAGTTTTTTTATTAGTTAATGTTGTTGTTGCAAAATTACCTTATTTGTTTGAATAAATAGGGGTTTTGCTGTTAAAAATATGAAATATTCATTGTTTTGTCTTATTCCCAAAGTTTTAATATGTCTTTGTCTCCCCAGTACCAATGGGTAAAACTTGCTATGACATTTTTATATCGGTATAGGGATAGTGTGGACTCACTTCCCTTTTGGTTGGTGATAGGTTTGGTAGTCCATGATTTTGGAGTTTCGTCGTTCAATATGCTAGAATAACGGAACTCGTATCCTTTAAAGTTTGATTCACCATACGTCATTTTACGATAGCCGGAATATAATTTAGGTGTAGCAGGCATACAGAAATCGATGGGGAGGATGTTGCTCATTGAATAGGCTGTTCCGTTCTCTCTCGATTTGAGTGTGCGTCCGAGGAATAGCATACCTCCTCCTTCGGCCAGAATCTTACCTCCCCTTTCTGCAAACTCTTTCAAGGACTCCATCATTTTCCGTCGGCGATGTAATTGTCGGGCAAAAAGTTCCGGATAGCCTCCTGGGAGATAAATGAGGTCAGCTTCAGGAAGCTCATAACCATACAACGGACTGAAATGAGTGATGTTGCCTATTTTGCTTAAACGGTCTATATTCTCGCGATAAGTAAAATTAAAGGCAGGATCACGGGCAATGGCTATCTTGATTCTTTTCATAGGGGTTGCCAATGGTTCCCATTCCATATCAGAACTATAAGGCAATGTGTATGGACATGGGAAATTCCGATTGCATCGGCTTAACATACGATTGAGATCCACGGTTTCTTCCAATTGGCTGGCAATGATGTCTGCCTGTTCGTCTAGTGCACGTCGGTTGGCCAAAGAAATGACACTGTGCTTAGAGGGTAATTTGGCTGATTCAATCGTTGGTAAATAGCCCAGACAGTCTACACAGGCATCGGCACATGCCTCACGAAGGTACTGGTAATGTGCCGGTGAAGATACTTGGTTGAATATGACACCTGCAATACGGATGCCTGAATAGAAATTCTTGAACCCATAAATGACTGGTGCTACGGAATATCCGGCAATACGGGCATTTATCAGTAGGATGACGGGGAGATTCAGCAATCCGGAAGTTTCGGCATTGCTTCCTTGCATGCGTCTGTATCCGTCGAATAGACCTCCTGTCCCATCGATGATGCATGCGTCGGCTTGTTCACCATATTTATTATATAGGTATTGCATGTGGGTGTGTGTCCCCATCCAGGTATCCAGGTTGACGGATTCATTGTCGGCTGCAATGGACAAGAGTTGGGAGTCCATGAAGTCGGGACCACATTTGTAGGGCTGCACCTTGAAACCTCTTTTTTTCAAGGCACGCAACAAGCCCATAGCGAAAAGGGTTTTCCCGCTACATGCCGTGGCTGCACTGATGAATATTTGTGGTTTCATTCCGTCATTATATTTAAAGAATGTGCAAATATAAAATTTAAAACTGATTCGACCCTATATAATGAAAGGAAATATTTTGTATATTTGCGTTTCTTTTTGTGGACCCTTTGGGGAACTGCACATGGTTTAAGAATATAATGATATGAAAATAAGATTTTTAAGTCTTGCGAGTGGTAGCAGTGGCAATTGCTATTACTTGGGGACAGATACATACGGTATATTGATTGACTCGGGGATTGGGGTGCGTACCATCAAGAAATCGCTGAAAGAATATAGCTTGGCATTGGAAAGAGTACGGGCTATATTTGTGACGCATGATCATGCCGACCATATCAAGTCGGTTGGCACGTTAGGCGAAAAGTATGGTATTCCTGTATATTCCACTCCTGAGATTCATGCGGGTATCAACAAGAATTATTGCATGACAGAAAAGCTCACTTCTGCCAGCGTGCGATATATATATAAGGATGTACCTTTGCAGTTTGAGGATTTTATGATTACAGCTTTTGAAGTTCCTCATGATGGTACGGACAATGTAGGCTATTTTATTGAGGTGGCAGGAAAGACATTTGCGTTCCTGACCGACTTAGGTGAAATTACACCGGTAGCAGCTCAGTACATCTGTAAGGCCAACTATTTGATTATTGAAGCCAATTACGATGAGGAGATGCTGAAAATGGGCCCCTACCCTCAGCATTTGAAAGTGCGTATTGCCGGCTCGAATGGTCATATGAGCAATCGGGATACGGCTACATTCCTGGCAGAAAACATGCATGAAGGCTTGAAAAATATCTGGCTCTGCCATCTTAGTAAAGACAATAATCATCCCGATTTGGCTTTGAAGACGATGGAGTTCATTTTCCGCGGAAAAGGCATCATTATGGGTAAAGATGTGAAAGTAGCTGCATTAAAGCGACTTACGCCTTCAGAGTATCATGAGCTCGAATAAAAATTAAAGATTTTAGCAAAAGAAAGGCAAAAAGATTTGGATATTTCAAATAAAACGCCTACCTTTGCACTCGCAAATCAGAAATGAATGCATCCTTAGCTCAGTTGGTAGAGCAACTGACTCTTAATCAGTGGGTCCAGAGTTCGAATCTCTGAGGATGTACAAGAAAAAGAAACTGATTTGCAAATGCATCCTTAGCTCAGTTGGTAGAGCAACTGACTCTTAATCAGTGGGTCCAGAGTTCGAATCTCTGAGGATGCACAAAGAAAAAGAAAACCGTTTGCAAATGCATC
>JAEIGA010008403.1_pt1 | contig 15646 bp, 11 predicted proteins | sample 9270691 | NCBI WGS metagenome assembly JAEIGA01 (sample SAMN17057246, study PRJNA624740) | gut metagenome | biome: biome; isolation source: fecal sample | host: Bos grunniens | place: China: Xizang | collected 2019
ATCAGAAATAATTTACAAATATTTACTAGAAGCCTCTGCGTAAATGCGTGAAAGTATAATACATACCAAAGTTGTAAAAAGCTGATTTGGTATGTAAAAGGTTTCTCGTAGAGTACGTGAATGTCATTTTTAGTTGGAGAGATATTCTATTTTTTTTACATTCCTTTTGTATTTAGCCCAACCCAGATTGGAAGTGCGCCGAAGGCGTTCCAGGCGCAAGTATTGCGACTGGAATGAGCGGTAGCGGAACACTGAAAAGCTGGAAAGGTAGTTGTTTTGTTTGGGATGTGAAGAAGTTTTTGGTGGTGTTGGTGTTTGTTGCCTAAAAATCTAGAAAAATCTTGGTTTATTGCTTATAAATGAAATTTATTGTATTATGAACTTTATGAAAGCATCAAAAACAATTATTTCGACACTGCGCGAAGCTCCAAATGACGCAGTTATTGCTAGCCATCAGTTGATGATGAGAGCTGGTTTGATTAGAAAACTTGGAAATGGACTTTACTCGTATATGCCACTTGGTTTGAAGGCATTTCGTAAAGTAGAAAACATTATTCGCCAGGAATTAGACAACGCTGGCATGAACGAAATGAAACCCACTGTTATTCAGCCCGCTGAAATTTGGAAGGAAAGTGGCCGCTGGGAAAAAATGGGTGCAGAGATGCTTAAGCCGCAAAATCGTGGCGGACAAGATATGGTTGTTTCTCCAACTGCAGAAGAAGCTTTTACAGCTTTAGTTCGTGACGGACTTTCTTCTTATAAACAATTGCCTTTTACTCTTTATCAAATTAACACAAAATATAGAGACGAAATTCGTCCTCGTTATGGTGTTATGCGTGGTCGTGAATTTACTATGATGGACGCATATTCTTTTGATAAAGATCAAACTGATTTGGACGCTTCTTACGAAAACGCGGCAAACGCTTATAGAAGAATTTTTAAAAGAATGGGGCTTACTACAATTTCTGTAAAAGCTGACACTGGGGCTATGGGTGGTTCTGGTTCTGAAGAATTTATGGTAGAAAGCGAAGTTGGTGATGATACACTTATTCTTTGTCCAAACTGTAAATATGCTGCAAATGTTGAAAAAGCTGCTTGTAAAGACGATGTGGCGGTTGATTCAAATGGAAAACCTCAAGTTGCAACTGACAAAGCGGTGGAAGAAATTCCTACTCCAGATGTAAAAACAATTGAAGAACTTTCGGCATTCTTAAAAACAACTGCTCAAAGTTTTATTAAAACTTTAATTTACAAAGTTGAAAATGCTGGCGTAGATTTGGGAAAAAATAACGACTTTGTTGCAGTTTGTATTCGTGGTGATTTGGATGTTAATGAAGCAAAACTTTGTGCTTTGTTAAAAGCTTCTGACGTTGAACTTGCAAGTGAAGCAGATGTTGTTCGCATTACAGATGCTCCTGTAGGATTTGCTGGTCCTGTAAAATTAACAAAAGCTCCTGTTATTGCTGATAATTCTGTTATGACAATGCACGATTGTGTAACTGGTGGGCTTAAAAAAGATGTTCACTTTATTCATGTTGAACCAGGTCGCGATTTTACGCCATTTATGACTGCTGATGTTAGAGTTGTAAAACCAGGTGATATTTGTCCTGATTGTGGTGGAACTTTCTATTCTAAAAAAGGAAATGAACTTGGTCACATCTTTAAACTTGGTGACAAATATACAAAATCTATGAACGTAACTTATTTGGACGAAAACGGAAAATCTGTTACTCCAATTATGGGATGTTATGGAATTGGTGTTGATAGAACTTTGGCAAGTATTATTGAAGCACATCACGACGAAAATGGAATTATTTGGACAATGAGTACAGCTCCATATCAGGTTGCAATTGTGCCTGTTATGTACAAAGAAAAAATGAAGGAAGTTGCAGATTCTCTATACGAAGAATTAAAAGCCCTTGGTGTTGATGTTCTTCTTGATGATAGAGATGAACGTCCTGGTGTTAAATTCAAAGACGCAGATTTAATTGGTTATCCAATTAGAATTGTTGTTGGTGATAAAAATTTACCAAACGTAGAAGTAAAACTTCGTTCAGCTGATAAGGCAGATTTAATTCCTGCTACAGATGCAGCAAAAGCTGTTGCAAAAATTGTTGCTGATGAATTAGCAAAACTTAACGCATAAATATATTCACTTTAAAGGTAAATCTTAATATATTCATATTATAGGAATATTGGGATTTACCTTTTTTTTGGTCTTTCCAAATACATATAAACTACTTCTAAAGGAGTTCTTATGAAAAAATTGTTATTATCAATTTTGTTTGCATTCACACTTTTTAGTGCATTTGCAATTCCTGGGGCAACGCAATACATTCCAGATGCATCTGGTGAATATGTTTATTACAAAGACAATACTTTTAACCGGGAAAGTTATGTAGGCATTCTTTTTTATGATGATTCTTCGTACAAAATTAGATATTATGCACCAAAAGACGACGTTGCTATGCTTCCAGAAAAAGATTTATCTATTTTAGTTTCTGTAAACAAAGATGCAATTTTCTGGGATATGACCGGTGAATATATAATGTCACACATTCTTCCAGAATCTGAGGATACAGATTTAGTAAACTATTTACACGACATTCTTTACGAATTTTCTGCAAGAAGAAATAAAATTCAAGATGTTGAATCTATGAGTTTACGTTCCTCACAAGATTTTCCACAATTTGGTGGTTCTGTAACAATAATTTTTGACGCTATTGTTCCAATTTTTAACATTAGAGATATTATTTCTGTAGATGGAACAAAAGCTCTTGAATGTTTGTGCATTGGAAAACTTTCTTCTTCAGAAGATAAATCTTTTGATTCTTTTAGTGGTTTTCCGCAAGTTCAACAGGAAAAAGCTGCAAAAATACCATCAAGAAAAGCTGTAAAAGTTAGTTACGAAGGAAAATCTCTTAGACTAGATGAAAACTGGACTCAATCTTTAGAAAACTTTTGGACTTTAGGAAACGAAGCCTTACTTACAATGGCATTTATTCCTGATGCCTCAAAAGATAAAAACTATAACAATCTTTTTATCATAAGAAAATTAATGTTAAGCTCACTTAATTCATACATCAATTTTCAAACTTCAACAATCAACATTGATAAAAAAGGAAATATTTCGTTAAAATGTAAATCTTACGATTCACAAACAAACACAAATATTACAACAGACAAAATTTTACAAAAAAAGACTGGCGGATTTGATTTCTTATCCTTAGCAGTATATTCAGATGTATATGCCGCAAACCAGTCTTACTTTAATAAAATTGTAAAATCTTACAAATAATTCTATTTTAGAATGAACCTCTTGAAAGTGGAGAGCCAATCCATTGGCCTTCGCTTCCAAGATATTCTCGTTTTTCACCTTCAATCAAAAATTGCACACTGTTTACAGTAGAAAACGAAGTAGCAGTATATACAATTTGCATCAACTGATTTACATAACCTTCTACGCCATAAGGGTTAATATCAAAATTTTCATTAAAATTCAAATATGCCACACCATTTTGAACTTTTGCGCTTAAAAGTTTTGTTCCTTTTGGAATTAATGTCATACAATTTTTTTCTGTAGAAATACTTGAACTTGGGCCTTTTAAAAGTTCATTAATTGCAAATGTTAATGGGGAATCATTTTTTGCAACAGAGCGTTTTACAACTTTTCTTGTTACAACCCCATCTCCATCAATTTCCACAAAACAAAGTTGAACTTGTGTCTGTTGTGTAGATTTTTTTTCTACCGGTTTTTCAGTTTTCTTTTCTTCTTTTTTTACTTCTGTTTTTTCTGATTTATTTTCTACAGATTTTTCTTCTTTTGTATTTTCTGTAGATTCTTTGATTTTTATTTCTTCTGTTTTTACTTCATCTTTTGCAGGAGCCAATTTTTCTTCGGCAATATAATCATCTTCTGGCGCAATTTTAATTGTTACTTCACTGTCATCAATTTTAACCGTTTCTGATTGTTTTTCATTTTTTTCAACTTCATGATTTTTTACAAATTCTGGAGTTGTACCAAATGCTCTATCAAAAAAAGATGTTTCTTTTAAATTAGTAAAGATTGTATTCTTTTGAGTTAAAAAAAATATAAAAACAACAAGTAAAGCAAGCAAACTGCATACAAGTGTTAATAATGAACCGTTTTTCTTTTTATTTTTTTTCTTAATAGCCATACTTTTATTATCGGCCAAATGTAAAATTGGTTAAACAAAGATTGATAAAAAAATTTTCTTTATTCACTTAAAAAACTAATTGTCATGCAGGCTACATCTCTAGAAAGAGTTTGTTTTACTTTTTCAATTTTTTGATTACACAAATCAATTTTTGCATTAAGAACATCGGCTTCTGTTCCATATCCATTTTGATATTCGTTTTCTTTTAATTTAATTTTTGCTTCTGCCGACTCAATTTTCAAATTCTGATAATCAATTTTTAAAGTACACAAATCAACTGTATTCCATTGGGCATTTAAGGTTTGCGTAATTTGAGCCCTTGCATCTGTTTGATTTATTCTTGCGGTTTTTGTTTCGCTAATTTTTCTTGAAACATCTCTAACCTTTTTTCCACCATCCCAAATTGTTGTTTTTATTCCAACTGAAATGTTCAAAGAAAAATCATCTTTTCTGCGCCAGTTTGGCTCAAACAAAGGAACTCTTGAACCTCCATATCCACCTGTAATTTGCAAGGCAACATCCGGCTTCCAGTTTACAGAACCTTTTGCAATTTTTTCTGCCAAAACATTTATTGATTCAACCTGGGTAAGCATTTTTATTGATTTTTGTTGGCTAGAAGTTGCTGTTTCTAAAACTTCATTTCTATTCAGAAACATTACACTTAATATTTTATTTTCATCAATCACAAAATCAATATTTTTCTCATTTAGACTTTGAATACCGGTAATTTTTTGAAGTTCCAAAAGTTGATTTTTTATTTGCTCTAACAATTCTTGCTTCGCAATTTCCAACTGTTTTGCTTGAACTTTTGCCTCTACAACATCTTGTCTAATCATCATTCCAGCTTTTTCTGCATTTTCACTAAATTCAACCATTCTGTTTGTAAAAACTTCTGCCTCTTCAATCAAAGAAATTATTTCATACAATCGTTTTAAAGTAACAAGTCTAATTTCCAATTCATTTTCTAGTTGTTCTTGAGTTGTAATTAGTTGAAGTTCTTTTACGCCAGCAATCTGTTTGTAAAGTTTAATTGAATTTGTAATTTTTCCCCAAGTAAACAAAGGTTGCATTAAAGACAATTCAATATTATACAAAGTATTTTCCATTCCATCGTACACTTTTACATATTCACCTTGTCCGTTAGGTTTTGTTCCATTTGGCCAATTAACAGAATTAAGTAATTCGTCTACATTTAAATAAACAGCGTCAACCGGAGGATTTGTCATGTACGTTCCACTAAGTTGCAAGTCTACCGTTGGTCCCAGATTCCACCAAGCATCTTTTACATCCAATGTACTTCTAAAATATTCTTCCTGCAAACTTAATAATTGAGGATTATTTTTTATAAGTTCAGATTTTAGTTCTTCATAAGAATACGTTTCTTTCTGTAAACTATTTTGATTTTCCTGTGCAAACAAAATTGTGGAACAAAAATATACAAAAATGAGAACTGTTATTTTTTTTAATATAAAATTTTGTTTCATAAAACTCTTATGCTTTCTACAATTTTATTTTAACTGAATAGTATACGAAGGTTCGTTGCTTCTAACTTCCATTTGTAATGATTCTTTTTCTGATCCACCTACAAAAAGTTTTATTGTTGTTGTTGCAAATTTCTCTGTATATGTTGTATCTATCCAAGTAATGCCCTGTCCAAGCCCCGAAAAAACTCCGTGTTTTTGGCTTTGAGTATTTCCCAAAGTTTGCGCGCTTGTAGAAACTTGTCCACAATCAATTGTAAAATCTGTACCCGAACCACAAGATATCATAGAAATTACTTTTCCATCATCTGCAACTGTTCCTTCTGCCGCCCCAGAAGAAGAAAGTTGTCCCGAAATAACAGGCATATTCAACTGAGTTGATTTTCCGTACAAAGTTAAATCATAATCTCCAGAATCAATTTTAAGTTTAATTCCAACTTCTACATCATCCCTAAATGCAAAATTTTTATCTTCGTTATCTTGATTATAACAAGCCTTCCAAGTTTTTACATTTGCACTTTGATAATATTGAATTGTAATTTCTGGTTTTGTTTCTACACCATTTTTCATATCTTCTGCAGTTTGAAATCTTGGATATGATATTTGCATTTGACCCGCACCTGTTATTGTTGAAGAATAAACTCTTGGTGCAATTTGCAAATTTGACTGTGTTGTTTGAGGTACACTTATTTTTACATAAACAGAATTTGCTGTATTTTGATTTGTTGCCACGTCAACAAATGAAAGATTCAAATTGCAAATTCTTCTTACAGCTTTTAATTCTTGGTAAACTGTATTACTAATTGAATCTGAAACAATTAAAGTTTCACCTTTTGTAAGTCCATAATTTTCGTGATAAAACAACAAATAAATATTTGCTACATCTGCATCTTTTCCAAATTCTGGTTTATTACTTTTCCAAACCAATTTACTAATAGAAAAATTTCCATCTGAATTTGTAGAAGTATGACCATAATAGCCAGCCCGTGGGACAAAAATTTCACCCTCTTTCCATAAATTAAAATCGGAATCTCTTTCACCTTGCGATGTATAAGCATAAACATCAACATTTCCAATTCCTCTTTTTGGCGAAGTTGTACTTTCTGAATCTACAACTATTCCGCTTGTTCCCCCTTCAAAAACAGAATAACAACCAAAAAAATTAAAAATAAAAAAAATCAAAATCATTAATGTCTTAAAATGTTTCATTTATATATTTCCTCTTTTAAAATCTTTTCAAAATATAACTTATAATTTATTTGTTTCTCTTTTTCTTTTCAATAATTTCATACAAAACTGGAATAATTATCAAAGTAATTAGAGTTGAAGAAATCAAACCTCCAACAATAACCTGTCCCATTGGCGCGTAAATTTCAGAACCTTCACCTTTTGCAACTGCCATTGGAATATCGCCCAAAAGAGTTGTCAATGTTGTAATTAAAATTGGACGCAAACGAGAAGAAGCTCCTTCAACAACGCATTCTCTTATAAGTTCATTTTCTTCTTTTGCGGACAAATTAATTTCCCACTCACCATCTTTATTTTGAAAACCTTTTTGTTTTGCAAGTTCAGATTTACGTTCTATTCGAAGCAAATTTACATAATCAACAAGAATAATACCATTATTTACAACAACACCAGCAAGCGTAATTAACCCCAAAAGCGAAAGCAAGTTCACAGTTGAACCAAAAATCATTAATCCCAAAATTGCACCAATAAAACAAAATGGAATTGTGCCCATAATTAATAACGGATGCTTAAACTTTTCAAATTGCAAAACCATTACAGTATAAACAAGAAAAATCGCAATAATCATTGCAATAAGCATAGGCATTACCATATCGCCAATTAACGCAACAATTCCACCAGATTTACTTTTTACCCCATTTGGCAAAGGATTTTTAGACAAAAATTCATTTACATAACCAGAAACATTTGCTGTATTTTCGCTAATCAAAGTTGCACTTACAGTAATTGTTTTTGCACGGTCAGAGTGATTTATTTGCGAAATTGATTTTTCCACTTTGATATCGGAAAGGTTTGCAAAAGAAACATCTTGGCCATTACTAGTAATAATATGAAGATTAGAAATTGTGTCAGGGGTAATGTTTTGTTCCAAAATATTTGAAGAAAGATGAATATTATATCTGTCGCCTGTTTTTAAGTCTTTATATCGGCCAGCGTCCATTCCCTGAAACAAAATGGCACTTGTAATTCCCGCTTCATAACTTGTAATACCAAGAGAACTTAAATATTCCTGGCTCATATCAATAATCATGGTGCTTGTATCAAAATCTGTATCCATTTTTGCAGTAACAACTTCTGGATGTTTTTCCAAATGATTTTTTAGACTTTTTGCAGTTTCGTACAAGAGATTCATATCTTCAGAAATTAAAGTTAAACCGTAGCCTCCACCGCCAGAAACATATCCAACAAGTTTATCAAATCCACCATTTTGAACAGAAACTTTTGCATCAGGAATTACGCTAGCCCAAATTTCCTGCAACTGAAACATAATATCATGAACACTTCTATTTCGTTCTGCAACCGGAACTAAAATCACATGAGCATAAGCACTTTCTGGAACCGCCTGTGTAGAAATTCCTTTACTGTTACTTTGTCCAACGTAAATTACAGCACTTTGAATTTCTGGAACATATTTATACATCAAATCTTCTGCAACTTCCATTTTTTCTACAGTTTGTTCAAGTTTTGTGCCCACCGGCAAATCCATTGAAATGTAAAATTCACTAGAGTCTGTAGAAGGAATAAACGCAATTCCAAGGCGCAAAGCAATAAACCCTGATAAAATTAATAAGAAAACAGCCGAAACAATTACAATGGCTTTATTTTTAAGAGAAACAGTAAGAAGTTTTTTATAACCTCTTTCTATTTTTTCCATTACAACATCAAACTTTCGTTTTTTTGTTCTAACTTTTGGACCTTCTTCTTTTAGCAAAAGTTTTAACAAATAAGGAACAATAACAACTGCCACCACAAAAGAAGAAAAAATAGCCATCATAATTGTAATTGAAGCTGTGTTTAATACTTTTCCAATTAAACCAGAAAGCATTGCCATTGGTAAAAAAACTACAATAGTTGTTGCGGCACTGGCAAGAATTGACGAAGCAACTTCTCCCCAACCTTTGTTAATTGCCTGATTAACTGTATATTCCAATTCCCCGGTTTCGCTATTTCTTTTGGCGTAATATCTGTAGATTTGATCTAGCATTACAGAAGAAGCGTCCACAACCATTCCCAAAGAAATTACCAAACCAGTTAAACTCATTAAGTTTATAGAAAGATTAAAAATTTTTAATCCAATAAGCGAAAATAAAATACACAACGGAATAGAAACAGAAATTGTAAGAGTTGCTCGCCAATCTGCCAAAAATAACAAAATAACAAGAACCGCAAAAATAACTCCCATTACACCAGATTGAATTACAGTTTTTAATGAAGATTTAATTTGTTTACTGTCATCCGAAACTATATGAAACTGAATTGCTCCTGCCGATTCTTTTTCGCACTCTGCCAAAACATCTTTTACTTTCTCAACAATTTTAAGAGAATTACCATCGCTTCGTTTAGTAACATTTACAATTATCAACGGGTCGGTTCCGTCGGTAATGTAATATTCCTCTTTTGGATAACTCAACAAAACTTCTGCAATATCTTTAATTCTTATAACATTTTTTTCGTCAGCAACCCCAACCGGAAGATTTTTTATATCTTCAATAGAATTAAAACCCCCAGCGTATCTAACTTGAATTGCCTTGTCTTGAAAAGTTGCGTTTCCCAAAGGCAAAGAAACGTTTCCATAATTCAAAACTTGATAAACAGACGAAACAGAAATTCCTTTTGAAGTTAATGAATCTACATCAATTTTAATTTCAACTTCAAGTTCTTTATTTCCATCAACTTGAACTTCTGAAACACCATCAATTTGAGTTAATTTTGGTGTAAGTTCATTTTTTATAAAATCAGAAACACGTCCCGAATCTTTTCCAGCTTGAACAGAAAAAGAAATAACAGGCAACATAGAAACACCGCCAATTAAAGCGCGTGGTTCACCTTGAATTCCTTCTGGTAATTGTTCTGTCAATTCAGAAATTCTATTCCTTAATTCTTGTAGCTGATCATAAGCATCATAACCGTCTGCATAAGTAATTGTAATCCAACTCATTGAATTATATGATGCACTGTCTACACTTTTAAAATGAGGTAATGTTACAAATCCGTCTTCCAGGATTTTTGTTACGTCTTGTTCAACATCTTCCGCACTTGCCCCAGGATAAATTGTATAAACAATTGCTTGTGGCATAGAAATATCTGCCATAAATTCGGTTGGCATTAAAGTTACTGAATAAATTCCAAAAACTGCTAATACAATAATTAGCATTGTGATTACTACAGGATGTTTTATTGAAAATTCAGAAACCTTCATTAATATTCACCTATAACTTCATCAAAAATCCGAACTTGCTGGCCATCAAACAAAGAATTTTGCCCATCAACAACAAAAAAAGTTTCTTTATATTTTTCTGGAACAATAAAAAATTCGTTATCTGTTGCATATTCCGCAGGTGGAATAAATTCTACTGTTTTTGATTCTGGATGATAAATGTACAAAGAGCCATCCATTTTTTTTGTTTTCATTGACAAAATAGGTACATCTACATAATTTTTGTAAGTAATCAAAACTTTTACATACATTCCAGGTCTAAAGCGTTCTCCTGGATTATCTAACTTACAAACAACTTGAAAAGTTTTTGATTGAGCTGCAATGTATGGTGCAATATTTTCTATAGTTGCAGAAGTTACCGCGTCATCATACATATTTTTTTCCGCAGGTCTTGTAACAGAAACAACTAGATTTTCCTTTTCCAAAGAAAATAAATCATAATATTTTTCTGGAACACTTAACCTAACAACCTGCTCTTCTAAATCTGCCAAAACTGCAATTGGTTGGGTTTGACTTGCCACACTTCCAGTTGCCAAATCTGCCATTAATACAGTTCCAGCAACAGGAGCTTTTACCAAAGTATACCCTACTTGAAGCTTTGCCAAATCATATTGAGCTTTTGAAGCATCTCGTTGTGCTTTTACAGAATCATAATTTTGTTGAGTTGTAGAACCACTTTTATAAAGATTTGCAATTCGTTTAAAAGTATTTTCTGCTGCAAAATAAGCCGCTTCCGCTTGTTTCATTTGTTGAACAAAAGGTTCATCATCAATTTTTGCAAGCAAAGTATCTTTTTCTACAAAATCACCGGCTTTTACAGGATATTCCATAATTGTTCCAGAAACAAAAGGTACAACAGGAATCATAGATTTTGCTTCTACATAACCATTAATTTGAACTGATTCTTGGAGATTTCCAATTGTTGGTTTTTCAATTTTTATTACAGGAAGTGCATCCTCTTTTTGTTCAATTGGCTTCTTTCTTGTGACAATAAGAACCAAAACAAAAATAGCCAATAAAATACCTGCAAAAATTACATATTTTTTTATAGAAACAAAATCAATCTTTTTCACAACAACCTTCTATTTATGATTTATTCACCCGAAAGTTTTACATTAAACACAAGATCTTGTTTATTTCTACGAACAACAACTTTTACAGTATCACCAGGACGCTTATTTTCCAAGGCAGAATAATAATCTGCAAGAGAAGCAATCTTAATATTATCAATTTGAGTAATTACATCCCCACCCAAATAAATAATATTTTTTCTGTTTCCGTAATATGCAGCTTCTGTTCCACCTTTTATTCCAACTTTTTCCGCATTTCCACCATCTGTAACTTCCGAAACCAACATTCCCTGTGTAATATCAAGTCCGGCGTAGCGAGCAATTCTATAATCAAGTTGATATAAAGAAGCATCTATAACGCCACGTTTAACTTTTCCGTATTTTAATAAATCAGAAACAACGCGCATTGCTGTTTCTGAAGAAACAGCAAATCCTACCCCTGCAGAACTTCCCGAAGAAGACAAAATCATTGTATTAATGCCAATCATTTTTCCAGAAGTATCTAAAAGTGGACCTCCCGAATTTCCAGGATTAATTGCTGTATCAGTTTGAATCATATTACGAATAATTCTTTTGTTTGAATTTTGAATTGGTCTTCCAAGCCCAGAAACAATTCCAGTTGTCATTGTTCGTTCCATACCAAAAGGGTTTCCAATAGCAATTACTTTTTGTCCAACTTTTAATTTTCGTGAATCACCAAATTCAATAGTTTTTAAAATTACGCCTTTTGGTGGATCAATTTTTAATACTGCTAAATCGCTATCCAAATCATATCCCACAATTTTTGCTTCGTATTGCGCACCGTCATGTAAAGAAACATAAATTTGTGTAGCATTTTGAATTACGTGAACGTTTGTTAGAATGTGACCTTTGTCGTCAATAATAGAACCACTTCCACTTCCGCCATCTTGAACAAAAGGTTCCAAAAACCAAGTGTACGCAGTTTCTTTTGTATTAATATTTACAACAGCTTCATTACATTTATCATATACATAAATATTTTGCTGTTCATCTTGTGAATATCCAGATATTGAGGCAACAGACATGCCAGAAGAAATTTCATCTTTTTCAAGTAAAAAATCATTTTTTTCTTCACTAACAGTTACTTCGTTATTATATTCAGATTGAGTATTATTAGATTTTAATATTTTCTCTTTATTACAAAAAAAGATTGTTGTTGCTAAAATGGCAGTTCCTGCAACACTAAGCAAAACTACACGAACAACTTGCCCCGAAGTATATAATTTCATACATTTAATTTACTAAATCAAAAGGAATAAGACAACACCAATTTTCCAGAAATATATGCCTCGTCTAAAGAATATAACAAAACATTAGCACCTAAATCTAAAGAAAAACCTGCAGCGCCAGGCACAACAGAATATTCAACACCACAATCAATTGAAACAAAATTATTTATTCCGCACCAACCGTTTAAACGCATATTTGGTGTTGGCATAAAACTTAAAGTAATTGCATTTTTCCAAACATTTGAATCAAGTCCAAGTTTGCCAGTTTCTGCTCCAAAAACAAACTGCGAAGAAAGGCCTGCATACATAAATGGAAGTTCAAATCCACAAAGTGCACCAAATCCCAAGCCATTTGTTAAATCTGATTTTACAAATACATTTGAAAAACCGTAAGTTGCAACACCACCAAAACCAAAATTACAATTTTTGCCCAAAGCAATTGAATTTGAAACTTTTACACTAAAGTCCATATCAATTGGGAAATCATATCTATCATAATCTGACAAAAATCCAGCAAAGGCAATTCCGGCTTCTACATATTTTCCAATATCAAACAAAACTCCTGTTCGTAAAACACATCCATAAAAACCAGAATCTTCATCTGATGCTTTAATAATTCCTTTAACACCAAAACTTGGTTTTACAGTTCTCATTGTAGACTTAAACGCAGTTGGATAATTTCCAATTCCTCCGCCACAACATGTAAAACTTTCAACAGGATATCTCATTAAGCTATCAACTTGAATAAAACCTTCAAACGAACCAGCCGCACTTTCCAAAATAACATTATAACGTCCGTCTGAAACAAGGTTTCCGTTAGAATCGCGACCGTCCCAATCTACACTGTTATTCCAAGTTGTGAATCTTTCAAAATTAAATTGTTTTACAACATTACCATTTTCATCTTCAATTTTTATTACCGCTTTACCATTTGCATTCGCATAAAATGAAATTTCACAATTTGAAAGCCCGTTCACTTTTGGATTTATTTTATCTTTTGAAATTTTAAAATTGCTAATATAAAAAACTGCCGGAATTAATTCAATAGAAACTCCAGTTGTTTCGTATGGATAAACCGTTACAGTAGTTTCCAAAGGTTCGTAACCAAATTTTGTAACTTTTACAACCCGCTTTCCAATAGGAACTTCTACAACTTTTTTGTTTATATACAAAGAATTGTCTACATAAACAGAAGCCCCTTGTGGATAATTTAAAAATTCAATATATCCAGTAATAAGTTCCAACGTTACATAAACCTTTTTTGTTTCACCGCGACGCAAAAAAACTTCAAATCGCTCTCTTTCATAGCCTTCTTTTCTAACTTCAACAAAATACAAACCTGGTCGTAATTTTGACAATTCAAGTTTTGTATTACCTTTATAAATTCCGTTTATAAAAACATCTGCCATAAAAGCGTTTGATTCAATAATTAAAGTACAAAATTTGTCTTCCAATTTTTCTGCTACATCAATTTGATCGGCACTCCCAATTTCTTCAGCACGTTCAATTTTCTTTGTATCATCAAAATGCTTTGGCTTCATAGGTTTTGCGGGAGCAGCAAATAAAACTGCAACAGTAGAAAATAAAATCAATAATGCAACATATTTTTTCATAACATTCTCATCCTTAAAATAATAAAACTAACAAAAAATCAGAAAAATTTATTTATTATTCCAAAAAAACTTCCATTTTTGAAAGAATTGCATCTAACTTTGTCCCGTAATTTTTGTCTGTGGCCCATGTTCCTGCAAGCCCAAAAATATCTTCAACAAATTTTGTTTTATGAACCCAGGAATATCGAGGATCTACAAGTTCATTATTCAATAAAACATCTTCTGTAGTTGCATAAGCTTGCAAATGCTGAATATGAGCTCTAATTCCTTGCTTTTTTGATTCAAAAATACATCCGGGATTATCTTTATCCATTGCACCAAGTCCACAAAAATTATTCATTTCTGGTGTAACTAAATTTCCAAATTGCAAAAAGCCGGTTTCCAAACACATTTGTGCAAAAGCCACATCCGAATTAATATTTTCCTGTTCTGCTTCAGAAATGTACAACGCCGCAAAAGCCAACATATCTTCATACTTTACATTTGGATTTTGTGATAGAAAAAAGTTTGTTAATTGAAAAAGATTTAATTTACCTTTTCCCAAAATTGTTCTGGAAATTGATTTTTTTAAAAACTTACTTTTTGTTTTTGATATTTGTTCTTTTTTAAAATTTGGAATAGAGGCACAGTTAGTTAAAAGAACGCAAAATGATATAACTATCAACAAAACAGCAAAAAAGCGCTTTTTTTGAGAAAATTTAAATTTTTTTTCATTTTTTTCAATTTTTTTCATTTTTAATTGCGCAAAATTTTCAATTTTCACTAATTATATAGTAATGAGAAATAAAAATAAACTAGATATAAGGGAACGAACCATAGAAAATGGTCTTTTGTATCCTACAAACGTAGAATTAATTATGTTAATTTTGGGAAGCGGAACTAAAGAAATGTCTATAGACGTTTTGGCAAAAAAGATTAACAACGTTTTAACAGATTCAAATTTTGATGATGTAGTGGAAAATCTTTTAAAATTAAAAGGTGTTGGTCAAGGAAAAGCACTAGCAATTGCCGCAGCTTTAGAACTTGGAAGACGACATTGTACACATTTAAAAGCGTTAATTAAAACTCCAGAAGATGTGTTACCGTATGTTCAAAACTATGCCATGTGCGGAAAAGAACATTTTCTAATGCTAACATTAAATGGTCGTCACGAAATTATGAATATTCATTTAATTTCTGTTGGAACAGTTAGCAAAACATTAATTCACGCCCGCGAAGTTTTTAGAGAAGCAATTCGCGAAAACGCCTCTTCAATTATAATTTGTCACAATCATCCTTCTGGAACCTGCGTTCCGTCACATGATGATATTGAAGCAACAAAATCACTAATAGAAGCCTCAATTTTAATTGGAATTCCAATTTTGGATCATATTATCTTTGATTGCGATTCTTATTACAGTTTTTTAGAACATGATTTTTTATTCAAAAGCGAGGTCGAAGCTCTACCATAATCACAACCACCCGTCAAACGGGTGGTTTGCACTTAGCCTATAAGGCTAGGTCCTCAAGCTGAGACTTAAGTCCCTCGCTTTCACTGACGTTCAAGCCTATTGCTATTTGACTCGTCGCTGCCCCTAAAGGGGCGTTTG
>JAEIGA010008404.1_pt1 | contig 15646 bp, 9 predicted proteins | sample 9270691 | NCBI WGS metagenome assembly JAEIGA01 (sample SAMN17057246, study PRJNA624740) | gut metagenome | biome: biome; isolation source: fecal sample | host: Bos grunniens | place: China: Xizang | collected 2019
CGCATATCAACACAGGCCATCTGCAAAAGTGTTTAAATAAACCATGCGCGCCCGAAGAGCCCTAGGCAAGATGTGTATGTTCGTTCACAAAGGCGTCAGCTCGGCTCGTCCATGGTTAAATTAAACAACTTGCATTGGAGAATTAAGTTAAAATTGATAAACGGAAGGAGAGTCGGCTGCAAACTGCGCCGAACTTTGTTTGCAAAATCAGGAGCGTAGCGGGCGGAGGAATGAATAATTTTACATCTTATTTCACTTTATATGAAATGTATAAATCAATAAGATTTTTTAGTGCACAAGAAACAATTTCTGAATGTAGTAATAATTCTCTTAATTCTTAATTCTTAATTCTGAATTTAAAATCACCCTACAATTCTTTTTTCCAAGCATCAATAAATTCAAACATATATTGCTGAATATCGTTAAACCATTTTTTTTGGAAGGCGCAGGCTTCAACACCAATGTAGCGATAATGCCAACTTTCGTAGCGGTAACCTGTTACGTCTTCGTATCCTTGTGGAAAACTTAAACTCCAACCATATTTTGCAGCATTTTCTACGAGCCATTTGCTAGAATCAGTTAAAGCAAAAGAATCTTCAATATTTCCAAAATCAATTGCAACGCCAAGCTGGTGCTGACTTGTGCCAGGTCTTGCAGATTCGCGTTCAGCTTCTTCAAGACCATCAACACTAACCCAATAATTAAAAGTGCGTTCTTGTGTTGCATAAGATCGATAAGTTGAACTTACATCAAGCATAATTCCATCTTCTTTTGCTGCTTGCGCCATAACTCTTAAAGCCGCTTCTACATCCTTGCGCAAAGAAAGAGTAGTTTTATTGATAATATAATCTTCATTTTTTACAAGTTTTACAAGGTTTGTTGGTTCGTAATCGCTGCTAATGTTGTGTTTCTTGTCTATTAAATAATACAAAGAAATATCATCTTGTGGAAAACTTTTTTCTGCATCTAATACTTTTTGTAAATCTGCAAGAAATTCGTAAGGGTCACCATTTGCCATTTCTTGTTTACATCTGTCTGTCATTGAAAGTAAAACTTTGTTAAGTTTTTCAATTTGAGGATCAATTTTTTGAACAACTTCTTCATCTATTTGTTTTTCTGTTTTTATATTTTTTTCGATTTTTTTTGACTTTTGACTTTTGCAACTTGCAAATAGAACGGAAACCGAAAGTAATGTGAAAATTAATAAAACTAGTTTTTTCATTATTTATCCTTTTTAAGATAGATTTTTGCGAAGAGATTTCAATGCTAATGTAATTTAAAAAAATTGTAAAGTAAACTATAATATCTAAAATATCAAAAATGAGGGATGTAAAAATGAATGAGCAATTAATAGTTGATTATAAAAACTTTTTGGATAATGGAAAAACAGAAAGAGAATGTGTTTCTCAATTAATTAATTTGGCGCAGAAAAAAGGATATAAAGATATTTCTACTTTTAAATCTTTAAAAGCTGGCGACAAAGTTTACATTTCAAAAATGAACAAAGTAATTGCTTTGTTTGAAATTGGAAAAGATTCCATTGAAAAGGGAATGAATATTTTGGGTGCGCATTTAGATTCGCCACGTCTTGATGCAAAACAAAATCCTTTGTATGAAAAAGAAAATATTACTTACTTGAACACACATTATTATGGCGGAATAAAAAAATATCAGTGGACAGCAATTCCTTTGGCAATTCATGGAATTGTTTGTAAAAAAGATGGAACTTCTGTAAATGTTGTAATTGGTGAAAATTTAGATGAACCTGTTTTCTGCATTTCTGATATTCTACCTCATCTTGCGCAAGATCAAATGAAAGATAAGGCAAGTGATTTTATTAAAGGTGAAGATCTTGATGTTTTGATGGGCTCTGTTGTTCCAGCAAAAAAAGGTGATTTTGAAAATTCAGAAAATAAAGATTGTGCAGAAAAAAAGGAAGTAAAAGAAAAAAGCAAAAAAATAATTTTGGAATTATTAAAAGAAATGTACGGAATTGAAGAATCTGATTTTGAATCTGCAGAATTGGAAATTGTTCCTGCTGGAAAATCTCGTGATTTAGGTTTAGATCGTTCTATGATTTTAGGATATGGTCAGGATGACCGTTCTTGTGCGTATGCTTCTTTTGCTGCAATGATGGATGTAAAAGCTTCTAAAAAAACAAATTGTTGTTTGTTTGTAGATAAGGAAGAAATTGGAAGTGTAGGTGCAACAGGAATGGCTTCAAATCTTTTTGAAAATATGATTGCAGAAATTGTTGCTAGAACAAGCGATTCTTATAGTGAACTTATTTTGCGCCGTTGTTTGCAAAATAGTTGTATGCTTTCTTCTGATGTAAATGCAGCTTATGATCCTTTGAACGCAAATCTTTATGATAAAGAAAATGCTTCTATTTTGGGCGGAGGTGTTACATTCCAAAAATATACAGGAAGCCGTGGAAAATCTGGTGCAAGTGATGCAAATCCTGAATTTATTGCAAAAATTAGAGCTGCAATGGCAAATGCAAAAGTTTCTTACCAGATGGCTGAACTTGGAAAAGTTGATCAAGGTGGTGGAGGAACAATTGCGTACCATGCTGCAAAATATGGGATGAATGTTTTGGATGCTGGTGTTGCAGTTTTAAGTATGCATGCGCCTTGGGAAATTACAAGTAAAGAAGATATTTGCCAAATGTATGAAGCATACAAAGCCTTCTTAAAAATGTAGAGTAAAATTATCTCTTCAAAAAAAAACGCGGGGCTCACGTCCCGCGTTTTTTTATATATTAAATTAACTTTACTTTTTACTCTTAAGCCATGTGCGTTTTTGTAGTTTAATTTTTTACATTTTTTCTAAAACTTCGTCGACAAGTTTACACAATGCATCGGCAAGTAATGAATCTTCTAAGTTTCTTGCCAAAACTTTTGTGTTTTCTAATACAGATTTAATTTGTTCAGAAGATAGATTTTTATCATTATCAACTGTTGATTTTTCTAAATCTTTTTCAATAAAGCCAGATTCAAACAATAACGAAATTGTTTTGCAAAGTCCTGGACGGCCAGAGATTCTTGAAATTATGTATTCAATTTGAACTCTAAGTTTTTCTGTATCTACAGAATTTTGTAAATCTGCTGGCAAGAAATCAATTAACATTTTTAATTTTCTAAACATTTCCAATTCATCTTTGTAAAGTTTAGAAATTACATCGTCGCCCATCATTTCTTCAACTTTATGGAATAAATCTTGAAGTTCTGTTGGTTTTGATTTTTCTTCTATTTCTTCGTCCCAATTACACTCGGAATCTTCATTTGTAAGAATATCTATATCAGAAGCAAATTGACCTTCGTCCATAATAGAATCTACTTTATCAAAAGTTTCTTCTTCTGTTGTGTCTTCTGAAGAGATATCAGCTTCGAATGTATCAAAATTATTTGTGTTATTTTCTTTAGAAACTTCATCTACAGTTTCAAAGTTGTCTTCTGGTTGTTCTTCAGAAACTTCTTCAACTGTGGCAAAATTATCTATTTCTTCAGTTTTTTCAATTTTATCTGATTTTTCTGGAATTGAAGCAATAATTGCAAGTTCAGCATCTGTTAATTGTAATAGCATATCTGCAAGAATTGTATCTACAGAAGGAAATTCATATTCACCAATTAAAATTTCCATAATTAAATCATTAATGCTAGAGGAGTCTTCTTTTGGCTCTTTCTGATTATCATCAATATCTGGAACAATATTATCATTTACCAAATAGAACATTTGTTGTGATGAAATATTGTCATCATCATTTTCAATTTCGTTCATTATAATATTGTCTACATTTTCAAAATTAGAAACTTCTTCTAGTTCTGTAATTTCTTCTAAGCCGTCAAGTTCGTTATCATCCGCTACAGACTCGTTTTCAATAGGAGTTTCAAAATTTGTATCATCAGAAGTTTCTGCGCATAAATCATCTAATGAAGCAAATTCGTCTATTTTATTGCTTTCAGATTCTTCTGGCAATTTTATTTGTTCAACTTCAGATTCATTTTCTGTTTTAATTTCTTTTTCTATAACCGGTTGGTCAACCAATTCTTCTGTTGGTTCTTCAATTGGATTTTCAATTGGGTCTAAACCAATGTTTTGTTTTTCAGATTCTTTTTCTGCAAGTTCATCTTGTTGTTTTTCTAAGAGAGAAAGCTGCAACTGTTCCGCTTTAATTTGCTGCATTACAAGTTCTTCTTGCATTTGTTCTGTTTCTTGTTGCTTTTCTTCCAAGGCTTTTTGCAAAGAAGTAATTTTTTCTTGTTCTTCTGCAATTTGATTTGCCATTCGTTGTGCATTTAATGCAGTTTCCATAGCAGCATTTGCAGAATTAATAATAGATTCTTGCAATTTTTGTTGTAAAGAGTCGGAAAGTTGGTCGTTTTGCTCAGGATAACTTTCTATATCATTTTGTTGTGCAGGATTTACATAAAGGTCATTAGAATCAACATTTTCTATATTTTCAGATTCTTCTTGGCCCTGCATCTCAGATTCTTCCGGATAAAAATCATCTAATTCAAAATTATCATAAGGATCTTCAATAGGCATTGTAGAAGTTACATCTTCCTGCATATTTGGCATTAAATCTTTTAGGCTATCAAAACTTTCATCATCTAGTTCTTCCAATCCAGTTGAATTTTCGTCTGATTGATTTTCTGGAAGTGTTTCATCCAAATTTTCTTCTACATTATTTGGAACAATTGAGTTAATGTTGTATTTGTCTTTTGCATCCGATAAAATTTCATCGGAATCAAGTTTGTCTTCAAATTCATCACTTAAATTATCCCAAAAATGTTCTGCCGAATCTGCAGCAACATCTTCTTTTTCATCCTGACCAAGTAAATCAAAATCAAACGCACTGTTTTCTTTTGTAAAGTTTAGATTTTCAGAAGTTTCTTCAGATTCATTTTTCTTTTCTTCAGTTGTAGAAGCTGCCTGTTCAATTCTGTTTGCAATTCTTTGTTTTAATAATTCTGAAAGTTGTTTGTTTGCAAAAATATTATCTTTACTAAGTTCAATTCCTTTATTGTAAGAAATTATTGCGTTGTCATAATCGCCAGCTTTTGCATAAACTTTACCTAAAACATTGTAGCCTTCTGGATCATTTACATGTTTTTCAATGTAATTTTTTGCATAAGATTCAGCACGTTCTTTTTTTCCAATTTGTGAAAATCTTTTTGCTGTTGAAAGCAAATGTTTTTTGTAATTTTTGTCTACCTGATCAATTCTTTTGTGATAATAGTTTGTACTTTCTTCGTCGCCCATACAAGCATAGTATTGACTGTACAAATCTAAAATTTGAAGATCGTCTTCGTTTTCTTTATAAAGTGTGTCTATTTTTCTAAATGCTTCTTCAAAATCTGATGCTGAAAGCAATGTTCCTGCAAGTTGTTTTTGTAAATCAAGGTTTTCTGGCTCAATGGCAATTGCATTTTCAATTGCGTCTAATGCTTCTTGAATTTTTTCACCTTTTTCTAAAGCTTCGGCAAGTCCAGATAAAATTTCTACGTTTTCTGGGGTAATTGAATTTGCTTTCTTGAATGTTTTTTCTGCAGAGTCAAAATCGTATTGTGTTAAAAAGATTTGCCCCAAAACACAAAGCATACTTGCATCATTTGGATACAGACGTAAAGAACGCTGAACAAGATTTTGTGCTTCTTTTGTTTTATTACAAGTTAATAATAAATTACTAAAATCGCGAATTGCTTCTGGCCATGCTGGTTTTGTTTTTAATGCATTTTCATAACTTCTAATTGCTTCTGGGAAAACTTCAAGAGCTTCATAACAATGTGCAATGTTGTAATTTAAAATGGGATGATTTTGGTCAATTTGTAAACCGTGTTTAAAGTTTTCAATTGCTACTTGGTATTCTTCTTTTGCTGAATAAATTGATCCAAGATGATTATATGCCAAAACATCATTTGGATTTTCAGACACTACTTTTTCAAAACATTCAATTGCTTCGTCATAAAGTTTCATTTCGCGATATGTAAAACCAAGTGTGTAATTTACAGTTGCAGTGTCTTTATTTTCCTCTAGCGCGCGTTTTAGAATTTCCATTGATTCGTCGTAACGTTTTAATCTTCTAAAAATTGCGCCAACGCTATTCATTGCAGATACAGAATGAGGAAATAATTCAATAATTTTTTGATAATAAGGAAGTGCTTTTTCGTCTTCATTTGATTTTACATAAATGCTACCAAGTGAAGATAAATATTCAAGATTATCAGGCTCAAGATTTAATAACTCTTTATACAAACGTGCTGCTGTTTGAAAATCTCTTGAAATTTCTGCGTTTTGAGCTTTTGTCAAAAGTAAAGTTCTTTCCATAATTATTTTATTCCTCATTTTTAGCGAAACAAAATCGCTTGCTTATATTATAAATCACATTTTACTTTTTTTCTATTTTAATCTTTCTAAAGGTCGTGCATAAACTTCTTTTGAAAAGTTTCCAACAACTTTATCATCAAATTTTGACCAGGATGCAATTGCAAAATAATAGATTTTTCCGTTTTGCAAACCAGTTAATGTATATGAAGTTGAGTTTCCAACATTGATTGGAGATTCTCCTTCTAAAGCAACTCTTCCCAAATATTCTCCGGGTCTAGTTCCATAATATAAGTAATATCCTCCAACAGTGTCGTCTACAGAATAACTCCAACTGATTGTTACTTTTTCATTACCAGCAATTGCTTTTACAGAAAAAGGAGGAAGTGGTAAAGGTAATTCTGTGTAATCAATTGTAAGTTCTGTAATTGAAGGAGTTTTTTGTCCATCACCATCAGCAAAAAGTTCTACAGCAACCTGACAATATAATCCAGTTACATCATTTAATTCTTCACCGTTTCCAACAGGTTTCCATTTTGGGTATTCGTCTGTCCAACCGTAAAAATTGTCTCCAGAGCGAACGTACAAACAAACTTCGGTTTGTGCAGGAACATCTGTAATTGCATCAATTTTGTTGATTTTTGAACCTGCTGAAAGCATAATTGGCATAGTTTCAAATCTTGCGCCAGTTGGCAAATACATTGTGTGGCCCAATTTTCCTGCATTTTCAGCAGACTGAAAATCTGGAGGAGAGTATGGACGGCGTAAAATTCTAATATCATCAATTAAACCTGTGTATTCTTTGCAAAAGTGAACTTCTGAAACTGTTCCCAAGAAAACTAAGAAAATTTCGCCAGTTTCTTTTCCGTTTGAGGTTACATAAACTAAATCTTCTGTAATTCCATTTACCAAATATTCTAAAATTCCAGTTTCGCAATCATAAGAAATTGAATGATAACTCCATTCGTCCGGAATAATATTTGTAGAACCTTTTAAAATAATTTCATTTAAGTTTGTTGGATTAGTAACGTTATCTGTGTAAATGTCAAAAAGGTTTGTAAAATTCCATTCAAGATGACCTTCTTTAAAAACAGCATCTATCATTTGGTAAACAAGTCTGTTATCTACATTTCTTGATGATTCCCAACTAAAAATATTTTCTCCATTTTCTGATACCGAAGGACAAAGCCAGAATTCAATTGCAAAAGATCCCATTAATCCTTCTGAACCAAAAAATGTTCCGGGAGTTCCTTTTACACTTAAACTTCCAAGGTTGCGACTTAATCCTGCATATTTTTCAAACTTTGTTTTAGTTGAACTATGCAAACTGTTTTTTACTATGTAATAATCGCTGTTCAAAATTGATGAATTTTCTTTTTCAAAATCAATAAGTAAATCTGTGTAATCATTAAAGGTAAAAGAATTTGGAGCAATTTCAATGCTTTCATAACCATAACGGCCTTTTCCAGTTATGATATTGTCCTGAACTTTTAATGAAGGCCACCCAGCTTTGCCACCTAATTTAATTTCTTTGGCAAAAACCGATTCCATTGATAAAATTATATAAAGAGAAAAAAATACTACAAAAAAAACAGACTTTTTGATACAATTTTTATTCATAAAATGACAGATAAAACTACCCGTGAAATTCTTCACGAAACAGCTCTAAAAGCTCCTCACTCAAGTGGTGTTTACCTTTGGCGTAATCCCGAAGGTACTGTTATTTATGTTGGAAAAGCAAAAAATCTAAAAAATAGACTGTCTTCATACTTTTCTGGAAAAAAAGATATAAAAACAAAATTGCTGGTTTCCAATGCATATTCCATTGAATATATTACAACAACAAACGAATATGAAGCGTTGTTGTTGGAAAACAATTTAATAAAAAAATATAATCCCCGCTACAACATTTGTTTAAAAGACGGAAAATCATATCCAGTTTTAAGAATTACAAATGAAGATTTCCCAAAACTGTTTAAAACAAGACGAGTTTTAAAAGATGGTTCAACTTATTATGGCCCTTTTCCTGATGTTTCGGCTTTGGACAACTTTATTGAATCAATTTTTAAACTTTATCCTATTCGACATTGTAGAACTTTAAGAAAACGCGATACTCCATGTCTTTACTATCACATGAAACAATGCAAAGCTCCTTGTTGTAACAAAATTTCAAAAGAGTCCTACAATATATTAATCGGCGAAATAAAAGCTCTACTTGAGGGAAAAGATAAAGATTCACTTGTAAAACTGAATGATGAAATGAAAAAGGCGGCAAGTGAATTGAATTTTGAAAAAGCGGCCCGTTTGCGTGACGGAATTAAAGCTCTTTCTATTTTACAAAAACAAAATATTGTAGAAAGTTTTGATTCTGATGACAGAGATTACATTTCTTATTTTAGTGAAGGTGAACTTGTTAGTTTTACAGTTTTAAAAATCAGACAGGGAAAACTTCTTGGGCGTGAAAATTACCGTGCAGAAAGTCTTAATGATGATAATGATTTGATTGGCGAATTTTTGGCTTGCTATTACGAAAATAAAAATCAGATTCCACCAAGCATTTTTATTCCAAAAACAAAACAGTTTATTCATATTGCAAAGTGGCTAAAAGACGAAATTGAAAGCGATTCAAAACTGATAATTGTTTTGCCTTCTGAAAAAAATCTTTTTGAAAATATAGAAGATGATGATGAAAAAGATTTGCTTTCTAAAGTTGAACTTTCTACTTTACCTCGTGATGTGGCTGCAATTCAAATGGCGTTTCAAAATGCAAAAGAAGATATTGTGCGTCGTGTAAGAGAACGTGGCGACACACCTGCAATGGAAGAATTAAAAAACCGATTTAATTTGCCTACTTTGCCTGTTCGTATTGAAGGTTTTGATATTGCCCACATTGGCGGAAAATTCCCAGTTGCATCTATGATAAGTTTTTACAACGGAAATCCTGACAAAAAGAATTATCGCTATTTTAGATTAAAAACAACAGACGGAATTATTGATGATTTTGCAAGCATGAGAGAAGCTGTTACACGTCGCTACACAAAATTGTTAAACGAGCAAGATGATTTGCCAGACTTGATTTTGATTGACGGTGGAATTGGACAAGTAAATGCTGCTGAAGAAATTTTGCAAACTTTGGATTTGGATATTCCAGTGATTGGTCTTGCTGAAAAAAATGAAGAAATATATTTGCCAGGAAACAGCACTCCAATTGTTTTGCCCCGTAGAAGTGATGCTTTGCGACTTTTGCAACGCGTTCGTGATGAAACTCACCGATTTGCCACAAGCAAGAACCAGCAACTTCGCACAAAGGAAAACGTTTCTTCTCCATTTTTGCTGCTGCCTGGTGTTGGGCAAAAACGTGCACGCGCGCTACAGCTTGAGTTTGGCGGGTTGGAAGGTTTGGTTGGTGGGGGTGCGGATATGGCTGCTGGGACTGTCACGAAAGTTCAAACAGCTGGCACAAACATTGGTGCAGGTGCGGAAAACAGCAGGAACGAACAAGTAAGCCGAATTATGGAATGTATAAAAGTTTCGAAAGCAGAGGCGCAAGAAATCATTTCAGTTGCAAAAGACTTACTAGACGCCCAAAAAGAAAAACAATCAATGCAAAAACTTTCTTTGGGAATTTCCGGCACTACAAAAGAAAAAGCAGCAAAAGCAAACTACCTAAATAATTTGGCAGCCCAGGCGTTGGCGTTACAAGGACACAAAGAAGTGGCAGAAGAAGAAGCGGAATATGGGGGAAGAAAGGGAAAGTAAAGTTTTTCAGTTTTAGAATGAAAAACTTATTGGTTTCAATAACTTTTTCCTTTTTAAGAATAAAAACTATATTTTTTTGCAAAAATAATCCAAAACATCTTTTGCAAAATGATAAGCATTTTTGATTTCGTTTACATTTTCAAAATAATCTTTGTGAAGAATCATTCTTCCATTAAAAAATTCTTGCATTTCTTCCAAAGTTTTTTCTTTGATTTTTGGCGAGGAAATCAATTTCACATAATTTGAAAGCATTACAGCAAAATCATTTAAAATCGGAACTTTTAAACAACTTGAAATTACCCCATTCCCTACTTCAAGTTTCGCACCAAGCAGTTCAAAATTAATCTCGATATCAGATTTAAACCAGTTTTGAGGTTTTAAATTACTAATCATACAAGTATTGTGTGCAGCAGCGTTTCTTAATCGCCTAACAGAGTCCAGGTGGTCAAGGCGCGCTTCGCTCAAGGCCTTGACACACCTTGGTTTCGGTTCTCCAATAATTGTAGAACCGAAATCATAATGAGGTGTATATTCACATTTTAGATGAAAATATTGATAATAATGTGCATAAAAATCAATAAAATCTGAAAATCCAAGTATTTCAACAATGCTCCAAACAGAAGTTTTTTCTTTATATTTGTCAAAAACCTGTCTGTTATAAAAGTTGGAAGAATTATTCAAATTTTCAATAAGATGACGACCTCGATTATGAGTTTCCAAAAAACTTTCTACAACAGCATATCCATCATCAGCAGGATTTTCTTGACTATCATTAATAATTTTTACTTTTAGATAATGCTCAAAATCTAAAGTCATTTTAAGAATTAGTTTTCTTAAAAACATATCATAGAAACATTACACCATAAAAACGCCACTTACAGTGAGGAAAAATCACAATAAGTGGCGGGGGAAGATAAAACAAATCTGGGTGGGAGATCAGATTTTGCTTTGTAGAGTTAAGAAATTAACTCTATTCTACAGTTCCTTTTGTTTCATCAGGAAGAAGTCTTTTTAAACATTCTATACTACTTATTTTTATAGATTTATCTTGAGGAATATTAGAAGCCAACTTTGCAACCATTTCATTAAATTTTGAAACATCTACAAAGGAGTTGTCATAGATATAGTCACCTATTTTTATTTCCATACCATTTTGTTTCAAATCATGATAAGTGGCTTTAATAAGTTTTCTATTGTTTAAACTCTCAAAATATCCGTTATAAGCAACAATTCCATCGGCAACCAATAATGGTATGTTAAGAAGAGGTATTCCCCGTCTGAAGATTTTTGAAACACCTTTTACACCTAAATTTGCAATAGCAACATCTTTTGCAGCATTTCCAACCGCTTTTGTTACTTTTAAAGGATAGTTTCCTTCTTGTAAAAGAACTTTGTCATAGAAGAAAAATAAATCTTCATTTTTTTGGGTTTTATCATCAAAAATAGCAAGAATTTCTTCACGAGATTCTAGTTTATTCTTTGCAACATAATCAATGAATTCTTTTTCACCTTTTATAAGGATTTTCAATTTTCCTTTTTCATTTTCAAGCTCTTTTTTATACGATTTTAAAACTTCTATTTGTTTTTCTTTGATGAGTTGTTGCTTTACATATTCTTCAGCGCCATCTCCCCAAATATTTCCAAAAGAAATCTTTATTTCTGCATCAGTTTTTGAGGCTTCTTCTTTATTATCAAATTCCAAAGAAGGTAAAGGTAAAGTTTCTTTTGCACAAAAATTGAATAAGTCCAACTCGCTTTGGTTTATTTCTTCTCCATCTATTGTATTATTAATAGCAAAATAATTTTCGATATTAGATGCTATTTCTTTGATAAATTCACTTGCAATACTTACAAAATGAAGACGTTCATCAAAAATATCATCTATTTTATCATTTTTCACTTCTTTTTTTCCAAAATCAAAGAAATTAGTAATTTTGTCATCTTTAAGGTTATTAATTATAAGTTTCTCATCAATTTGGTTAAAAAGAAAAAGTGTTTTTACAGCTTTTACAAAATCATAAAAAACATTCACATAGATATAACCAAGTTCTCTTTTTGAACTAACAAGGGCACCAACTCTGTCACAATCTTCTTTTCTTTTTCCAATCTTATTTGGAGTATCTAAGAAATATGAATCTGGATAATCCTTCTCATAAGAATCTGCAGGGCTTTGAGTTTGTCTATTCAATACAACTGTATATTTTTCTACAAGTTTAATAATAGTAGAAGCATATTTATTTTTTAAAATTGCTTTTTGACGATTAAGATATTCTTGTTTTAACTTGTCAATATCTTCAAAGTTTTCTGGCCATGGATACAAATACCCTGGATTTACAAATTCTTGCAATGTAACATATTCTGGATAATTGTATGTAATATTTTTTTCTTTAATCGCCTCTTCTACATAACGCCGAGTTAAAATTTGTGCATTAAAAGGAGCGTTATAATCTTCTGTAACAAGAACTCTTAAATATTTTTTTGCTTCTTCAAAATTACCTAATCTAAGATAATTCATTGTACAAAGTTGTATAATATCCCAAGAATTTCCAGCGTTTTTAATTGCTATACCCAATAATTCATTAATTTTTTCTTTGTTGACTTCAATTCCATCTTGCATAAGTAAATCGATATGTTCTAAAGCACAAGATGCTGCAATATCATCTTTTCTTAGCAATGGAAGATTGTTCACTTTCCAATATTGGTCAAAATATTCAAGTGCTAGTTTTTTATATTTGATATATGTTTCTTCGTTCTGGTTAATTTTTACAATTTCATCTTCGTATACTCCAGCAAGTTGCGCTTTTTCTAATATGTCTTTTTTATCATCTTCTGAAAGATAATATTTTTGTGCTATTGCATTTGCAGCATTTCCTAAATAATACCAAAATGGAGGATAAGCTTCAAAATTTTCTTTGATTGCACAAAGGCGTTCGTATTTTCTGAAAAGATTATTATCCATCAAAATATCGTTGTATTGTGTGATTTGTTTTTCTGTTAAACGATATTCATCTTTGAAATTATATTTATCTGCCAAACGCCATGCTGTTGTAAATAATTCACGACGAAGAGCATTAAATTGTTCTATTGCAGAACGCTGGAGTTGCCATTTTTGTTTATCGTATTCAAGTTGATTATTTGCCTTTTCTTTTCGATAGTTCATATAACCAATTCCAACTTGAGCAGCAAGAGATGTTGCTATTGCCCATGGATTAGGTCCACCCGCTAAAATCACGCCAAAATTTGGAACAGCAGACCAAATTGCATTTTTCATTTTTTGTTGATATTCAAGATCAATAAACTTTTTATCACCTTCTTGAATTCTAAAAAAAGTAATTGTATCAAGAATTTGTTTTAAAATATCCAAGAGAGCTTCATCTTTTGGAAAATTTTCAAGATTCAAATTATTTAAGATTGCTTCGTATTCTTGTTCAAGAATTACTAAATCACTGTAATCTACAATTTGAGATACAGAAACAGTACAAAGATTTAAAGCATAAGCTGCCATAAGTTTTTCATTATCTGAAATTTTTCCTGTTTCCCATTTTTCTAGTTCTTCCTTAGTTCCAAACATTTTTTCCTCCTGTAGTTTGGTATTGTTTATTTTCTTTCAATAACATGGTTATTATCAAATTCAAAACATATTGGAATATGATCTGAAATATTTTTTCTATAATGAACAAAATCATTTTTGTCATAATTTCTAACAACATCAATTTTTTTTGTTGAACATTTTATTCCTGTATAACTTCCGTCTTCTATCGAAACAGAAGCAAAACGAACTGTGTCATAAGTAACATGGTCAAAATTATTATTATATTTTTGCATATTTATATAATCTTGCTCATTTTCTGGTGTAACACGTTTTATTGTAGTTAAACCTTCATTAAATGTTTGAAGTTTTACTTCCTTTCCATCATGACCTTTTCCAACAACAATAAATTCCGCAGGAATATATGGACTTTTTGTCCATTTTCGATTTAAATTCAAATTGTAATCACCTAACATAATTGTATAAAAGGCACCTAATCCTCCTACATCTTGTGTTCCATATATTTTCTCTGCTAATTTGGGATATATTGTTTTTGCAATGATATTGAATTCATTTTGTCGCATTTTTACAGTACCAATATCTAATTCTATATCATCATCTGTATTATCAGAATTTTTTCCAGCATCTTTTGAAAAACGAATATGAGTATTAATAATTCTAAACTCCATTTTTGGTTGACTTTCTGGAATAAATCTTCCGTATAAAGGATTTCTGACTAAATCAACTTGGTTTTCACTTTTTTCTAATTTATATTGATTATAAATTCTTGGATAGAAAACACGGTAAGATCCATCTGACAGTTTTACACTTGGCAAATGCACGCTAGAATTCCAAATAAATGCATATCCTTCTTTTGCATCTCTTGATTGTTTTGGTACATCAAAATAAGCTTTCCATTTTTTACCATTACTATCGAGTCCCAATTTTCTAATTATGGAAGATATTGGATTCGCATTACATGATTTCTCGTCAATCATCCCTCTTTTATTACAAAATACTTCTTGTAATGCAACAATATCAAATTTTTGACTTTTAATGATTTTAACAATAAAATCAATTTTTTCTTCTGAAGCATTTGCTCCCATATTATGTACATTAAACGATCCAATCCTATAACTCATTCCTGCTCCAAATCATACAAAACATTTCTTTAGTAATATATAATATTATCACTTTTTTTTAGATAATGCAAAAAAAAGATACCTCTCTCCTCTTAAAATAAAGAAGATCCTTTAATAAAGGTTATGTCTATAACCTTTATTAAACACTATAGTGTTTGCGATTCACAAACTGTAGTTTTTTCTTTTTTCATTGCATCTAAAATTGATTTTCCAACTTCTTTGCAATTTGTAGAAAAATCTTTTCCTGTTTTTTTGATATTGTCTTTTACAACTTTGAGCTTTGGATTTTTTTCTGCCACATTAGAAATAATCTTTCCACCAGCAACTAAAGCTGAACAAATAAGACAATCAACAACGATTCTTTTTAACATAAAATACCTCCTGTGTAAGGTCGCCGGTCAGAGCGACCGTTGTTCAATCGGAAAGCGTCAAAAAAAAATGCGATACAGCATTTTTTTAGCTTATCCTTTAACGTATAAGTAAAAGATAACACAGGAGGTATGACAAGAAGTGTCGTGGAGAAAAAAAATATCGTTTACACTTCTCCACCATTCAAAAAGTCTAATGCAAAAATTTGTTTTATTCCGTTGTGATATGTTACTGGACTATTATCCATTGTGATTAAAATTTTTTGATAACTGTCTTTCACCATTTGTAAAGGTCGAAGTTCTCGATGCAAAGTTTGTTCATCCCTAACTGTTAAAGCTACTTGAATATAAGTTGGAATAGAATCTTTTATTGCAACAAAATCAATTTCTGTATCATCAACTTTTCCTATGTAAAGTTGATAGCCCCTACGTTTTAATTCAAGAAAAATCATATTTTCAAGGATGTGGCCTTCATCACCAGATTTTGCTCCAAGCATAAAAAAACGAAGTCCAACATCAAC
>JAEIGA010008405.1_pt1 | contig 15645 bp, 13 predicted proteins | sample 9270691 | NCBI WGS metagenome assembly JAEIGA01 (sample SAMN17057246, study PRJNA624740) | gut metagenome | biome: biome; isolation source: fecal sample | host: Bos grunniens | place: China: Xizang | collected 2019
TAATATCTACTACTTGTTCAGATTGTAGGAAGCCTGGATAATCTAAATGATAAACAATATCACGAAGCTCTGGTTTTTCTACAGAGTATTTAGGTAGAGGTGCTTGTTTAACCTCTTTTTCTGCACATGCTGTTGCTACTAGAGCCACTAAAACAGTCAATGCTATGTTTAAAGTTTTTTTCATTATATTGGATTTTTATTTTATTTAATCAAATTGTTAATAACCTCCACCTAAGGCTAAATAAAGGTGAACTAAAGAAAGTGAAACATTTGCCTCAGCCAATACTTTTGCCTCTTCGTAATTCAATAGGTTTCTTTGTGCATCAAGCACGTTTTGAAACTCGATTAAGCCCTTTTTGTAAAGGTCTAATGCAAGGTCAAATGTTAACTGTGCTTGTTCGTGAGCCACTGCATAAGCATCTTTTTCGCTAATGCTATGTTTGTATGCTACCATAGAGTTATCTACCTCTTGTAGGGCTTTTAGCACCACATTGTTGTAGGCATTTACTGCCATTTCTGTTTTGGCTTTTGCCTCTTGGATTTGACCAGAAAGTGCAGTACCTGAGAATATATTCCACTTGATAGCAGGAGCTACTTGCCAGTACATTTTATCTTGTTGGAATATGTTTTTGAAGTCTTCTGATGCCACGCCAATTTTACCTGTTACATAAAATTTTGGCAACCAATCTGCCACTGTAGCACCTACAAGTGAAGCCGCTGCATCTATAGATTTTTCTGCCGCACGCACGTCTGGGCGTTGACGAAGTATTTCTGCAGGCACAGACACAGGTATCATTTGAGTGTTTGAAGCAGGAATGTTTGTAAATGTAGAAATATTTAGTTCTGCATCCAACATCCATGGAATTTTGCCACTTAAAATGCCTATCGCATTAAGACACTCAGAAACTGTAGTTTCTAGTTCTGGCACTTTTGCTGCAGTGGCATAGTAAATAGATTTTGCTTGTGCCACATCTAGTGCAGATGCTAGACCTGTGTTGAAACGCGCCTCTGTAATGTTTTTGGTTTGTTCTTGAATGTAAAGGTTTGACTTCACCACATCTAGTCGAGATTGCGCTGTGCGTAGGTTTATGTAAGAAGATACGACTTTTGCAATCAAAGAAGTCATTACAGCATTGTACTCTTCTTGTGTGGCTTGAAAATTGTATTTTTGAGATTTTGCTCTACCTCTCACCGCACCTATAATGTCTATTTCCCAAGACAAATCTGCACCTACAGTACCCATGCGTGTTTCACCTGGGGCTGTTACATTTTGGTTGAAATCATACGCCGCTGTAAGGTTGATAGAAGGATAATAACCACCCTCAGCTTTACGCATTGCAGCCTTTGCAGCATCTACTCTATATGCCGCCTCTGCCAAATCGTAGTTGTTGGCAATGCAAATATCTACAAGAGAATTTAAAGTTGCATCACCAAAGCCTATCCACCATTTTTGGTCGATATCTTGCTGTACAAATAGTGTATCCAGATTATTCCACGATGTTGGAATATCGGTCTCTACCTTTTGTGATGATGTTTTTGCTATCATTGTAGAAAAACATAATGCACTGATACACAATAAAAGAAGTTTTTTGATATTCATATTCATTTATTTATACTAATAACTGGCAAATTTAAGTTTTTATTCATTAACTACCAGATTTTCTATCTTAGTTTGAATATTTTTTAACTCACTTTTGCATGAGTTAATAAGAACCTTTGCTTTTTCTACTTCACCTGCAAGCTCTGCAAGGTTCACTTCGCCCTTATCTATCTTTGAGATAATTGCTTCAATTTCACGCATGTTTTTTTCAAAATCGTTCATTTTGTAATAAGTTAGGAGTTAAAGTTGGAAGCTTGGATGTTGGAATATTTGCCGAAGGCGTCTTTTTTAAAAATCCAAAATCTTAGTTTCAAACTTCAACCTTAGTTTATTTTATTAGAAATTAAAGTTGGGAGCTTTGATTTTGGGATATTTGCCGCAGGCTCTTTTTTTTATCCCAAAATCAAAGGTTCAAACTTTAATTACTGCACCTACAACCCCATCAACTAATGTTATTTTTATTTCATCGCCTGGGCTTAAACTTGACGCAGACGCCGACTTACCCTGCTTTTCTACTATTGCGTAGCCTTTTTTTAGTATAGACTCTGGCGACATAAGTTCCAAACTTCTTTCCATAAGCTCAAGTGCATGCAACTTCCTGTCTAATAATCTATTAGCATACAAAGGAAGAAGAGTAAGACTTTGGTCGAGTTTTCTTGCTTGCTTATCCAATAGCACAGTTACAGACCTAGACAAAAGTTCTATATAAGAATCTATTTTTTCTTCAAGACTTCTTGTATGATTGATAATAAAATCTGCCACTGCGGTTGGAGTTTTAAGAGGCAATTTTGCCACCATATCCACCACAGATACATCTCTAGTGTGACCAATACCAGTTAAAACCGGAAGAGGAAATTGAGCGAGCGAAGCAGAAAGGAGATACGAATCAAAACAATCTAAATCTGACACCGCGCCACCTCCACGTATCATAACAAGTACATCAAACTCATCAAGTCTTTCTAATACTTTATCTAGGGATTCTAAAATAGAAGCTTCGGCTTTTTCGCCCTGCATAATTGAATTAAAAAGGGTGATATTGTATTTATATCCGTAGGCATTGTGTTCAAGTTGATGACAAAAGTCGCCATACCCAGCCGCCCCTTCTGCAGAAATTACTGCAATATTTTTACATAGCAGTTTGATAGACAGCATTTTATTCATATCAATTATGCCATCGTCTTCTAGTTTCTTTATTACTTGAGCCTTTTTGCGTGCACTTTCGCCTAGTGTATAAGTAGGGTCTATATCCACCACATTTAGGCTTATGCCATACACTTCGTGAAAAGTGACATCCACACAAAAAGCCACCTTCATACCTGCTGAAAGTGTCTTTCCTGTCTCTGCTAAGAAATAAGATGAAATAGATTTATAAATGTTTGACCATATATTGGCACGAGACTTGGCAATAATACTGCCTGTATTTTCATCTTTTTCTATGAGTTCTATATAACAATGCCCTACTCTCTGCACGCTTATGCTATTTATCTCAGCATGTACCCACACTTTCGACAAACAGCCCTTCAATACAGAGCTTATCTCCTTGTTTAATTCATATAAACTTATAGAATTCATAATCTATCAAAATACCCTGCAGGGTCGTGTATATAATCTTCTGGGTCTAAAATTTGTGGATCAATATCGTAAGAGTCTAGTTTTTCTTGCAGTTTTGCATCTATTTCCGACTTATTTTCAATTTCTCCTTCAACATAGATAATTTCTTGTACTTCTGGAGATTCAACATCATAAATCTTCCATATCCCATCTTTCTTACCATTGAGATACATACCTTCTTCACCTATACTACCACTCTCAAAAAAGAATTGGTAAAGTCCGTTGAGCACTCCCATTTCGTATGTATATTTGGTCATAACGTTGCCGTATGGGTAATATGAAATACGTTCTCCATTTAGAAGTCCATCTACATAAAACATTCTCTCTAGCACCACACTATCGGCAGAAAACACTAGTGCTTCACCTTGTCTTACACCTTTTTCATAGTTTTCCATCATAAATGTGTATCCAGAAGATGCATAATAATGCCAAAGACCTACTTTATTATGTCCTTCATATTTTCCTCTTGCAGAAAGAGTCCCGTCTCCAGCATAGATTTCTGCCTTTGAACTACCATCTGCAGCAAATCTTTGAATACCTTGAAGTACACCGTTTTCATGATAACGTTTAACCTCTCCCACTGGCTTACCATTTTCAAACGTACCCTCCATTTTTACATTTCCATTTGGGTACTTTGTTACCTTATACTCCACTTGTGCAGATACATACAAGGTGGCTAAAGCCATCAATGATAGGACTATAAACTTTTTCATCTTAATAATTTTTTAAATTCAACAGGAAGTGGAGCTTCAAATTGATGATGCTTCTTTGTTACAGGATGTATAAAATGAAGCATACCTGCATGCAGACATACTCTACCAGCTGTTTTGTATGTGCTTCCATATTTTTTATCTCCTACAATTGGACAACCCACGCTCTTTAATTGCACACGAATTTGATTTTTTCGTCCAGTTTCAAGTGAAAGTTTCACCAATGTATATGGATGTTTTTCCTGTATTACTTCATATTCTAGTTCTGCATAGTCACCACCATTATCTTTCTCACTAGCATGCATAATTAGCGATTTATCTTCTGTAAGATAAGATTTGATTACACCTTTTTTATCTGGCATTGTGCCTGTTACCACAGCCCAATAACTTCTCTCTGTGACCATTTTTGTCCAGTTCTTTTGCAAAGTCTCTTGCACTTCTTGACTCTTTGCAAAAATAAGCAAGCCAGAGGTTTCTCTATCCAAACGATGTACTACATAAATACGTTTGTCGCGTCCGTAAGACTTCATGTATTTATTCAGCACGTGATAAACAGTGTTGATTTTATCTTTATCTGTACCTACAGTAAGGAAACCTTCTTTTTTATATACCACCATCACGTCGTCGTCTTCGTGCACCACATGCATGTGAGAGTGGATAAGTTTCTTCTTTTTTAGCAATGTCTTAGAAGAACGAATCTCAAGTTTATCGCCTTTTTTAAGAGGAAATTCTCTGTCTGTAAGCATTTTAGTGCCGTTTAGCCAAATTTGGCCATGAACTATAAGCGAACGAAGAGATGTTCTACTATGGTCGCTTAGTTTTTTTGTCAAGTACTCCATAAGTGGAGCATTTTCAGTTACCGAAATTGTATATTGTTTGTTTTGCATAATCAAAAATTTATCCAATTTGCAAATATAATGATTTTTTAGTTAGGAATTAAGTTTTTTGTGTAAACCTAAGTAAAGAACATAAAAAGGAAGTGCTACCGATAGGTATGTAATGTCAAACATAGGTGAAAAAAGTTTTTCCCAAGCATCATTTAAAATCATCTTTTCCACAAAAGCCGTTACAACCAAGAAATTTAGCAAATATGCCACTAATAAATACAACGACACTCCTTTTTTAGAAGCATAAATAACACTAAACACTGCAACTATGGCAAAAAGGAGTAACACCAAGGGACTTCCTTGTCTTGTTTGCAATACAAAAGGATTATACTCAAAAAACAAAAGACTTTCTCCTTTCCACAACAAAAATGGCAAAAATGTTAGCACAAAAACCAAAACTATGATTGAAATAAACAGAAGTTGCTTTTTAAATGATAAATTTAGAAAAGAAATTCCATACAAAGCTGCTATAGGAACAAGAGAGATAAAGCGAGTAGATGCCAACAATCCCATTAATACTGCAAGCGAAACAATATGTTCAGAGAGTTTAATTTCTTTATTTTTGAGCCACACAACTATAGTGGCAGAAAGCATAATATTTGTAATCAAATCACTTCGTACAACAGATTCATACCAATACGCTGGCGACATTACCAACAACAACCATATACACAAAGCTGTTTTTGAACCATAAAATTTGTATGTACTATAAATAAATAAAAATGACACCACAAAAAAAGACAATCCGACATTTCCTAAAAAGTAAAAAGGAAGATGAAACAATTGCCACATAGGAAATGGAGAACCATATCCACCTAAATGGGTCCCTGCCATATAAGGGTAATTTCCTTGAAGTAATTCTCTTAAGAAAAAGTGAATTGCAGACCACCTATCTACCTGTAGTTGATATGGATCAATTAAAGACTGCAAAATAGCCGCCAATATCAACCCTCCTATTAACGAGACAAAAAGCCAAACAGAAGTCTTTTTAATTAGATTGATTAATGGCTTTAAACAAAATAAAAAAGCAAAACTTACTAAAGCAAAAATGATACAAACAAGAAAATAATGAGAAGTAACACGTTGCGCATATTTTAAAACAAATATCAAATTTATAAATAAGTAAGGAATATAGGCAAACATTATATCCGACCACGACTTACAACTAAAATCTTCATTTTTTGTTTGAAATACACTCACATTCACAGTTTTTAATATTTTTATATCAAATTAAACTTTCACTAGCACAAAAATAATAATTATTTTTATTATATTTGCCTTATACAAAATTATTAACCCATAAAAAACGGAGGTTATTATGAACTTAAAAAATTTATTAGCATTTGCAGGCGGAATCGCCGTAGGTGCAGTAGCAGCTCTATTACTAGCTCCAACATCAGGTGCTGAACTACGTGGCAAAATCATTGAGCTACTAAAAAGTAAAGGCATTAGCAAAGAAAAATTTGATGAATTGGTAGCACTTATCACAGCAAGAGTAAAATCATTCACCAATATGAATGACTTAGAAATAATTGTAGATGAAGTTCTTGCAGAAGAAGGTGAAATACAACAAAATGCTAAACTTTAATTATGACTTCTGATTACAAACAATTATTGGAAGAGTGCAAGCTATACGCTTCAATGCGTTACGACTTGCTTAGATTGGAATTACTAGAAAAAATATCTAGAATATTTTCTCTACTACTTCTAGCTATGGTTAGTTTCATACTTGTCATTATCATATTTGTGTACCTATCAATATTGCTACTTATTTGGCTACAAGATATATTTGCAAGTATGATACCAGGAGTTTGCATAGTGGCAGGAATATATACATTGATGTTGATTTGTATAATAGCATTCAAAGACAAAATATTCCTAAACCCTATGATTAGAGCATTAAGCAAGATTATTTTTTCTGAAGAAAACAAAAATGTAGAACCTGTAAAACAATAAGTTATGATGTATTCTAATTTAAAAAACATAGAGGCAGTCATGGCAGAAAAACTAGTTCTACAAGCTAAGATTGCACAGAAAGAAAATAAGATAGCAAGAGATTACGATTCTATTAAGACCTACTACTCCAACAAGTTTAGATGGTTTTCCATAGGCAAGTCACTTGTATTGAACAGCGGATTATTTTCTAGCACGCTAAAAAAATACTCGTTGGGTTATAAACTAATAAGTTATGTAATAAAGAAGCTTAAACGTTAAAGAAACGTTTGCAATTTTTAAGAAAATAGGCGATTTTTCATTAGAAAAATCGCTTTTTTTTGTTTTTTTATTTATCTTTGTGAAAACCTTAGAAATTAAATACATTGTCTATGACAACAAAAATCACATTTCTGCGCAGCATAATATTACTTATAACGCTCTGCGCAAGCTCTTCTCTTTTTGCTTTAACATTTAGCACTACAAAAACAGACATTACCTCCTGTCATGGAGACAAAACAGGAAGTATCGTAGTCTCAGTTGCTGATGCAGTAGGAAATTGCTACTATTCTCTAACTGAAGATTTCGCTCTCCAACAAACAAGTAACAAATTTGAAAATCTAGCAGCAGGCACATATACTGTGTATGTAAAAGACGACAACGGCATTGTTGGTCCAGACAACATCACAATAAACGAGCCTGAAGTATTGGAAATAGCAGAAATTTCCAACACAATTAGCATTTGCAACAATGGTACTATCGCCATTAAGGTTCAAGGAGGCACTGCTCCATACACCTACAGTCTAGATGGTTTTACTACAGAGCAAACTAGCAATACATTTACATCACTTAGCATTGGCACTTATACTGCCTACGTGAAAGACGCAAATGGTTGTGAAGCACAAACAGCAGCAAACAGCATCTCCATCAACACACTTTCTGTAGAACCTTTAAAATCTAAACCTGCGGCAAACGTGGTTTGTGCTACTGATAAAAATGCATCAGTAACATTTACCGTTGTTGGTAGAACAGAAGTAGTTGCAGAAAACGACACTGCAAGATATTATAGTGTAAAACTATTTGACATCACAAACCAACACGAAGTAATTGCTCCAGATTTGAAATATTCAAATAAATTTCACCCTGTACTTTTCAAAAACAGAACAGAAAAAGAACCTGTATTGGACGAAAACGGTGAACCAACCTTTAACGAACTTGGCGAACCTATCACCAAAAATGTAACCTATAAAGACACCCTTTGGACAGAAGGTTGTCATGAACCAACCAAAGCAGAAGAAGTTTTACTAGAAAGTAAAATAGAATATACAGAAGACATGAAAGGCTTCGACTGCAACGACAAAATCACTGTTTCTGGACTTGGCGCAGGTGCTTATAAGATTCGTTTCTTTAAAGGAGATTGCGAGTTTGCAGAAGAAATCACATTTACTGTTGGTATCACAGGAAGTCTTCCTACAGCACAAATCAACAATGTAGAAAGTTTCTGCGATGGCTCAGAATATACCATCACTCCTACAATTGTTTCAAATCCAGGAGTTTCTAAATATGAATGGATATTAGATGATGTTGTTTTAGCAAAAACAAAAGAACTAACACACATATTCACTATAGACAACCACAACAAAGCATTAAAACTTAATGTTACAAACCGCTGTGGTTCAACCACTTCAAATATAGTTTTAACCAAGGTAAACAAACGTCCTACAGCAACAATACAAACCAACACAGATTTATGTAGAAATCCACAATCTGAGGTTTCTATTCGTCTTACTGGTAAAGGACCATTTACATACACTCTTGCAGATAGCACTGAAAAAACAACTGAAGATGTTTTTGTAAAAGAAGCAATTGATCCAGACAGCGACATTACATTTACACTACTATCTTTAAAAGACCAAAATTGTGAGTCTATAGCAGAAGATATTAATACTGTGGAAGTAAAACAACCAGATGTGCTTACAGTAGAACCTCTAAAGAAAACACCTGCTGCGAGTGTTGTTTGCGAAACAGATAAAACTGCCTCAGTATCATTCACAGTACTTGGTAGAACAGAAATAGTGGCAGCCACAGATAGTGCAACATATTACACTGTAAAACTATTCAATATTGACAATCAACAAGAAATTGTAGATGAAGATTTTAAATTCACAAACAAATTCCACTCTGTAATAACCAAAAACAGAGTAGAGAAAGAACCTGTATTAGACGAAAATGGAGAACCAACTCTAGACGAAAATGGAGAAATTATTACCAAAAATGTTACCTACAAAGACACTCTTTGGACAGAAGGTTGTCACGAAGCGACTAAAATTGTAGAATTGGAAAAATACAATTACAATGAAACAATGTTTGGCTTCGACTGCAACGATAAAATTACAGTTTCTGGTCTTGGTGCAGGAGCTTATAGCATTCGTTTCTTCAAAGGGGAATGTGAATTTGCCGAACAAATCACATTTACAGTTGATATTACAGGCAGCATTCCTTCTGTATATATCAACGAAGTTGGTAGTTACTGCAACGAAACAGAAACAACCATAATTCCTATGGTAGAATCAAACCCTAGTGCAACAAAATACGAATGGACATTAGATGATATTCTAATAGGAGAAGAAAAAGAACTTACACGTGCATTTATTTTAGACGAAAACAACAAAACTTTAAAACTAACCGTTACAAACAAATGCGGTGTAGTTACCTCCAACTCTATTTTAGTGCAAGTAAACCCACGTCCAACAGCACTACTAGAAACAAGCAAAGACTATCTATGTAAAAACCAACCAACAGAAGTATCTATCACTCTTACAGGAGAAGGTCCTTTTACATACACATTGCCAGATGGAACAGAAAAAACTGTAGAAGACGTTTATTCACAAGAAAATATCATTCCTGTAAGAGATACAGTATTTACACTTACAACACTTAAAGATGCAAATTGCGAAGCACAAATTGAAAAAGATGTAAACACAGTAGAAACAAAAATCTATCCAGAACCAGAATACGACATGACTATCACAGTGCCAGAGCCAATGGTAAGCGGCAGATATGTAAAAGTTAATGCAACAGAAGGTTTTGTAAACTACACATTGTTTATCAATGAAGAAGAAATACCTGCTAAAGGTCCTGAAAACATATTCTGGGCTAAAAAATTCCCATTCGGTGTTTCAACCAACGATTTCAAAATGACATTTACAGACGAAAATGGTTGTGAGTGGACACTTGAAGAAAGTCAAATAATAGAATCTAAAATTTTCCCTAATATCTTCACTCCTAATGGTGACGGTGTAAACGATGTATTCTTAGCAGACTACGACTTAAAAGTATATGATAGACAAGGAACTCTAATGTATGAGGGAACTTCTGGTTGGGACGGCACACATAATGGTGTAGAAGCAAACCAAGGCGTGTATTTATACACATTATTTATTCCTACAGAAGATGGAAATTTAGAAGTAATTAAATCAACACTAACCCTAGAACGCTAATATACTATGAAACTAAATCGTATTTCCATAATATTTTGCTTATTGGGCTTAACAATGCCTACGTTTGGCTCTAACATTGCTGGCAACACAGAGTTTCTTAAAAGAAACTACGAGGGAGCCATAGAACAATACAAAGAAACCCTAAGCAACACAGATAGTACAAAAAGCAAGAGCGAAACATTTGCACTTTATCGCATAGGAGAATGCTATTCATACCTAAATGAACCAGAAGAAGCAGTAAATTATCTAAACAATGCCATTACATCTGGTTACCAAGAAGCTGATGCATACCTTATATATGGTAAAAACCTTCAAAAACTAGGTAAATACACATTAGCTAAAGCAGCATTTGAAGAAGTAGAAAGACTTCAACCTGCCAATCCACTTGTTAAAAACCTAAAAGCATCTTGCGACTTTGCGATTCGCTTTAGCTCACAAAACCCTATTTCACCAGAAGAATACATAAGTGGCATTAACACCACCGACCTAGAATATGGTATAGGGTTTTACAAATCTGGTATCATTTATTCCAAAACATCAAAAGATAAAGATGAATATCGTTCACAAATGTATTTTGCAGACTATAGCGACGAGTTTAGTTCTTCACGTTCTGTGGACAATATGATAAAAACAGGCAACAAGCCAAACATAGGCACATTTGCAGTAGATACATTAAATAATATAATGTATTATACAAAATGTATCAACAACGAAAACAATGATTGCTTTATCTACTACTCTGTATTTAAAAAAGATAAATGGAAAAACAAAGGTGTACTTCCTATAGGCGATAGACACACAGATGCTGCTCACCCTGCCCTATCAGCAAATGGCAAAAGACTATACTTCACATCAAACCGCGCAGGAGGTTATGGTGGTAGCGATATTTGGTACATAGAAAAGAAACAAAATGGCAAATGGGACTACAAACCAATAAATGCAGGAGCCGTGGTAAATACAGCTGGCAACGAAGCATTTCCATACGTAGTAGGCAACACCTTAATATTTGCTTCTGATGGTGGAGTTGGATTTGGCGGCTACGACCTATATAGCGCCATTATCGACGGCAAATCTATTTCTGGGGTACAAAACCTATATCGCCCAATAAATTCGTCTTTCGATGACATCAACATTATTGTTTCAGAAAAAAATGATGAAGCATTCCTAATAAGCAACAGAAAAACTGATACAAAAGACGATGTCTATAGATTTAAAGGCATTTTCTCTGCCACTATGATTTCTGGTCATGTTTACGACAAAAAAACTGGGCTACCACTCTCTGAAGCACAAGTTATCCTAAACGGCATGGGAAAATCACAAACCGTGCAAACCAACGAAGATGGTTATTACTACGCATTTGTAGAAGCAGGAGATTTCTACAAACTTATAGCAAGTAGCATGGGTTATCTTTCAGACATTGCCATGGCAAAAACAGAAAAAACATCTATTGGCAGTTTCCCTGTGGAACAAGACTTCTACCTATCACAAGCTGCAATGTCTATCAGTGGTAGAGTATATGACATGGAAACCAACGAACCATTTATAAACGAAGACGTTATGCTACTTCAAGATGGAAAAGTAGTACAACAAACCAAAACAGACATCACTGGTAGATACACATTTACCGACCTAGAAAACGGTAAAGAATATCAAGTAAAAGTAAACAAGCCAAACTTCCTTTCTATCAGTAGCAGACCATTTAGATATTCAGAAGGCGATAGTAACAATAGTCAGTTTGACCTTGCATCTATTCCTAGTGCTGAAAACGCATACTCATCAGACGATAAACGCTACAACAAAGAAGGTGCAGTTGTAGGTTGGGGTCGAGAAATATTCTTATATGATATTTATTATAATTTTGATAGTGCAAAATTGCTTCCTGAGTCTAAGCACGCACTAGACAAGATTATCTTGCTACTTCAATCAAATCCTACACTAAAACTAGAATTTGGTTCACATACCGACTCTCGTGGCACACACGAATACAACGACAAATTGTCTAACGAACGTGCAAAATCTGTTGTTGACTACCTTGTAAGCGCAGGTATCGACAGCACAAGACTTTCTTGGAAAGGTTATGGCAAACGCCATCCACTTATTGCCAACCCTGCCACAGAAGGCGAACACAGAATGAATCGTAGAACAAGTTTCAAAATAGTTGAAAACTAAAACATATAACAAATGAAAATACTAAATAAAATATGGCTAGTGCTACTATTAATGCCAATGTCATTAATGGCACAAAACGACGTACAAGTAAGTCAGCATTTGTTTACACAAACACATTACAACCCTGCCCTAGCAGGAAACTCAATATATGCAAATATAACAATGCTAGCACGTCATCAGTTTGTGGATTTCCAAGGAGCACCTACCACTGGACTTCTAAACTTCGACATACTTGCACCTTCTATCAATTCTGGTTTCGGGTTGTCTGTGATTTACGACAAGTTTGGCCCACTAAACACATATAGTGCCACTGTGAACTATGCATATCATATTCCACTAGGAGAGAATCACAAACTGTCATTTGGTCTTGGTGCAGGTGCCACATTTGCACAATATGATGCATCTGGCAATATCTATGAACAAGAAGGTGATCCTACCGAATATTACGATAAAGACAGCCACGTTAGACCAAACTTCAACTTCGGCATTCAATATCAACTAAGAAATTGGACTATCGGGGCCTCTTTAACACATATCCAAGAGTTTTTTATGGAAAAGAACTTGCGTTTTTCTCCTGTAAATTATTACCTTTACACAAAATATAAATTTGAAGTGGGAAGATATTGGGACATCACCCCTGCTCTATCAGCACACTACAATGGCGCTACTGTAAATGAAGAAATTAGCTTAATTGTAAACTATAGCAAAGCATTATGGTTTGGCGTTGCATATAGAATGAGCGACTTATTTGTAGCAGAATCGATAGTTCCTATGATAGGTTTCAACATAACAGACTATGTAAGACTAGGTTATGCATACGACTACAACCTTACCCACTTACAAAATTATACATCAGGAACACACGAATTGTTCTTAACTATAAGATTTAAGACAAACAACGACCAATATAAAACTCCACGATTTGCAGAGTGGGATTAATTTAAAATTTACGAATATGTCCAAAGCGCAAGTACTACAGAAAGAGAATGAAATAATGGACAAAGCTTTTGAAGAGCTGTTAAATGATTATATCCATTCTAATCACAGTAAAAATACTGAGATAATTAGAAAAGCATATCAGTTTGCCAAAGCAGCGCACGCTGGTGTTAGAAGACGTTCTGGAGAACCTTATATTATACACCCAATAGCGGTAGCCCATATTGTTTGTAAAGACATAGGTTTGGGTTCTACCTCTATTTGTGCAGCGTTGTTACACGACGTAGTGGAAGATACTGAGTACACTGTAGATGACATAAAAGACTTATTCGGAGAAAAAATAGCAGAAATTGTAAAAGGTCTTACAAAAATTTCTGGTGGAGTATTTGGCGACCAAGCATCTGCACAAGCAGAGAACTTTAGAAAATTAATTATCACCATGTCTAAAGACATTAGAGTGGTATTAATTAAAATTGCCGACAGACTTCACAATATGCGTACACTAGACTCACAGTCTGTGGCTAAACAATATAAAATAGCAGGTGAAACAGAATATATTTATGCGCCACTTGCCCATAGACTAGGTTTATTTACCATAAAAACTGAATTAGAAGACCTAAGTTTTAAATACAACTTCCCAGAAAAATACGAAAGTATATCTAAACGTTTAGAAGCAGAAAGAGACAAACGAATGGATATATACGATAAATTCTCACTTCCTATTATGAACAAATTGAATAGCTATGGCTATGAATTTGTAATGAAAGAGAGAATCAAATCAGCATTCTCTATCTGGAAGAAAATGGAAACAAAACATGTTCCATTTGAAGAGGTTTACGACATTTTAGCAGCTAGAATTGTGTTTAAACCACATCCAGGAGCAGATGAAAAACTAGAATGTTTTAAAATCTACAACCTAATTACATCTATTTACACCTTACACCCAGGCAGAACTAGAGATTGGTTGAGCACACCAAAAGCCAATGGTTATGAGGCACTTCACGTTACAGTGATGGGTCCTGACGGACAATGGATAGAAGTACAAATCCGTAGTCAAAGAATGGATGATATAGCAGAAAAAGGACTTGCTGCCCACTGGACATATAAGAAAGATTATTCATCTAGTGAATCAAAGATAGAAGAATGGTTGAACACTATCAATGAGCTACTTAAAAATCCAGATTCAAATGCAATGCATTTTCTAGATACATTTAAGTTGGCGCTATACGACACAGAAATATTTGTGTTTACACCAAAAGGTGAAATGAAAACCCTACCTTCTGGAGCGACAGCATTAGACTTTGCATTCGACATACACTCCGACATTGGTATGCACTGTATCGGTGCAAAGGTAAATAATAAACTTGTTCCTCTAAACTATGTACTACAAGGTGGAGACCAAGTAGAGATACTAACAGCCAAACAGCAAGAACCTCAACCAGAGTGGATTAACTATGTAACCACAGTTAGAGCAAAAGAAAAACTTAACACCATTTACAAACAAAACTCTAGACTATTTAGAAAGAAAGGTGAAAGAACACTTCGTGATACACTAGAAGCATTAGGTTACGTAGTAAAAAAAGATTTTAATAATGATGTTATTAAAATGCTATTAGAACACTTTAAGTTGGACAATTTTGAAGATGTTCTTACCAAACTAGGCAAAGAAGAAATCTCACTAATAGATGTTCCTACCCTAGTAAAAAACAAAAATAGAAGAATTTCCTTCACTAGCATATTCTCTGGTAAAGGTAAAAAAACTAAAGAAAAAGAAACTACACAAAAATACGCACTAGCTCCATGTTGTAAACCAATACCAGGAGACGACATCATTGGCTTTAAATCTGAAAATGGAATTATTATCCATAAAAGAGATTGTCCTGAAGCACTTAGACTAAAATCTCAGTATGGACCTAAAATAGTAGATGCTAAATGGGAAGATACTGATGAACAAGTCTATAATGCCACAATAGAAGTGGAAGGCATCGACAGAAAACATATCTTAATGGATATGCTAAAAATCATTTCAGAAGACCTTGATGCAAATATTAAAAGCCTTACTGTAAACACCTTCGGTGGTATTTTCAATGCCAAGATTAATATTTACGTAAGTCACGTAAATGACATCAAGAAGATTTGTAAAGAAGCTGTGAAAATAAACGGTATTGAGAAAGCAACACGTATTAATGAACACGATATTTAAATCACTTACACTTATTATATTAACATTTATGAGTACGTTATCTACCACGGCTAACGACAATCCCTTTATGCATCCATTCAACTTAAAATATTCTGCA
>JAEIGA010008406.1_pt1 | contig 15644 bp, 17 predicted proteins | sample 9270691 | NCBI WGS metagenome assembly JAEIGA01 (sample SAMN17057246, study PRJNA624740) | gut metagenome | biome: biome; isolation source: fecal sample | host: Bos grunniens | place: China: Xizang | collected 2019
CTATCAAAGCCGGTTTGCATTCTCCTTTTCCAACACATGTGGGCAAAGATGGATTCGAACCACCGAAGTCGAAAGACAGCAGATTTACAGTCTGCCCCATTTGGCCACTCTGGAATTTGCCCTAAATTTTGTCACTATTTCAGAAAACGCATTTGCGACCAACTTTACTTTGCAACCACCGTCTCAACGTTGAGCCTCTTGTCGGATTCGAACCAACGACCCCGAGATTACAAATCACGTGCTCTGGCCAACTGAGCTAAAGAGGCAACGTATTTGTGACGCCGTTACTGTCGTAAAGCGAGTGCAAAGGTAGGGCTTTTTTTTAAACTGCAAAACATTTTCGACTTTTTTTTTCGAAAAACATCATTTTTTGCCCGTTTTTCATCAAAAATAACCCTAAAACAACCAAGATACGCCACACTCGCCTTTTTTCTACTATTAAAAAAAGAAGCACAAAAAGCGACAAAATAAAAAAGCAGCCACCCCAGGGGTGGCTGCCAATATCTTACCTGTTAAGGGATTTATCACTTATTGCGGTTCTTTTCCAATCGAACCTTTACTGCGTCAATTGCACCAAGAAGTGCATCCTCGAAAGTATCGCATGTCTTTGATGCAAAAACCTCGCCGCTACCGGTATTCAGACGCAATGCAACCTCCTTGTTGTTTGCTGTTTCGGGCTTAACCAACTTCATTGCCACCTCAAGAGATGTTGCACCTTCGCAAAGTTTCTCAAGCTTCGCAACTTTTTTCTCAACAAATTCCATCAACTGCTGTGATGCGTCGAAATGAACAGATTGAATTCTTGTTACCATAATCAAACCTCCTATATTTAAAGTTAGTTACTACCGGCTCTTGGATGAGCCTTTTTATAAAACTTTTTCAGTTCTTCAAATGTAAGATGGGTATAAACTTCGGTTGTAGCCAGACGTTCATGTCCCAGAAGTTCCTTAACAACCCCAATCTCGGCATCATTGTTCAGCATTGCTGTCGCAAAGGAGTGGCGCAGCACATGCGGACTCTTTTTTCCGACTGACGTTACTGCCGACAACTTCTCGCGCACCATGCGGTATACCAGAGATTGCGAAACCCTTTCCCCACTGCGGGTGAGAAAAAGCGCAGAGGATTGCGGAGAAAAAGCAGAACGTTGCTCAAGATAATTCTCCATCTCCTTTTTCATCTCAGCACCGAAAGGAACCATACGTTCCTTACTACGTTTTCCGAATACTTTGATTACCGAACGTTCCATATCGACATCACCCACATCAAGTCCGATAAGTTCAGAAAGACGCATTCCTGTTGAATAGAAACACATAATCATCATCCTGTCGCGACAGGATTCGTATCCTTCGCCAAAAGAGAGTTCGTCGAGCAGATAGTCCATATCCTCCTCTTTTACAAAAGTTGGAAGTCTTTTTCTTTGCTTGGGGTTTTTCAAAGATATTGCAGGATTGACATCCACATGCCCCTCTCTGCGCAGATAGTCGAAGAAAGCACGCAGGGCACTCATCTTACGCGACACAGACGAAGGCGCCGCACCATCATCGGCAAGTTCCACCATCCAGCCACGTACCAGGTCGGCATCGACATCCGGAAACGACAAAGACTCATCCACACCGGCAAGATAATCCTGAAAGGAGCGAAGATCGTTCGCATACGCTCTGAGCGTATGTTGCGAGTAATTCTTTTCAACCCTCAAGAAACCGATGAATGAGTCTATAAACATAATTCGTTGCCGCAAGTTCATCTTACGGCAACGAATATAAATCAGATTAAATTAAAAAACAAGAAAACTACGGAAATTATTCCTCGTTAGCACGAAGTTTCTGTACGTAGATAGCGTGTTCCATCTTCAATCTCTTAAGCACTGAAGGCTTATCGAACTGCTGACGTGCGCGCAACTCTTTAACTACACCGGTTTTCTCGAATTTTCTCTTGAATTTTTTGAGAGCTCTTTCAATGTTCTCGCCCTCTTTAACAGGTACTACAATCATTTCCTATTTTATTTATTTAGTTTATATTATTATCACTTTACACAAAATGCGGTGCAAAATTAGACACATTTTCTTAATCAACAAAACATTTGCACCTTTTTTTGCTAAAAAAGTTTCTATTCACCAGGTTTCAGGCAAGACACAGCCATTGAATACACACAACTATACCTTATTAATATAAACTATACAAGAATAAGAAAATCATGCACCCTTCTCTATAATCTCTACAGCACGTTCCTTGTCCTTTTCATCAACAACCACAAGAACATCCCCCGCAGTTGAAGAATAGGGAGAAGTTACTGCGCCAATAGATTCATCAATCACTGCACACGGGATAGCATTTGCATCCAACAATCCCTTGATAACCTCGGCTTGCCACATACTTCCGGCATAAACCTCTACAAGTTTTTCCTTTGTTGACATAATGGATCGGTTTTAGTTTATAACACAATAAGCAACACCTTTGTTGAAAGCAAGAGCCATACAACAGCACTAATATACGAATTTAGAGCACAAGAAAAAAATATTACGGTATAATTCACAAAAAATGAGAAAAAAACGAGTTTCATTCGCTCTTTATAGTTACATTTGCAATAATGGAAAACTATGGTGCGCCACAAGAGCCTACTCTTACCGCACCGTTATTAATGAAACAATTTAACAACTAGATTATGATAGACGTAAAAGCATGCTTAAACGAAGCTGAAGAGATGATGCAGATGACAATAATGCATCTCGAAGAAGAGTATTCACACATTCGCGCAGGTAAGGCAAACGTACACATCCTCGACTGTGTAAGAGTAAGTTCTTATGGTTCAGAGATGCCTTTGAACAACGTAGCCACAATCACTACCCCCGACCTCCGCACCATTGCAATCAAGCCATGGGACAAGAACATGATTGCTCCAATTGAAAAGGCAATCATCGACTCTCCTGTAGGAATCATGCCTGCCAACAACGGCGAGGTAATCATCATTGCAATTCCACCTTTGACCGGTGAGCGCAGAAAGGATCTCGTGAAACAGTGTTCACACGAACTCGAGACAGCAAAGATAAGCATCCGCAACGCACGTCGCGACGGTATCGACACTCTCAAGAAATCGGTTAAGGACGGTACACCCGAAGACGTAGCAAAGGACGGCGAGGAGAGCTTGCAGAAAATCCACGACAAGTACATCAAGAGAGCCGAAGAGATTTTCGCAGCCAAGGAAAAGGAAATCATGACCGTTTAATACCGGTATAAGTGCAGGGAACAGTTGTAAAAAGTTCAGGAAGTGTCTATGGCGTACGCGCCGTGGACGGCACTCTTGTGGATTGCAGGGTAAAGGGCAATTTCCGTTTGAAAGGAATAAGGAGCACAAACCCCGTTGCCGTGGGCGACAATGTTGTCTTTGACATGCGCGAGGACGGCACTGCATATATCGTGGATATACTTGAGAGAAAGAACTATATAGTGCGCAAAGCATCTAACCTCTCAAAGCAATCACATATACTTGCCGCCAACCTTGACCTCTGCTTTCTTATTGTAACAATAAGTCACCCCACCACAGCAACAACCTTCATCGACCGCTTTCTTGCATCTGCCGAGGCATACCGAGTACCCGTTGCTATTGTATTCAACAAAACCGACCTTTACAACGAGGCGGAGCGCGAAGAGCTTGAATACCTTACTGCACTATACGAAAGCATAGGATACCGTTGCCTGCATACATGTGCAATAAACAGCCAAGGAATAGATGCCCTGAAAGAGATGATGCAGGGAAAAGTATCGCTCTTTGCCGGCAATTCAGGAGTGGGAAAATCGAGCCTTGTAAACGCATTGGCCCCACAGATTGCAGCCAAGGTGGGCGAGATATCAAAGACGCACGATACAGGAATGCACACCACTACATACACCGAAATGTTCGAGTTCATGCCCGAAAGCTATATAGTTGACACTCCGGGCGTGAAAGGATTCGGAACATTCGACATGGAAGTGGAGGAGATTTCCCACTACTTTGTGGAATTCTTCGAACTCTCAAAGGACTGTCGCTACGGCAACTGCACGCACACCCACGAACCGGGATGCGCCGTTCTGGAAGCTCTCGAAAGAGGAGAAGTAGCCCCGTCGCGATACCAATCCTATCTGAGCATGCTCGACGATAAAGAGGAAGGTAAATACAGGGAATCGCAATAAAGACAAAAAAAATAACTTCAACCTCGCGGTTGAAGTTATTTTTTTCTATGATTTCATCATTATTTCTGTGGATGAGCGATAAGATACTCGGCAATCTGCACTGCATTGAGAGCAGCGCCCTTCTTGATCTGGTCACCTACAATCCACATGAGTATACCATTGGGATTTGTGATATCCTTGCGGATACGTCCTACATATACAGGATCCTGACCAGCCAGGAACAGAGGCATTGGATATACCTTCTCTTCGGGATTGTCCATAAGGATAAGACCTTCGCCCTCGGCGATTGCACAACGAACCTCCTCTATACACAAAGGACGCTCTGTCTCGATCCACAACGACTGTGAGTGTGAACGCAAGGCAGGAACACGTACGCACTGTGCACTTACCTCGATGTCGCTATGCATAATCTTGCGTGTCTCGTTGTACATCTTCATCTCCTCCTTGGTGTAACCGTTGTCGGTGAACACATCAATCTGAGGAATCACGTTGAAAGCCAATTGGTAAGCAAACTTCTCCACTGTAGGCTCCTCACCTGCGAGCACCTGACGGTACTGCTCATAGAGTTCAGCCATGGCAGCAGCGCCTGCACCGCTGGCAGCCTGGTATGTAGAAGAGTGTACTCGCTTGATATGCGAAAGATTCTCGATAGCCTTGAGAGCCACAACCATCTGTATTGTTGTACAGTTGGGGTTCGCAATGATACCACGTGGACGGTTGTATGCATCGGTAGGGTTAACCTCGGGAACCACCAAAGGAACATCGTTGTCCATACGGAACGCGCTTGAGTTATCGATCATAACGGCACCATGCTTTGTAATGGTCTCGGCAAACTCCTTTGACACACTGCCACCTGCCGAAACAAATGCATAGTCAATACCCATGAAGTCGTCGTTATGTTTAAGTTCCTTGACTACATAATCCACACCACGGAAGTTATATACCTGACCTGCACTGCGAGCCGAGCCGAAAAGCACCAACTCATCAAGAGGAAAATTTCTCTCGTCGAGGACACGAAGGAACTCCTGTCCCACCGCTCCACTTACACCTACGATTGCGATTCTCATTGTTATATACTGTTTGTTTTATATTTCAGAAACAACGGTGCACAGCCTCCTAAATGCGACAGACACCGAATTCGTGTGCAAAATTACTTAAAAATTAGATATTTATACACCGCAATGGCTATTTTTTTGTACTTTAGCGGATAGAAACCGCTAAAGCGAATACGATATCGGAACATTCTATGGCAAAAAACTGGTTACAACGTGGCGAACTGCTGCTTGGCGAAGATAAGCAGAAAAGGCTCAAGGAGTCGCACATGCTCATTGTCGGATTGGGCGGAGTGGGCTCATGGGCAGCCGAGATGCTATGCCGTGCAGGAGTAGGAACATTCACAATCATAGACGCTGACGTTGTTGACGTAACGAACATCAACCGCCAGATGCCGGCATTGGCCTGCAATGTAGGGAAACCCAAATGCGACATTGTTGCAGAGCGCATGCGTGCCATAAACCCGGAAGTGACAGTACACGTAAAACAGATATTCATTGATGCGGAAAACATTGTACCGCTATTCAACGAAAACAGTTTCGACTTTGTTGTAGATGCCATAGATACCCTTGAGCCCAAGGGAGCATTGATAAGGATGTGCTGGGAGCGTGGAATAAAGATTATTTCGAGCATGGGAGCAGGTGCCAAGGCAAATCTTGCCGACATACGCACCGGTGACCTGTGGAAAAGCGAACACTGCACATTGGCAAAGAATGTACGACGTCTGTTGCGCGACTGGCGTGGCAAGTACAAGTTGCATGTAATATACAGCATGGAGCAACCACGCAAGGAGGCTATACAGCCCAACCCCGAGGGGGGCAAACCAATAATAGGTTCGCTTGCATACTTTACCGCAACATTCGGTTGCTACATGGCAGAATATGTAATAAAAGAGATATGATAAGGATAGAGAACCTTACAAAAAGTTTTGGAGACCTCCAGGTTCTCAAGGGCGTAAGCCTTGAGATAAAGAAAGGCGAAGTGATAAGCATTGTAGGCCCCAGTGGAGCCGGCAAGACAACACTTCTGCAACTTATTGGAACACTCGACAAGCCAACCGGCGGAAAGATATATTTCAACGGCGAAGAGGTATCGCAGATGAACAGCAAACGTCTTGCCACATTCCGCAACAGACACATTGGCTTTGTATTCCAGTTCCATCAGCTGTTGCCTGAGTTCACCGCACTGGAGAACATAATAATCCCCGCGCTGATAGCCGGACGCGACCGCAAAGAGGCAGAAAAAGAGGCATACGAGTTGCTCAAAATAATGAAGTTGGAAGAACGTGCCAGCCATAAGCCGTCAGAGATGTCGGGTGGCGAGAACCAGCGAATAGCAGTTGCAAGAGCCTTGATAAACCACCCCGACGTGATACTTGCCGACGAACCTTCGGGCAGTCTGGACAGCCGCAACAAAGAGGAACTGCACAAACTGTTCTTTGACCTTCGCGACAAGTTCGGACAGACATTCATTATAGTAACCCACGACGAGACACTTGCCACACTCACCGACAGAACCATAAGAATGGTTGACGGAGTTGTTGCAGAGTAAATGGAATTGAAAACAACAAAAAATATCCAAAAATGAAAAAGATGACACTATGCCTTGTTGCAATGATGTTTGCAACACTGGCCATGGCACAGGACTTCCGTCGACAGCCACGCATGGACCTTAACCCCGAGAATATGGCCGCATGGCAGACAAACCAGCTTAAAGAGGTGCTTCAACTCGACAGCATGCAGTATCAGTTGATATTCCTCATGAATTACGCCGATGCAGTAACCCTGCAGGACAGCATGAAGGTGCGTCGCGCACGTGCCGAAAAGCTACGCGCCGAAGGCAAGACACCGCAACGCCCCACAGACGAGGAGAGAGCAACACAGATGAAGATACGTGAAGCACGCGAACAGATACGCAACGAACAGATGAAACAGATTCTCACCCCCGAACAGTTTGAGAAATATCTGAAGTTCAACGAAGAGCAGAAAGCAAGAATGCGCAACCGCGCACCGGGACATAGAAACCACCACGGTAAAGAACAATAAACAATAACAGCGAAGCCTCAGACTTCGCTGTTATTGTTTTCTATACAAACCTCTTGGTAAGCATTCTCACCGGGAGCCAGACGGCTACTATACCGGTAACGAGCACTGTAACAAATACCGCAAGCACATCGCCACCAACAACCTTAACAGGGTAGCTATCCATTATATATTCACCCGTTCCACCTGTAGAGATCAATCCAAGATGTTGTTGGGCAAGGCAAAGCAACAATCCGAAAAGGATTCCTAGCACAGCTCCGACAAAAGAGACTATTACACCCTCGAATACGAATATATCCGATATTATTTTGTTGCTTGCGCCGAAACTACGCAGGGTGTTCATATTGTCGCGCTTCTCAATTATCAGCATGGAGAGCGAACCTATTATATTGAAGCAGGCCACTAGAAGAATGAACGTAAGGAATACGTATGAGATAAGCTTTTCTACCTGCATCACCTTGTAGATATCGCGTTGCTGTTCATAGCGGTCCATGACCACGAATTCCTCGCCCAGAATATCCTGAACGGCATTCTTAACCCTGCCGGCATCTGCCGGAGATTTTAGTTTAATCTCCATGGCGGTAGCCTCATCGACATCGCGACGGAACATCTTGCGTGCGAAATCTACCGATGTCAGCACGTAATTGGCATCGTATACGGGCTGGTTCACAGCAAACACAAGCCCCGGCGAATGGAGTTCCCCTTTCTTGAAGTTGCGTGCCGGCATGGTAAGGTTTATCTTGTCGCCCCTGTTGGGAGCATACACCTCGAGCGGTGAAGTGAAATATATACCGCAGTTGAGTGAGTACATAAGTTCACCACCGAGTATGGCATAGTGGTTCAGACTGTCCTTGAAGATTGGTTTTCCCCTGCCATAGAGCGATTTTTCCAAATCGGTGAGTTCAAGAAAATTATCTTCCACACCCTTGAGCGTGACCATGACCTGACGGCCGGCATATTGTATCATCGCCTTGTCTTCCACGCTGAACGATACCACATCGAATTGAGGAAGGGATTTTACACTGTCTATTGCCTGTGTGGATATATCAAAGCTCTTGCCCTTGGCAGGGACTACCTTTATATCAGGATCCATTGCCGTAAACTGACCGGCAACTATATCCTGAAAGCCGTTGAACACCGAGAGTGTACATATCATTGCCGCTGTTGCCAACGCAACACCTGCCACCGCAACACCGGAGATAATGTTTATCACCTGATGACGTTGCCTTGAAAAGAGATAGCGTTTGGCTATATACAGCGCAAGATTCATAGATTATTTATTGTCTTTCAACAATTTGTCGATATTGTCGATGTAGTCGAGCGAGTCGTCGATATAGAAACGCAGTTCAGGGATTACGCGCAATTGGTGACGCACTCTGTTACCAAGGTCGAAACGTATTGCCTTGATATTCTCGTTCAAGTGGTTCACAACTTCGTTACCCTTCTCCGATGGGAAAACGCTCAGATAAGCCTTTGCCACGCCCAAATCGGGACTTACTCTAACAATGCTGACAGACACCATTATACCACGTGTCTCCTTTGCCAATTTCAGCAATATATCGCTCAACTCCTTTTGAATGAGACGAGATATCTTATTTTGTCTTGTACTATCCATAATTATTCTTTTTTGTTATTTCTTTCTGATTATTGTAAGACCGTCGCGCAAAGGAAGTATCACAACCTCCACTCTATCATCGTTGCGCACAAGGTCGTTGAATGCCCTTACGCCGTTAGTCTGGGCATCTTGCCTGTCGGGTTCAATCACATGTCCGTCCCAGAGTGTGTTGTCGGCAAGAATCCAGCCACCGTCGTTCAGATACTCGAGTGCCATTTCGTAATACTTTACATATTCACGTTTGTTGCCGTCGATGAACACCATATCGAAACTCTCGCCCAACGTGGGAACAATCTGCAAAGCATCACCAATTATGAATTTTATCTTTGAGGCATATCCCGAACCGTCGATCCAACGACGGGTAAAATCCTCCAATTCGTCCTCTACCTCGAACGTGTATATCAGCCCGTCATCGCCAAGCCCTTCAGCCATACAAAGAGCGGAATAGCCGGTAAATGTTCCTATCTCGAGCACTCTACCCGGTTTTATCATGCTCACTAGGAACTTGAGCAGACGACCCTGTATATGCCCCGATGCCATCTGAGGAGCAAGTATCTCCACATGTGTTGCACGGAAAAGACGATAGAGATAGTCCCCTTCGGGCGAACTATGGTCGGCTATATATTTATCAAGTGGCGTAGTAAGACTCATTTGCTCAATTACATTACACGTTTCGGTTGCGAAGATACAACAAAGTTATGCTTTTTTTTGTATTTTCGCAAAGGAAATAGAGAAACAACGGAAATGTCGGGCAAAACAGACAAGAAATCACCCATCACACGCTACAGAATGTATCTGAAGCTCGAAAAGGCTTTGCAGCCCAACAGCGTGAACGCATACATCAGCGACATCAGCAAATTCGCCACTTTCATCGGCGATGAGAAAGAGTTGCCGTATGCGACTCTGGAACAGATGCGCGACTTCCTTGCCTCACTCACCGACATCGGCATAAACGCCCGTTCACAGGCACGTCTGCTGTCGGCAATACGTTCGTTCTATCAGTTCATGAAGCTCGACGGCTATATAGAGCACGACCACACCGAACTGCTTGAATCGCCCAAACTGGCAATGCATCTGCCCGATGTTCTCACATTGCAGGAAATTGACGATATAATAGACTCCATAGACATGTCGAAGAACGAGGGGCAAAGGAACAGAGCCATAATTGAGGTACTCTACAGTTGTGGCCTGCGTGTCTCGGAGCTGTGCTCACTCAAACTTTCCGACCTATACATAAAAGAGCAGTTCATACGTGTTACCGGCAAGGGCGACAAACAACGTCTTGTCCCCATATCAACGCGTGCCATAGACGAGCTCGAAGCCTATTTCCTGGACAGGAACAGAATAAGCATAAAGCCGGGATACGAAGATTACATATTCATAAGCGAGAGGCTGAAGAAACCACTTTCGCGCATAATGGTGTTCCGCATGATTAAAGACGCTGTTGAAATGGCAGGGGTAAACAAGACTGTAAGTCCGCACACCTTCCGCCACTCATTTGCCACACACCTGCTCGAAGGCGGAGCCAACCTGCGCGTAATTCAGGCAATGCTGGGGCACGAGAGCATTGCAACCACAGAAATATACACCCACATCGACAGTACACGTCTGCGCGAAGAGATAATCATGCACCATCCGCGCAACAAAAAGAGCAAAAAAACATAAAAAGCAGTTTTATTACAAAGTCAATATTTTGTTTTTTTGCCTCACAGAACTAAATTTGCAAAACGATAGAACAATTTACTTAAATAAATTACAATGATGAAAAAAGTTTCTTTACTGCTCATTTTGTCGGCAGTTCTTGTATTGGGTTCATGCAGTTCAAAGATGAAAGAGATGAGACAGGATTTCTTTACCGTAACTCCGGAAGTTCTGGAAGTGACAGGCAATGAAGTTCCCGTAACCATCGACGGAAAATTCCCGGCAAAATTCTTTGACAGGAAATCGGTTCTCACAATCACACCCGTACTCAAATACGACGGTGGAGAAGCCATTGCCGAGCCATCTATTTTCCAAGGCGAAAACGTACGAGGAAACGACAAGACAATCTCATACGACAACGGAGGCAATTTCAGGATGAAGATGACATTCGACTATATCCCGGCAATGGAAAAAGCCGAACTATATCTGCGTTTCTCTGTGAACAAGGGAAACAAGAGCAAGACTTTGCCCGAAGTAAAGGTTGCCGACGGATGTATCTCAACATCACAACTCTATCAGCAGACTGTAGCGACTGCAAATATTGCATGGTGCGACGATGCATTCCAGCGCGTAATAAAGCAGGCAAAAGAGGCTAACATCCTTTTCCTTATACAGCAGACAAACCTGCGCATGTCGGAACTTAAAAAATCAGAAATAAAGGAATTCAACAACACGCTCAGCGACATAGCAAAGGACTACGAGAACAAAGTGCTTGACGACGTACAGATATCTTCCTATGCATCACCCGACGGCGACATGAACCTGAACGACAATCTGGCAACAGGACGTGGCGACAATGCGGCAAAATTCGTAAAGAAAGAGATGAAGAAGGCAAAACTCGAGGGTTATGTCGACAACGACTACACAGCAGAGGATTGGGAAGGTTTCAAGGAACTTGTCGCAAAATCGGAATTGCCCGACAAGGAGCTCATCCTGCGCGTACTCTCAATGTATAACGACCCCGAAGAGCGCGAAGCGCAGATAAAGAACATATCATCGGTATACAAGGAACTCGCCGACGAGATTCTGCCCAAACTGCGTCGTGCAAGAATTACCCTTAACTATCAGCTCATAGGACGTTCCGACACCCAGATAAAGGAGCAGTATAAAGCCGACCCGCAGGTTCTCTCAATCGAAGAGATTCTCTATTCATCGATGCTCACCGAAGAGATAAAGGAGATTGAAGAGATTCTGAACACAGCAATCAAACTCTACCCTGCCGACCACCGTGCATACAACAACCTTGGTGTATTGGCTTATAACAGAGGCGACTACAACACCGCTGCAAGCTACTTTGCAAAGGCCGCAAATGCCGATAACGCATCACCCGAAGTGAAGATAAACCAGGGCTACCTTAATCTGATGGAAGGCAACACTGCCGATGCAGAATCGAATATCACCACCGGAGCAAGTGCAAAAGCCGGCAACGAGGCCCTTGGTAACCTCTACATAGCACAAGGAATGTACGGCAGAGCAACATCACAGCTTGCAAACTCAAAGACAAACAGTGCTGCTCTTGCATACCTGCTCAACAAAGACTACAGCAAAGCCCGTGGCATAATAGAAGAGATAGAAAATCCCGATGCCACAACACACTATATAAAAGCTGTCCTTGGTGCACGAACAGCCAACATCGCTTTTGTGTACGACGGACTCAAGGAGGCAATCAAACTCGACCCAACATTGGCACAGAAAGCGGCTAACGACCTTGAATTCAGGAAATACACACAGGACCAGACATTCCAGTCGATAGTAAAATAACAGATGAACAAGAAATTGATAAGCGAACAGGTTGCGATGCTTGCACTCTCAAAGGTGCAGGTGCCGCAACTTGCTATAATACACAGGTTGATTGAGGAGGTCGGCAGTGCAAAGGAACTGATAGAAAATGCCACGAACATAAGGGATATATTCCCGGAGGCAAGTCCCAAACTCAGTGAGTTGCTGGGCGATGAGACACTTATAGAATGTGCCGAGCGCGAAATGGAGTTCATTGAGAAGAACAACATCAAACTCATTTGCAAAGGCGACGACAATTATCCATACCGCCTTGCCGAATGCAGCGACGCACCGTTGGTACTTCACCACATGGGCAATACCGATCTCAATGCCAAGCACATAGTATCCATTGTGGGTACACGCCATGCAAGTGAATACGGCAAGAGTGTATGCGAGAACTTTGTTACCGACCTTGCCAAATTCGCACCCGGCACACTCATTATAAGCGGACTGGCATACGGCATTGACATCTGTGCACACCGCGCAGCCCTTAATGCAGGACTGCCCACCGTGGGAGTACTCGCCCACGGACTCGACCGTATATACCCCACCGCGCACCGTTCAACCGCAAAGAGCATGCTCGACAACGGTGGCCTGCTCACAGAATTCATGAGCGGAACAAACCCGTTCCCCAGCAACTTCATACAACGCAACAGGATTGTTGCCGGCATGGCTGATGCAACGGTGGTTGTGGAATCGGCATCAAAAGGAGGCTCACTCATCACCGCCTCGCTTGCACAAAGCTACGCCCGCGACTGCTTTGCATTCCCCGGACGTGTAAACGACCAATATTCACAAGGATGCAACGAACTTGTAAGCCGTAACAGAGCAGCACTCATTACAAGCGCATACGACTTTGTAGAGGCAATGAATTGGGAGGTAGCAACAAACAAAAAAGAGACAGAGAACCTGCAGACAGAACTCTTCCCCGAGATGTCGCCCGAAGAGAGTGCCGTAATGAAGGCCCTGCGCGACAACAGCGACGGATTACAGGTGAACCAGATGGTGGTACAGCTGAACATTCCCATAAACAAACTGTTGCCATTGCTCTTTGAGATGGAGATGAAAGGCTATGTGAAAGCTGTTGCCGGTGGTTGCTACCGCGCGGTGATTATGTAACACTGCAATACAGGCACTCACTGTGAAAAAATTAAAGCAAGCTTTATTTTTCGCTCGTTTATTACTATCTTCGCATAAAATATAATTTGATGAAAGAATTTGTTATATCTACGACAAAGAAAGAGACCGCAATTCTTGTGGGCCTGATAACCTCTACACAGAACGAGCGCAAGACAAACGAGTATCTCGACGAACTTGAATTCCTTGCGCAGACAGCCGGTGCCGAGGTTGTGAAGCGTTTCACACAACGCATCGACCATCCGCACCCTGTTACATATGTGGGTACGGGTAAACTCACAGAGATTGCCGAATATGTTGAGATGCTCAAGGATACCGACGACGAAATCGGTATGGTAATATTCGACGATGAGCTCTCGGCAAAACAGATACGAAACATTGAAAAAGAGATAAAGATAAAGATTCTCGACCGCACATCGCTTATTTTGGATATTTTTGCGATGCGTGCACAGACCGCACATGCCAAGGTACAGGTGGAGCTTGCACAGTACAAATACATGCTTCCACGCCTTCAGCGCCTTTGGACTCACCTTGAACGTCAGGGAGGTGGTTCAGGTAGCGGTAGCGGAAAAGGCGGTAGCGTGGGTTTGCGTGGTCCGGGTGAGACACAGCTTGAGATGGACCGTCGTATAATCCTCGGACGTATGTCGCTCTTGAAGGAGCAACTTGCGCAGATAGACAAACAGAAATCGATACAGCGCAAGAACCGTGGCAGACTCATCCGCGTGGCATTGGTAGGTTATACCAACGTAGGTAAATCGACACTGATGAACCTGCTTGCCAAGAGCGAGGTTTTTGCCGAGAACAAACTCTTTGCAACACTCGACACCACTGTACGTAAGGTAATCATCGAAAACCTGCCGTTCCTGCTTTCGGACACTGTAGGATTCATACGCAAGTTGCCTACCGACCTTGTGGAGTCGTTCAAATCGACACTCGATGAGGTACGCGAGGCCGACCTGCTCCTGCATGTGGTGGATGTTTCGCACCCCGAATTCGAGGAGCAGATAGAGGTTGTTGAAAAGACTCTTGCCGACCTTAAGTGTGGCGACAAGCCATTGATGGTAATCTTCAATAAGATTGACGCATTCACATACGTTCAGAAAGAGGAGGACGACCTAACACCTAAGACAAAGGAGAATATAACCCTTGATGAACTCAAGGAGACATGGATGAACAAGCTCGCCGATAACTGTCTGTTCATCTCGGCACGCGAGAAGCAGAACATCGAGAACCTTAAGGATATAATCTACAAGAAGGTATGCGAACTTCACGTACAGAAATATCCATATAACGATTTCCTTTATCAGACATACGAAGATATAAACGAAGAATAACACTAACAAACTAATATAAAAGACTATGGCAGCAATTCCAGAATTCAAGTATGCCCACATGTTCCAGCATGGTAAGGACACAACCGAGTACTACCTATTGACAAAAGAGGGTGTTTCGGTTGGCGAGTTTGAAGGTAAACCTATCCTGAAGGTTACCCCCGAAGCATTGACACTATTGTCGCGCACTGCATTCCGCGATGTATCGTTCATGTTGCGTCGCGCTCACAACGAGCAGGTTGCAAAGATTCTTAACGACCCCGAAGCAAGCGACAACGACAAATATGTAGCACTCACATTCCTCCGCAATGCCGAGGTAGCATGCAAAGGTCAGCTTCCTCTGTGCCAGGATACAGGTACAGCAATCATCCACGGCGAGAAAGGTCAGCAGGTATGGACCGGCTTCTGCGACGAAGAGGCTCTTTCACGTGGAGTATTCGATACATACACACAGGAGAACCTTCGTTACAGCCAGAATGCTCCGCTCAACATGTACGACGAGGTAAACACAAAGTGCAACCTCCCTGCACAGATCGATATCGAGGCTACTCACGGTGCTGAGTACCACTTCCTTTGCGTTACAAAGGGCGGTGGATCAGCAAACAAGACTTACCTCTATCAGGAGACAAAGGCTATCCTTAACCCTCAGACTCTCGTTCCGTTCCTCGTAGCGAAGATGAAGACTCTCGGAACAGCTGCATGTCCTCCATATCACATCGCATTCGTGATCGGCGGTACTTCAGCTGAGAGAAACCTCCTTACAGTGAAGCTCGCTTCATGCAAGTACTATGACAACCTCCCTACAACAGGTGACGA
>JAEIGA010008407.1_pt1 | contig 15643 bp, 12 predicted proteins | sample 9270691 | NCBI WGS metagenome assembly JAEIGA01 (sample SAMN17057246, study PRJNA624740) | gut metagenome | biome: biome; isolation source: fecal sample | host: Bos grunniens | place: China: Xizang | collected 2019
ACACTTATATAGAAAAGATGAATGCATTCCGTCAGGCGATTGCGACGGGGAATGAGGAAATGGTCCGTGACCTGATTGAAGACGCAAACAGAATAAGAAGGATAATAAGATAAACTTAAGACTATGGCTGATAGAAAATTGGAACTTGTTCCCCTTTATGATTGGGGAATGTTCACCGAGCCGAGACCAAGTGTGATAGCAGGTCCGTGCAGTGCGGAAACCAAAGAGCAGGTGATGGAAACCGCTAAGGGTCTGAAAGAGTTAGGCATAAATGTATTCCGTGCCGGAATATGGAAGCCGAGGACTCATCCAGGCTCATTTGAAGGCATTGGTGTAGAGGGGCTTGGCTGGATGCAGCAGGTAAAGAAGGAATACGGACTGAAGATATCCACCGAGGTGGCAAGTGAAAGACATGTATATGAGTGCATAAAGTTCGGCGTAGACCTCGTCTGGCTCGGAGCAAGGACAACGGCCAATCCGTTTCTTGTGCAGGAGATTGCGGATGCGCTCAAAGGAACAGATATCCCTGTTCTGGTTAAGAATCCGGTCAATCCGGATCTGGATCTCTGGATCGGTGCGTTGGAACGTCTCAACAGAGCCGGAATAAAGAAGCTGGGAGTGATTCACAGGGGGTTCTCTACTTTCGAGAAGATCCGTTACCGTAATGACCCTCAGTGGCAGGTGGCCATCGAACTCAGAAGCCGTTATCCGGAACTTCCGTTCTTTGTGGATCCGAGTCACATGGGAGGAAGCAGGGATTATATTCAGGAGATATCTCAGAGGTCTCTTGATCTTGGATTCGAGGGACTTATGATCGAGTCTCACTGCAATCCGACCTGTGCTCTGAGTGATGCGAAGCAGCAGCTTACACCACCGGAACTGAGCGATCTGCTTTATAATCAGATCACTGTCAGGGATACCGATTCGGATTCTCCTCAGTGGAAGGAGAACATTGACCAGCTGAGAGCAAAGATAGATGTCCTGGATGAGAATCTTCTCTATACTTTGGCATCAAGAATGAAGGTCAGCCGTCAGATCGGACAGTACAAGAAGGACAACAACATCGCTATCCTGCAGACTTCACGTTGGGATGCAGTCCTTGCCAAGGTTGTGGAAAAAGGGAAGGAATACGATCTGCCGGAAAAATTTCTGACAGCCGTGTTCAATGCCATTCATGAAGCTTCGGTCGAAGCTCAGAATGAAATCATTTCAGGCCGGCCTTCAGAGCGGCAATGAAATTTTCCCGTTCGTTTTCAGTGAGGAATACAGTCTTTATAGGGGAGTAGAACATTCTTTGTTTCAGCTCCTCTTTTATTTTATGACAGTCGCGGACTCTCTGACAGTCCTTTTCGGTGGTCATAATCACTGCGGTAGGGAATTCTCTGGCAGCTGAAGCAATTGTGTTCATGTCTCCTTTCGAGAATTTGTGGTGGTCAGGGAATCTGAAATGCCTTACGATCTTGTAGTTGCTGCTGAGGTAACTGAGCAGCGGTGCATCGTTCGCTATTCCTGAGAACAGGATCAGGCGGTTCGTGTATATGTACCTAGGGTTGCCCTCCGGGAATATCGCTTCGGCTGTGTCATATGTGATGGTTGAAAAGAAGAGATGCTGTTTCTTTCCGTTTCTGCGTGTTCCGCTGCACGATGATGCGTCGAAGTTCCTTATGCCGAGGTTCTCAGCCCAGGTGCATTTGTCCCATGCGTTTACTTCATTCGGACATTTAGAAACTATCACGATGTCTGCTGCGGCAATCCTTCCTGGAAGATCGCGAAGTTTTCCAAAAGGAAGAAGGTGATCATTGAATACGGGTCTGTTGTAGTCTACCAGGACTATGGACAGAGTCGGCTTCAATGCTCTGTGCTGGAAAGCGTCATCGAGTATTATCAGATCAGAGGCCGCTAGATTCTTGTCGATGCATTTCCTGCCTTTCTTCGATGTCTCCAGCTTTTCAGGATAAACAAGGAAATCACAGCCTTCTACGCGTGAACTGTCCACGGCAACTGTGACGCCAGGGAATTTTTTCTTTATCTGAAGCGGTTCGTCACCATATGCTATGGCGCTTCCGTCAGAGGTCACCTGCTGGAACCCCTTGGTTTTGCGCTTGTATCCTCGCGAGAGCACTGCAATGTTCTTTCCTCCCCATTCTTCATCCTGAAGAAGTGTCCTCAGGAGCATCTCAGTGTGAGGTGTCTTTCCAGTTCCTCCGACAGTAATGTTACCTATACAGATTGTAGGCACGTCTGCCTTGCTGACTTTCTTGAGTCCGCTGTCATAGAAGAAATGTCTGAGCTTGAGGGTCAGCCAATAAGGGAAAAGAAGTATCTTGTCTATCATCTTGTCTGTTTTCTTGATTATTTATTACAATCCGTAAATGCTGCGTATTTCTGGCGTTTCGTCGCCCCATTTCTCCGCAATATGGTCAAGAGTCTCATATAACTCAGCAGGGTCATTAAGCGTGACCAGCTTGAGCCGTGTCTCCTTGAAGTCGGCAAGACCTTTGAAATAACATGACAGGTGTCGTCTCATTTCCAGTATTCCGACTCTGTCTCCCTTGACTTCGATAGACTTTGCCAAGTGCCTCTTTGCCAGTTCGACCCTGTCTGTTACGCTCATTGCCGGCAGCAATTCTCCTGTCTTGAGGTAATGCTTTATTTCCTTGAAGATCCATGGATGTCCGTAGGTGGCTCGGCCTATCATTATGCCGTCCACACCATATCTCTCGAAGTATTCCTTCGCTTTCTCAGGTGAGTTGATGTCACCGTTTCCTATGATGGGGATATGCATCCTTGGGTTTTCCTTGACCTTTCCGATAAGGGTCCAGTCCGCCTCTCCTTTGTACATCTGGCATCTTGTGCGTCCGTGAATGGTAAGTCCCTTGATTCCCACATCCTGCAGCCTTTCGGCCAGTTCCACGATTATCTTCGAGTCTTCGTCCCATCCGAGACGTGTCTTTACCGTAACCGGAAGTTTCACAGCCTCCACCACCTGGCGCGTTATCTCCACCATCTTGTCCGGTTCCCTCATCATTCCAGAACCTGCTCCGCGTCTGGCAATCTTGCTCACAGGACATCCGAAATTGATGTCAACAAGATCTGCTCCATGTCCTCCTGCAATTTCAGCGGCCTGCTCGGCCATCTTTGCCGCATCCACCATTGCTTCCGGAATGTTTCCGTAGATCTGTATGCCGATAGGTGCCTCTTCTTCGTATGTGACAAGCTTTTCAAGAGACTTGCGTGCGTCGCGGATCAGTCCATCTGAAGAAATGAACTCTGTATACATCATGTCTGCCCCGAATTCCTTGCATATGAATCTGAAGGATGCGTCTGTCACATCCTCCATAGGCGCCAGCAGAATCGGTCTGTCCCCAAGGTCTATGTTTCCTATCCTCATACGGTGTTTTCTGTTAGAAATATTTCTTCTCGTTGCGGTCCAGTGCAATGAAAATGAACAGCATGATTGTGAATGCCCATAGTGATGATCCTCCGTAGCTGACGAACGGCAGAGGAATTCCGATCACCGGCATTATTCCTATGGTCATTCCTATGTTTATGAACAGGTGCATGAATATGCAGCAGGCGACACAGTAACCATATATTCTGGTGAAAGCCTCTCGGCTGCGTTCTGCATTGGAGATGATCCTCGATATGAGGAACACGTAAAGCAGTATCACGAATGCAGACCCGATGAATCCCCATTCTTCACCGACAGTGCAGAAGATGAAGTCTGTGCTCTGTTCGGGCACGAATCCGTATGTGGTCTGCGTTCCGTTCAGGAAGCCTTTTCCTGCAAATCCTCCGGAGCCGATGGCGATCATCGACTGGTTGACGTTATATCCGACACCGGCAGGGTCTTCCTTCATTCCCAGGAGCACCTCGATACGTTTTCTCTGATGGTCCTGCAGGACGTTGTTGAAGATGAAGTCGGCCGAGAACACCAGCATTATTCCTCCGATGATGGACAATGTGGTCAGATGGGTGAACATGTGTCCCTCGCGAAAGGCGAAGTATGTGATTATCGGCAGTGACAGGCCGATGCTTCCAAGCAGAATGTACAATGGCTTTATCTTCAGAAGCAAAGGTATTTCTCCACCTTGCGCGGCCGCCGCGATGACTTCTTCGCCAAGAGTCTTGAGGGCGATCGTGTCAAGGATCATAGGTACGAATACCATGAGTGTAATGAGCGGGATACCTATGAACAGCCATAATCTGAATTTTCCGGAAAAGAGGCTTATGCATAGCGTTGCCACTCCCATAAGGACGAGTATTGCAACGAACGGCGATGCTGTAAGTGTCAGGATAAACAGAAGGATGGCCATTCCGGCAATGAATATCAGCCATCCGGACAGTCCCTCTCTGTAAAGCATGAATATGAATCCCACGTATACGAGGGCAGATCCGGTCTCGCTCTGCAGTACGATTATCATCATCGGCACAAGGATGATGAGAGCTGTGGTGATGAAATCCTTCATCCTGCCTATTCTGTATCCAAGCTGGCTCATTACAGTCGCCAACAGCAGTGAAGTGGATATTTTCGAGATCTCTGCGGGCTGGAATCGTATCGGTCCGAACTCGAACCAGGACCGGGAGCCTTTTACTTCGATGCCAAGAAAGATGACAGCAACCAGAAGTCCTAAGGTCAACAGATATATCGGGACTGACAATCCTTCATATATTCGCGGGTTCAGTGCAAAAAGTATTATTCCTGCGAGAACGAGTGATGTGCCGATCCATACTGCCTGCTTACCGCTTCTGCATCCCCAGTCGAAGATGGAAGATGGTTCGGTTGAATGTATGGATGCATAGATGTTTACCCATCCGATCAGGATGAGCATGAAATAGCAGATCACGAGTGACCAGTCTATGGATTGTGCAAGTCCTCTGCTTCTGTGTCCAAGTTCTCTCATGTTATCTGTTCCTCACTCTTACTCTGTCCATAAGGTTGCTTTGCATCATTCTTTCCTCAAGATATTTGCGCTCCTCGCTGATCTCCTTGTTGAGGTACATCTCTGTCAGGAGTGAGGCTATAGGGGCTGCGTACGTGGCTCCGAATCCTCCGTTCTCAACGTAGGCGGCTACCGCTATCTTAGGGTTGTCCTTTGGCGCAAAGCAGATGAATACGCTATGGTCGCTTCCGTGAGGGTTCTGGGCCGTACCCGTCTTTCCGCATATTTCCAGACCCTTGACGGCCGCTATGCTTGCGGTACCTCCTGAGCCGAATCCGCTGTTGACCGCCCTGTACATTCCTCCTACAACCTTAGGGAAATGAGTGGTGTCGACCATTGTGTAGTGCCTTTCCTTGTACTTGTCCTCAATCATGACATTCTCGGAATCCTTGATGATATGAGGTATGTAATAGAATCCACGGTTGGCTATCGTCGCGCAGAGATTGGCCATATGAAGAGGCGTGGTTCCGATTTCGCCCTGTCCGATGGACAGTGAGATGACAGTTGTAGCCTTCCATCCGCCCTTGCCGTAGACTTTGTTGTAGTAGCCGGAGCCGGGAATGAATCCTCCCAGTTCAGAAGGGAAGTCGCTGCCCAGCTTCTGGCCGAAGCCGAAGCTTTTCACGTATTCCTGCCATTTGTCCATGGCAACTCCGATGGTTCCGTATTTCCCGTTTTCCAGAAGGTCGCGGAGGATGTAGCAGTAATATGCGTTGCACGACATCATGATCGACTCTTCGAAGCTGAGCGGGGATTTGTGAGCGTGACACCCGAGCTTGTTCTTTCCGAATTTATAACCCATGCTGCAAGGGTAGTGCGTCTGCGGGGTAACTACTCCTTCTTCAAGACCGATCAGTCCGTTTACCAGCTTGAAGACCGATCCTGGAGGATATGGCGCCTGTACGGCACGGTTGAACATCGGCTTGTATGGGTTTGATGAGATTTCTCCATAATGCTGGCCGATGTCGGCGAGCATTTCCACGTCTATGCCGGGGCTTGAAACCATTGTGAGAATCTCACCTGTCGAGGGTTCGATGGCCACAAGACTTCCTACCTTGTTCTGCATCAGCATCTGTCCATAGTGCTGAAGCTCTGCGTCGATAGTGGTGGTTATGTCCTTGCCGGGAATCGCTTCCTTGTCCATCTCTCCGTCGCGGTATCTTGATTCGATCCTGTTCTTGGAGTTGCGGAGCCAGATCGTATAGCCTTTTTCTCCTCTCAGTTCCCTTTCTCTGGCGGCCTCGATTCCGGTCATGCCGGCATAGTCTCCTGACTTGTACTCGTCAGGATGATTCTTGAGGTATCTCGCATCTACTTCCGAAACGTATCCAAGGAGGTTTCCTCCTGCGTTGTAAGGATATTCCCTTATGCTTCTGGCCTGTCCGCGGAATCCGGGAAACCTGTATGCAACCTCAGCGAATTTCATGTACGTTTCCTGAGGTATCTGCTTGAGCATGACCACGCTCTGCCAGCCGATGCGTCTGCGGTTCTTGCGGTATTCCGCCATCTTGTCCCGAATCACGTCAGGACTGACATCCAGAACCTTCGCTAGTCCCAGAGTGTCGAACTCCTCCACTTCACGAGGCGTTACGAGAAGGTCATATGCCACCTTGTTTCCCACCAGAATCTTTCCGTTCCTGTCGTGAATGATGCCTCTGGTCGGGTAGATGATGGAATATACCATGGAGTTGTTCTCGGCATCCAGCTTGTATTTGTCGTCTATGATCTGGATGACGAAAAGCTTGGATATAAGGATGAGTGCTGTCGTTCCAAGACCGATAAGCAGCTTGTTCTTTCTGTTCAGTTTCATGTCCGTCTATTTTCTGTCATCAGGCGTAAGTACCGCTGTGACAATAAGTGACAGGATGAAACTTGATGTTACGGAAGCGGTGAATCGGATGGTGTTGAATGATGTCGGACGGGTACCTGCACCATCGACGAGGATGTATATCGCAAAGAATATGGACAGGGCGGTGATCAGTGCGATGGATATCTTGCCGAATCCATTCTTCTTGAAAGTAAAACTGTCGCTTCTTGCTATGAGGTCTTCTCCGAGGAATATGCGGATAATGCTCTTGCGGGCAAGTGCGACGGGCACGAGAGAGGCTGCGTTTATTCCGATGAGACCCTCGGCAAGCCAGTCCACTGCAAGTCCGGATGCGAATGCAATGATCATGCACATCGGAGTCCTTATCGTCAAAGGCATGCAGAGCACCATGGCAGGGAGTATTGTCATCACGATATATGGCGTGAACTGGAAATAGTTGCAGATGATCATCTGCCCTATCACCATCAGAAAGTACAATATGCCGAAAAACTGGTTCTTCATCGCTTTTCAAGACTGTCGATTTCGTTCTGTCCGGTGTTTTCCACCACCGTTACATATCTTAATGCACTGAAATCCTCAAGAAGGGTCACTTCGATCTCGTAGGTGGCTCCGTTGACGATCTTTGCTTCACCTGCAGTTCCCAAAGGTATGTCAGGAGGGAATATCGACGAGTATCCGCTGGTGTAGACTGTGTCTCCCTGTGCGAATTCCACATGGTGAGGAATCTCTTTGAGAAGTGCCTTGCTTCCTCCTTTGCCACTCCAGCTCATAGGTCCTGCAGATCCCTCCTTGCCAAGTCTCGCGCTTATGCTCATGTCGAAATTCTGAAACGACCTGGCGTATGAGAAGTTGCGGCTGACAGCGTCGATGACACCCACTGCTCCCTTTCCGGTAATGACCCCGGCGCCTTCTGTAATTCCGTGGTCGGTTCCCTTGTCGATTATGAAGTAGTTGTGTCCTCCTCCGGTGCTTATCTTGATGATCTCCGCCGGTGTGTAGTGATAATTTCCTGCGATGTCATTGGCTGCGGAGAATGAGGATTCTCTTGCGTCGGCTACCGCCTGCTCATACTGAGCCAGTCTTACCCTGAGCTCGAAATTCTCTTTTGCCAGTTCATCGTTGACTTTCGCCAATGAAAAGTAGTCCTTGACCTGCTGGGTGAATCCCCACACTGTTCCCATGAAGGCGTGTGAACCTTTGGATATCCAGATGTTCTGAAGCTCCCCGTTGTTACGGAGCATATTCAATGCAGCTATCTCCAGGATTATGAAGATAGCTGCATTGATCAGGATTGGTATGATGCCGCTTTTGCGCACGTTTATCTCATCAGGAATGAGTAGTTGTCTGTGTTCTTGAGTGCAAGGCAGGTTCCGCGTGCAACTGCTCTAAGAGGGTCTTCTGCAACGTAGAACGGAATGTTTACCTTTTCTGAAAGACGTCTCGCAAGACCTCTGAGGAGGGATCCGCCTCCTGCAAGATGGATACCGTTTTCAACGATGTCCGAATAAAGCTCAGGAGGAGTCTGCTCAAGAACATGCAGGATGCCGCTTTCGATTCTTGCAACAGATTTGTCAAGGCAGTGTGCGATTTCCTGATAGGTGATCTTTGCGTGAACAGGATGAGCCGTCATGAGGTTAGGTCCTGTGATTGCGCATGGTTCCGGTTCTTCGTCGAGGTCAGGAAGTACGGCTCCGATGGCGATCTTGATCTTCTCTGCAGTAACCTGTCCCACTCTGATGTTGTGCTGCTGACGGAGATACTGCTGGATGTCGTTTGTGAATACGTCACCTGCAACCTTGATGCTGTCCTGAACCACGATGCCTCCGAGGGAGATTACTGCAATCTCTGTAGTGCCGCCTCCGATGTCAACGACCATGTTTCCCTTAGGAGCCTCTACATCAAGTCCGATACCGAGTGCAGACGCCATAGGCTCGAAGATCAGATATACGTCACGTCCTCCTGCGTGCTCGGAAGAGTCGCGCACCGCTCTGATCTCAACTTCCGTACTGCCGGAAGGGATGCCTACAACCATCTTGATGTTAGGAGTGAAGAGCGATCTGCGCTTGCTGTTTACCTGCTTGATGAAACCGCGGATCATCATTTCTGCAGCGTTGAAGTCTGCGATGACGCCGTCTTTCATAGGACGGACTGTCTTGATGCCCGGGTTCTCTCTTTCCTGCATCAGCTTTGCCTTGTGTCCAAGTGCGATGGCTTTGCCGGTGCTGTTGTCGATAGCTACGATGCTGGGCTCGTCAAGAACGATCTGGTCATTCTGGAAAATGACTGTGTTGGCCGTTCCGAGGTCCATTGCTATCTCTTGTGTCAATAAAGAAAATCCCATATTTTGTATCTGTTTTTTCAGTTAGTTGAAATAGGCTGTAAAATTACAAAAAAACTCTCAAATAATATGAAACAACTTTATTAAATTTGCCTCACTCAACCAAAGAATTATGGAAAGGAAAAAATACGTGATAATAATGGCTGCGGGCAGCGGAAGCAGAATGGGCGCAGGAATGCCGAAGCAGTTTCTGGAGCTCGGCGGAAAAGCTGTCCTGCAGAGGACAATTGAGGTTTTCATGGAGGCTGTGCCGGGGCTGACTGTTGTCACAGTCCTGCCCGAACAGTTCATCCAATACTGGAAAGACTATTGCTACTCAAGAAATTTCACGTGTCCTCAGATTCTGGTGAAGGGAGGCATGACCCGTTTCCATTCTGTCAGGAATGCGCTTGAACGCATTCCCGCAGGTGCGGTTGTGGGAGTTCATGATGGAGTGCGCCCCCTGCTTACCCCTGGTCTGGTTTCCTCTTTGTATTCGATGGCAGAGAGCCAGTCGGCTGTCATTCCGGTCACTCCATGCATCGAGACATTGAAGGTCCTGCGCGAGACGGATGGACATCTTGAGGCAGTTCCTGGTGCAGAGGCTGACAGATCTGTCCTGTTCGGGGCCCAGACCCCTCAGATGTTCTGGTCCGAACTTCTCAAGGATGCCTATTGTCAGCCTTACGACACGTCTTTCACTGATGACGCTTCCGTTGTCGAGAAATATGGAAAAAGCCTTTCCTACGTAATCGGGGAAAGGCTCAATATAAAGATCACGACTCAGGAAGACCTTCTTCTTGCGCGTGCTGTGGATTCGTTGAGGGAGGATTAGTCTTTGTGCTCCTTGTGCTCTTTGGCCGCTTTCAGCCTGCTTTTCTTTACGCTTGCGGAGAAGCTGGTGTTCTGGTAGTCCTTTACCCACACCTGACGTTCGATCGCCTGGTCGAGAGAGATCTGTGTGTCGGTGGACTGAACATATGGTATCTTCTGGATCGTGTTGAGAAGAATTTCCATAAGATGGTCATGGTCAAAGCAGTAAAGCTTGATTAGGATGGCGTGTTTACCTGTCACAAAGTGACATTCCACGATTTCAGAAATCCTTTTGAAGGATTCAATCACATCCGGGTACTTGTTTGCCTCTGACAGCGATACGCTGACAAAAGCGCAAACGTTAAGTCCGAGAGCCTGAGGTTTCACAAGAAGACGAGAACCCGTAATAACTCCATTTGACTCAAGCCTCTTCACCCTCTGGTGAATAGCGGCACCCGAGACGCCACACTCCCTTGCAATCTCCAGAAACGGCATTCTGGCATTCTTTACAAGGAAAGATAGGATCTTCTGGTCGATCCTGTCAATCTGGTAATTAGACATAGCTCTTAAAAATTATAATTTCCGACTGCGAATTTAATCAGAAATTTGAAAAAATCAACGTTTTTTCTTGCGTCCTGTAGGTTCAGAGCAGTTGATTATTTCTTTGCACTTATCTTCTGTAAGTGCGGTTGCTTCCACTCCTTTCGGGATTCTGTAATTACTTTTACCGTATTTGATGTATGGACCGTAAGCTCCATTAATTACCTGGATGTCACTCTCTTTGAATTCGTGGATGATGCTGCCTGTCTTCTTGTCCGCACTCTCTTCGATAAGTCTTATGCAGGTGTCAAGGTCCACTTTCAGCGGGTCTGTGCCGCGTGGAAGTGACACATTCTTATCCCCATATTTGAGATATGGTCCGAATCGGCCTTTGGTGCATATGATATCTATGCCGTTATGCTGGCCTACGTTGCGCGGAAGTTCAAAAAGCTTCAGTGCCTCTTCAAGCGTGATGCTTTCTATGATCTGTCCCGGTGCAAGACTGGCAAACACCCTGTTCTCTCCCTCTCCTTTCTGGACATAAGGGCCATACTGTCCGAATTTCGCGATGAGAGGCTGGCCGTCTGAAGGGTCCACGCCCAGTTCGCGGCTGACATTGCTGTATTCCCTGTTGCTGAGTGCCTCGGTGATCTGTGTGTGGAAATCTCCATAGAAGTCCTCAATGACGCCGTTCCATACAGCATTTCCTTCTGCGATCTTGTCGAAGTCCTGTTCCACATTTGCTGTGAATCTGTAGTCAAGAATGTGAGGGAAATTCTTTACGAGGTAGTCGGTGACGATCATTCCGATGTCCTGAGGCAGGAGTCTTCCTCTTTCTGCGCCTGTAGTCTCTGTCTTTGAAGAGGATTTGATCTTTCCGTTTTTCAAAGCGAGATTAGTGACGGTGTGCTTTTCTCCTGTCTTGTCTCCCTTGATGACGTAACCTCTTGCTTTAGTGAGGGTTGTGATTGTTGGAGCGTATGTTGACGGACGGCCGATCTCAAGATCTTCCAGCTTCTTGATCAGTGAAGCGTCTGTGTATCTTGACGGTGCAGATGTGAATTTGCAGTCTGCAGTAATTCCGTTTTCGAACATCCTGTCTCCGATGTGAACTTCGGGAAGGATGATTTCCTCTGCGTCCTGCTGAGGATCATCCGTGCTTTCAATGTATAACTTGAGGAATCCGTCGAAAAGCACCTGGCTTGCCTGCACGTTGAACTTTTCCTCAATGCCTTCGGCTCCGACCTTAATGTCGGTCTTTATCAGTCTGGCATCCGCCATCTGGGATGCGACTGTGCGTTTCCATATCAGGTCATACAGCTTCTGCTCCTGAGGAGTTCCTGGAATCGAGGTGTTGTCTATGTATGTAGGTCTGATTGCCTCATGCGCTTCCTGTGCTCCCTTTGCTTTGCCCCATCTGTTGCGGACCTTTGAATATTCTTCTCCGAAGTTGTCGCAGATGAACTTCTTTGACGTGTTGAGGGCCAGGTCCGAGAGATTGGTCGAGTCGGTACGCATGTAGGTGATATAACCGTGCTCATAGAGCTTCTGTGCAATGCTCATCGTCTGGCTTACCGAGAAGCGGAGCTTTCTGGCCGCTTCCTGCTGGAGGGTAGATGTGGTGAACGGTGCTGCCGGAAAGCGGTTGCCTTCCTTCTTTTCGATGCTGTCTACCTTGAAGTCAGCCCCGTTGCATTTTTCCAGGAATGCCTGAGCCGCTTCGATGTCAGGGAGTCTTCTGTCGAGGGTGGCCTTTATGAGGGTGTTTTCAGAGGTGTTCTCGGGATGGAACATCGCCTCTACCTTATAATATGCCTCATTGTTGAATGCGAGAATCTCTCTTTCCCTGTCTACAATCAGTCGGAGTGCAACTGACTGGACTCTGCCGGCCGATAGCTTCGGCTGAATCTTTCTCCAGAGTACCGGAGACAGCTCAAATCCCACAAGTCTGTCGAGAACGCGTCTTGCCTGCTGGGCATTCACGAGGTTCATGTCGATCTTGCGTGGATTCTGTATCGCATTGAGTATGGCTGGCTTTGTTATTTCCTGGAACACGATCCTTTTTGTTTTTGCGTCCTCAAGTCCCAAGGTTTCGTAAAGGTGCCATGAGATGGCCTCTCCTTCGCGGTCGGCATCGGATGCAAGCCAGATTGCAGAAGCTTTGGAGGCAGCCTTCTTGAGGTCGGCTACGACTTTCTTCTTGTCTGCCGGGATTACATATTCCGGTCTGAAACCGTTTTCTATATCGATGCTGAGGCCGCTTTCGTCCAGGTCGCGGATGTGTCCGATGCTTGCCATGACGACAAAGTCGTCTCCAAGTGCGCTCTGGATCTTCTTGATCTTACCAGGTGACTCTACGATCACTAAATTCTGTCCTTCCTTCATACTCTCCCTGTTTTAATGGTGTTTCCAGTGCAGCGTTTTCACGCCTCTTTAACAAAAGAAGGTGCAAAGTAAGTTACATTTGAGGCAAATTTCCAAATTTTGTTGTTAATTTTGTGACCTTGTACCATAGCCTTTTGAGGCATTACCTTATAGGTAAAAGGGGTTGAAAAAATTTAATGATTTGAAAGATGACAGACGCAGTAAAAAAGAAAATCGTAAAGTGGTTCTGGATATTGTTCTCCTTCCCGATCATTCTGGTCGGAGGCCTTATCGCTATCGTGTGGGCCTGTGCAGACATCCCTTCGTTCGAGGAACTTGAGAATCCGGACAGCAAGCTGGCGACGCAGGTGATTGCTGAGGACGGAGAGATTCTTACGACCTTTCACATTGAGAACAGGTCATATGTGACTTTCGGGGAACTCTCCCAGAATCTTGTCAATGCGGCTGTCGCCACCGAGGACGTCCGCTTCTATAACCATTCCGGCATTGATTTCAAGAGTCTGGGACGTGTTGCGGTCAAGACTCTTCTCGGAGGAGATTCAAGTCAGGGAGGAGGAAGTACCATCACCCAGCAGCTGGCAAAGACCTTGTATCCTCGACAGGATGTGAGCAGCAGGATACCGGGGTTTTCCAAGGTCAAGATGGTCTGGATCAAACTCAAGGAGTGGGTCACCGCCGTCAAGCTCGAGAGGAGCTACACCAAGGACGAGATAATGAATATGTATATGAATGCCATATTCTTCGGAAGCAACGCATATGGCATCAAGGCGGCATCACAGACATTCTTTGCCAAGTCGCCGTCTGACCTTACCATAGAAGAGGCCGCGACGCTCGTGGGTATGGTCAATAAGCCGACCCGCTACAACCCTGCGCTTAATCCGGACAAGTCTCTTGTCAGGAGAAACTTCGTGATTTCGCAGATGGCTAAGGCCGGATTCATAACAAAGGAGGAGCGTGATTCTATCCAGCAGATTCCGATAGCCCTCTCATATCAGATTCAGGACCATAATGCAGGTCTTGGTCCATATTTCCGTGATATGCTCCGCAGGACGATGAATGCCAAGGAACCAAAGCGCTCGTCATACACGCAGTATGAGGACTATATGGTGGACTCTCTCCAGTGGGCAGACAATGCCTTTTACGGATGGATCAACAAGAACACCAAGGCTGATGGTTCCAAGTATAATCTTGACAGAGATGGTCTCCGTATCTATACCACTATTAATTATAAGATGCAGAAATATGCTGAGGAAGCTGTGGCGGAACACCTTGGAAAAGATCTTCAGAAAAGTTTCTGGAGAGATCTCAGGTGGAAGAAGAACAAGCCTTTCTCTGACGATATCGAACCTGCGATGGTGGATCAGCTGATGAAGCAGGCACGCCGCTGGAGCGACCGCTATCGTATAATGAAGGCGAACGGTGCTTCCGAGGCTCAGATAAGGAAAAGCTTCTCTGAACCTGTCAAGATGAGGGTCTTCTCATGGGATAAGCCGGGCTATGTGGACACTCTTATGACCCCGGATGACTCCATTAAATATTATAAGTCTCATCTTCGCGCCGCATTTATGGCCATAGAGCCTCACACCGGCCACATCAAGGCTTATGTAGGCGGTCCGAACTACCGTTATTTCAAATATGACAATGTCCGACAGGGAAAACGTCAGGTGGGTTCTACAATCAAACCGTTCCTTTATACTCTTGCCATGCAGGAGGGTATGACGCCATGCGACAGAGTGGTGAACGTGCCTCAGACCTTCCTTGTGAACGACACCACGTGGACTCCGAAGAGTACCGACAAGGATGAGTGGATCGGACAGACTGTGACCCTCAAGTGGGGATTGACAAAGAGCTCGAACAACATATCTGCATATCTGATGAAGCAGTACGGGCCTCACGCAATGACCGACATGATGCGCAAGATGGGTGTGGGCAGCTACATCGACGAGACTTATTCTCTTTGCGTCGGCTCGGCTGACATATCTGTCTATGAGATGGTGGCGGCCTACAATACGTTCCCGTCGAAGGGTGTATTTGTCACACCTATATTCGTGACGCGCATAGAAGACAACATGGGTAATGTGATCGGAGAGTTCAACAATACCAAGTGCGAGGCGATCGGAGAGGATACTGCATATCTGATGGCTAATCTGATGCAGGGTGTGGTGAACAGCGGTACCGGAGTGAGGCTCCGCGCTAAATATGGTCTCAAGGGTGAGATTGCCGGCAAGACAGGAACGACCAACGATCAGTCCGACGGATGGTTCATCGGATATACACCTTCGCTTACTGCCGGTGTCTGGGTCGGAGCGGAGGACCGTCAGGTGCACTTCGAGTCTCTTGCGTTGGGAGGAGGTTCCAACATGGCTCTTCCTATATGGGGACTCTTCATGCAGAAGGTGCTTGCGGACGGAACCCTCGGAGTCAGTGAGAATGACAGATTCGTGCCGTCGGGTGTGAAGCTGGAGCTCAATTGTGACGGAAGCGATGCTGATGCGATGCATTCGGCACAGGATGATGAAAGTCTCTACTTTGACTAAAATTTTGTTAATCAGAAAATTATTCTTACCTTTGCGCCCCCTATGTGGTAAAGGATCGCATAGAAATTATTAAGTATTAACCAATTAAACGTTCAAGATGGACACACAGAGCTACAAGACGATATCCCTCAAAGCAGGCGATATCAAGAAGGAGTGGGTTGTGATCGATGCAACTGATCTCGTGCTCGGACGTCTTGCTGCCAGAGTTGCGCTCGTTCTTCGTGGTAAGAACAAGCCAAGCTTCACCCCACACATGGATTGTGGTGACAATGTCATCATC
>JAEIGA010008408.1_pt1 | contig 15640 bp, 20 predicted proteins | sample 9270691 | NCBI WGS metagenome assembly JAEIGA01 (sample SAMN17057246, study PRJNA624740) | gut metagenome | biome: biome; isolation source: fecal sample | host: Bos grunniens | place: China: Xizang | collected 2019
TAAAACTCACTTCCGTTTGATTGCTACCAATTAACTTTGCAAATTCGCGTTGAGTCAGTTCTAACTCTTCTCGCACAAATCTTGTTTTTTCCTTTAGTGTCATCACTCTTTCCTTTCACCCTCCATTTTTGCACCGCAGTTGGGGCAATAATTCATCCAACTCGCTCCTGCGGAACTACCACAAATAGAACAACTTATTGCAGACGGAGTGAGAGTACCATAACTCGTTCTTTCGCCATTGTCGTGCCAATATCCGTGCCTAACCTCAACCACATCTGCATTGTGACAAGTGGTATGTTTATTACCACATTTCTTTTCTCCGCAACTGTTGCAGGAGTGATTTGCGTTTTTACATTCCATTTTTTTCTCCTTTTCAACTATATTTCTTACTACACTGGAAACGTACTGTAACGACCCCCAGCAATAAGTTTCAACGGTTTTGTCTGCTTCCTCTATGTTTTGCTTGTACTCTTTAGTTTTGGGGTCAACTTCATCAAACGCGGCTATAAACTTGCTTTGGCACAAATGCTGAAGCCTTCTTTGTATTGACTTATTCTCCTCTGTGAGCTCCTTGACAAGTGTAAGGGCATCATACTTGAGTTGGTCGTAACAAAAAATAACAGCAGCTCCCGACTGTCTCTCGTATGGGCAATTAGCACAGTAATGCAAATCCGCCTTCGCACAACACTCCAAAGCCTTAATTATCTGATTTGGTTTCATATCACAAGTCCTCCAATTTGTCAATGTAGGCGTAAGGGTATCCACCTTCGCCAAAGATTTTAGTCATCGCTTTTTTCAAATAAGCGTCTCTTTCCTCTGATCCATCTATTTGACCGTTGATTCGGTACATCTCTTTCCAGTTGGCGAGGAAGAGGAGGAGTCTTTTCTTACCGAAGCAGAAGCACCTATTCAGCACTATGCAAGCGAGTTGAAGCCATATTTTTTGAACTTCTGCCTGCTCGTGGGTGACTTGTTTTACTACCTCTTTAGTGATCTCCTCGTTGATGATTTGCTTCTCCCTCTCGGGTAGGTTGAGGAAGGATTTGCGCATTCTTACGTTCATCTCATTTCCTCACATTCTGCGGACATAAGCCTCTCGCATCCAGGGCATATTGGGTACGGCTTCGTTGACTTGAAGCCACACGCGCTGCAGTGGAAGGGGTGCATAGGGTCTCGGTGTATCTGCCAGTGTGCCTCTTCCTCATACTCGTCGATCTCAGGTTCTACCTCATAAGGCATTACGAACTTACTCAGTTCTGCGTAGAAGGTTGTAGCTCGGTCTGATCCGGTTATAAAGCACTCGCGTCTATTAAGCTCCCAGCCTTCCTTTATAGCTTCATTGACTGTCTGGTCGAAGTCTTGCGATGAGGTTTTTAATATCGTCTTGATTTCCTGCATTCTCTTGTTCTCCTATTCTGTTAATATCATCTAGGGTGTGTATGTGCCATACGGTGAAGCCTAAGCCTTCTAGCTTCCGCTTCCACCACATTTGGAGTTCACTTGTCTTGCTTCCTTTTGGGCGTTTAAGCTCGGCGAACTGAACTCTGCCTCCGGGCAGGAGAAGGATGCGGTCAGGCACCCCACTCCACCCAGGGCATACCCACTTAAGGCATAGGCCTTTGAGTTTTCCTTCTACTAGGATTTTGAGCTTGCGCTCTATTTCCTTCTCTAGCGGGTTAGCGCTCATCAGCTTTCGACTCCTTTCGCAGCTTGGATATGAAGCGCCATGCGTCTGAGAGTCTGTCAAAAATTGCGGTAAATTTACCGTAGCGGACGTAGTGCATATTTCCTTTAGTCTTGAATTTAATCATTATTCTGTACTCCTTATGTAGTATCTTTGTCTGCCGTATGGCTTGATTGTGAGCTGTTTATTTCCTTGGTGTCTCCACTCAGGCATACTTGCCATTATGTCGCGAATCTCTTTCGCCGCGTAGCGGTCGATTTTGTCAGGGTTTCCTCCAAGCGCTTCTACCCATATCTCTAAGGTGCAGACGGTGTATCGCTTGACGATTCCCTGCTCTGCGCTGGATTCTAACCATTCGCGGCGTGTGTAGCTGTCGAGCTCGTCCCAGTCGGTCGGTAGGAGCTTTTCCAAGTATTCGGCTACGATGCCCGCTCTCGGGTTTTCCTCCTCGTAGCTCTCCTGTACCTCTCTTGCTATCTTTTCGAGGCTCTTTGGTAGGTAGAGCTTCTCGCCTGCTTTGTAAATCTCCACAGCCTCAGCCCATATCTGCTTGATGGTCTCTGCGGTCAACTCGTCCCACATATCGTGTGTAGGATCGTTCGGTGTATCGACTACCCAGAAGCGTCTGTTTCCGGTTGTGTCTCGCAAGAACTGCGTCTCATTCGTTGTGCCTATGAATACACACTGACGAGGGAACTCTTGGAGTCTGCGGCCGTAGGCTGGTCTGAAGCGGTCAACTTGCTTTGAAATGTAAAGTTTAATTGTCTCTGCTTCTGCTTTTCTCATTCCTGCGAGCTCGCCGACCTCCATAATCCACACGCCTTGTACTTGTTCGTAGGCGTCCTTGCCTTGCATCGTGGTGAAGGTATCCGAGAACCACGGCCCGCCGAGCTTTGCGATCAATGCGGACTTACCTAGTCCTTGTCGGCCTCTAAGGGTTAGCATATAATCGAACTTGCAGCCTGGTCGGTAGATTCGTGCCACTGCTGCGGCTAGGGTCTTTCGTGTTACGGCTCTGGTGTAGGCGTTGTCCTCTGCGCCGAGGTAGTCTATCAGGAGGGTGTCTACTCTCTTGACTCCGTCCCACTCGCAACTGTCAAGGTAGTCCCTTACCGGGTGGAAGCTGCGCTCCTGCGCCACTACATTGACCGCATCGAATATTCGGTCTTTTCCGGTCATACCGTATAAGCGCTCCATGTAGAAGCGGAGGGCTGCGTCGTCCGTGTCTACCCATTGGCTCGCGCCTCTGATCTCTCTCCAGGGCAGGCTTTTAAGGCTTACGATGTTATGATCCATCTCGTTGTAAGCCAGGCAGCCCTTAAGGTTAGGATCGTGGCGCAGAATAATTACTGCGTTTTCGATGGTCTGTGCGAGCGCGCCCTTCTCTGTGAACTTTAGCTTTTCTTTCCAGTCGGTCCCGTTTACCTCTATCGGCTCTGCGAAGTCTACCGCAGCCTCCTCCATTCGGTCGGATACGAGCTGAGCGGTTACTCTCTTGTCCTCCGAGGCTAACTTCGCCATAGCCTTGTAGCTCGGTCTTGATGCCATCGGTGTATCAGGCTCGACGTTTGCGTCTAGTTCTGCGAAGTGGTGCCACCTTACTAACTCCCAGGCGTTGCATAGAACTCCGCTAGTGGGGTCTGTGGCGTGGTGTGAATAGGTGAATTTATCATCGTAGATTATCACACCCGCTGCTGTGCTTCCTTCGGTGTAAGTGTATCTCCCTGGGTCGTCACTTGGGACGTATGTCGGTATGAACTGTTCTATTGCGTCTTGGATTGGATAGTAGGCTCGGCAGAAGGCTCCGACGATCCCTCCCTTCTCGAGAGGGTCTTTTTGTTTAGCTCCGGAGCTCTTGACGATCTGCGCCACTCTTGAGCTCATGGGCCAGCTTGACACATCTCTCCAATTATGGTATGTGGAGAGGATTTCGTCAGGGTCAATTATCGGCGCATCCAGGTGCTCGAATATGAACTGCCCGTCTCTTGAAGTGCTCGGCCAATACATTACCCTCTGCGGCTGATAGCTTGTATCGTCGAATTTGTCAATGCCTAATGTGTCGGCTATTCTTCGGCCTATTGCCTGATATTCGTCTGGGTCTACATTCCTTGCGAGAGGGACGACTAATCGTAGCCTCGGCTTTTCCGGTGTGTGCTTATGTGTTGAGTACACCGCGCCGGCGTTGCCGTAGAACATACACCAATCACCCCAGAGCTCGTTGTCTGCATAGTCTGCGTCGAGGCATAGGACTGACCTGAAGCGTATGTCGGAGCGGCTACCGTTGTTGCAGTAGCCTCCTACGAAGCCTCCCTGGTCTTTGCGCTCGGACTGTTGGTCTCTGGTCATCGCCCTGTACTCTGCTACGGTCTCTGCGGTTCGTACCGTCTTGCTCATTCGTTCCAGAAGCTCTGACCATTGCATCGGTCGGTTCTTCCAGGTTTTAGTCTTTCGACTATTACCTAGGGCGACGTCGAGCTTTTTATCGTATTGCAGGGTCATAGGCTCTCGCCCTCCTCTGCTTTTATATTGTTATTGTTTGCCATTTGGATTGGTCTCCTTATTTCTCTATAGGGATTCGTATCTGTCTTTCCCTCTCGTTGATAATCTCGTCGATTGGTTCTCCGAGTTCTATCAGGCGGAGCACCATAGCGGTGCTGTCTTTTCCGCCTGAGAATGAAGCGGCGTAGTATTTAGGTTTACTCATATTTTTCATCTCCTCACAAATGTTTACTATATGTTCGCAGAGTTGCAACGGTATAATGCTTCTGTCCTTAGAACCTTTGAGCCCTTGTGTCCCTGTTTTCGCACCTCTTGGCGCTCTTTCGTGACAAGGGTCACCATTCTTACACATAGGTTTGAATTTCGGGTTTGGATGGTTTGTCCAGATATCGGTTGGCTTCATCCTTGTGTCGCCATATTGGCAGTAGGTCACTGTGTATCGTGGCAAGTCTCGCATCCACTCCATTTTTCGCATTCCACCTCTAGGATTTTCTATAAAGTATAGGGTCGGCTTTAGGTCTCGAATAAGTTTGATCACATTCTGATCCACAGCATCACAGAATTTGGCGTAGTCACTTATCGGATCGAGGTTCTTTGTCTGCTCGTTCTGTCTCCTATGATGACTTATAGCCGCTATACTGAAGGTCGCGCAGTCTGGGCTTGCCCATATAACGTCTGGTCGTCCAAATTTCTCTAGTATTTCGTCCGCGGTTAGCTGCCCTATATCTGCGTAGAGGTCGATGTCCGTGAAGCTCTTATCCCATTCAACGCTATACACCTCATGGCCTCTTGCCTCGAAGGATTTCCCTATTGAGCGCGTGCCAGCAAAAAGTTCTAATATTTTCATAACTCTCTAATCCTTCATATAGAATTTTGTTAATATTGGTTTGCTTATACTTCGTTACCCCAGCAGTCCCACCCTTCGGCGTGCTGACGGGCAAATAGTTCTATGCGAGGGAGGTCTCCGAATAATTCAACGATTCGCTCCCGCGTTTCATTTGGTTTTTTAGAATGTTCCTCAATATGTGACATAATAATTGAATGTACGCTATGGCTCATTCTTTTAAGTGGCTTTCCTTTGGTTGCAATTAAGCAAATTTCTGCATTACTTCTCGTGTAGTAGCCCATCCCCATAAATAAACTTTCACTTTTTTTATTAAGCTTCACCCAAGTAAAAGCACAGGTTTTATATGTGAACCCCCACGCATTGATAACTTCAAAAGCCCAATCAAGCTTCGGGAATGTTATCCACATAAGAAGTACGGCGTTATCTTCGCAGATGTTTTTAATAGGTAATGCGCATATAGACTCTTTGTTCATACAAGGATATAAATTTCCAACAAAGCGGCTTGATGATTGTCCAAAGTCATACCTCCACGGAGGATCAGCATAGATGATATTGTATTTTTTATCTGTGTTAAAAATATCTACCTTTATATAAGGCTATTACTCTCCTAATCTTTCATATAGAATTTTGTCTGGTACCCGTCTGCTCTTAGCAGCAGCCCCGGTGCCCATTCGATTGGTCGGCCCATAATCTCTGCCATGTCCTCCCATCGTGATCCGTCCGGGGCCTCTGCGACTATCTCGTCGTGGACGTGGAAGCAGATGTCGAAGCCTGCCTTCTCGAGTCTTATGATCGCTACGGCTAGGCAGTCTCTGGCGAAGGCTTGGACTACGTTCTCGACTAGCTTTCCGCCCCATGTGTCAGTCTTTTCCCACTTGCGGGTGGTTTGGTTCTGCCCCATGAAGCATATTTTCCCGGTTTCGTCAAGTCGAGCATTCCAATAGGTTAATAGTCGGCCACTTGGGAGGCTGCAGCGCAGTGCATACCTGTCTCGCCAAAAGGTGCAGACCTTACCGGTTCCGCCTCTCGTCACCTTGCATCGTGTGCCTGGTTTTTCTAAGGCCATCACTGCTGCCTCTTCGATTCGACTCCATAGGCGAGGTATTGTAGGGCTCGCTAGTCTCCATTGCGTTACTATGTCTTTAACCTCTGCATCTGTTAGATTGTCAAGTGCGTGGGCATTATCCATTTGCCTCATAGCATTGACCCCACCACCATATCCACAGGCAAGTTCTGCAACCTTACCTCTCTGTCTTAGGTGACCGTTGACTCCGTGCTTTTCTACAGGCACTCCAAAGATCTGAGAGGCTGAAGTGCAGTAAATATCCCCACCGTTCGCAAATATATCCATGCGCCACTGTTCTCCTGCGAGGTAGGCTATCACTCGTGCCTCTATGGCTGAGTAATCTGCTATCAGGAAGGTGTGGCCTTCTTTAGCTATAAATGCTGTACGGATCAGCTGGCTGAGTACGTCTGGGACGCTGTCGTAGCAAAGCTCCAATGTTTCTAGGTCTCTGCTCCTTACGATCTCTCGAACCTCTCCTATATCTTCTAGGTGGTTCTGTGGGAGGTTCTGTACTTGAACCAAGCGCCCAGCCCATCGCCCTGTCCTACCTGCGCCGTAGTATTGGAGAAGGCCTCTTACTCTTTTGTCCTCTCCGGCTGCGTTGGTCATGGCCTTGTACTTGGTCGTGCTCGTTTTCCCTAGAAGCTGTCGCAGCTCCAGGACTCTTTTGGTGTTAGGATCGGTCACCTTCTTTTTGAGGTCTCCCACCGTTTCCTTGTTCAGGCTCTCGCATTGGATACCTACCGTTTCGAGCCAGTCCTTGAGTTGCGACACGCTGTTCGGGTTGTCTAGGCCTGTCAGCCTCTGCATCTCTCTGGTGTGCTCCTCTGTGAAGGCATCGTCTACTGCTATTGCTGCCTCTGCGAGTTCGGTGTCCACCATTACTCCTCGCTCGTTGATCCTCGCGTCTGTCGCCCACAGTTCCCTCTCGAAGTTAGGTATTGGGAAGTATTGGAGCATCTTATAAATGGTTCGCATTACCTCTACGTCTCTCTTGGCGTATTCCTTGAAGCGTGCCCACTTGTCCGGTGCATGGTGTGAGAGGTTCCTCGTTCTACCGCCGTTTGCTATCGTTGGTTTACAAGGCTTACAGAAGTAATTGATTAGGGCTGTTCCCTCTTTGATTTTCTGCTCCTCAAGTCCTAGCGCCTCTCCTGCCGCTTCCAGGCTCATTGGTAGGCCGTTCATCGCGCAGAGGATCATTGTGTCCACCCATTGTTCCGGTGGTTGATAGAAGCCGAATGCTCTGTGGTAGGCTCTGCGCTCGAATGCGCTATTGTGCGCTACCTTTATAACGTCTGGGTCTTTTAGTCCTGCGAGCACATCCTGCAGCTCCTCGTGGTCTGCTGGGTCTGTTAGGTCTAATACATAGACAGGGCCGTCGTCCCAAGCATACGCGAGGAGAAGGATTTCAAAGTCCTTGTCCTCCATATACTTGTAGGAGCCTGAGCTCTTGATGTCTGTAGTACTAAAAGTTTCGATGTCGGTAAATAATGTTCGTTTAGCTGACATGGTCTGTCAGTCCTTTCATTTAGAAAATATCGTCTCCCAAGAAGTCGTCGTCCTCAAAGCCGTCTGCGAAGTCGTCTGCGCTTCCACGAGCACCACCAAGAGGCTCACCATCGTGGAGCTTCTGAATGGACTGAAGTCCCGCGCTGATGCCCTTCTTACCATTACGGCTGTATCCAAAGAAGTTGATAGCTGCACGACCGTAGCAGCCGCTGTACACCTCTGCAGAGTCTGTGATAGGGTTACGAGTGTTATCAACGATAACTGGCTTCTGCTTAGAGCTTACTGCGATTACATAGTGCCCCTTGCACTCAGGCTCGTAGGGTTCACCACTGTCCTTAAGTCCGTCACCGTCGTGAAGAGTGTGGTTAGGTTTCTGAGGGAGTGCAGTTGCGCCATTCTTGCTGCAGAATACTTCTCTCGCATCAGCAATAGCAGCCTTAATCTTATTAAGTGTGTCTGTGTCACTCTTAGGGATAAGAAGTGTAACGCTGTACTTTCCGTCTGTGCCATCCTCGTTCTTCTTAGCCTCAAAAATGTTTACATAAGAGAAACGAACTTTACCTGTGATTACCTTTGTGTTTGCCATGATTAAATCTCCTTATTATTTGAATTTTTAGTTTATTTGAAGTCGTTCTGTGCCTCTGCGAGTCTGTTGTATGCAGGGCGCTTGTCTGTTTCCGGTGCTATTGTAGGAGCACCAGGTGCTCGCTCGATATGTTCTTCGAGCAGTTCAGCCACCTTTTTCTTACCGATAGCCTTATCCATCTGTGATGGGCTGAGTAGTCGTCTTTCGATTATCTCGCCCTCGTTGAAGCCTTGTGCGATAAGTTGGTTGTAGACCTCTCCTTCGTCTTTCCACTTACGGTTACCGAGCTTTCCTTCTACGAGCTTGTAGCCTGGGAGCTCCTCGCCGTTCATTAGAGTGGTTAGTGCCTGCTCCTTGACTTTTTTGAGCCATAATGTTACGAGAGGCTCCATTCTTAACACGTCCGATACCTCGTAAGGTGCGAGGACTGGGAGGCTTACTCTCATTCCGTGTGTGTCTAGGTATTCGGTGCAGGCTCTTGTCAGTGCTCTGCATCGGCCTGCGTGCTGACAGAAGCGGCAGTGCTCGCCAGGGTTGTATTTACCTTTGCCCTTGATAGCCTTTTCTGCTGTGGGCTTGACTGTCTTGTTTGCCCAGGTCAGCAGCTCATCGACTGTCATGCAGTCCTTGCTGATATTGTTCAGCCTCGGCTGGAAGATGTGCATCTCGACTTTTGTAATTCCTAGCAAGTCTCCGTAGTCGTGCATCGCTCCTAGGGCGTATAGTCTCAGCTGCGAGTTGTTCTCGGCGCTAACCATTACCCCTTGGCCGTACTTGTAGTCGATGATCGTCAGCGTGTCATCCTGAATGATGATGCAGTCACAGGTTCCGAAGCCTTCAGGCACCCATGCTGAAAAATCCACCCGCTGTTCAAGGAGAACTGTTGCGCTATCATTTTTCTTTTGTTCTTCGATGTAGTCGGCGTACTCTTTAGCACATTCGACCATCTCTCGGGTGACCGCTATTGGGTTTCCCATAGTGTCATGACCGGTCTCGATGTTTTCGGGTCTTATGATACCGCTCGCTACTGCTTCAGCGATTTCATGAGCTGTTGTGCCCTCCTGGGTGAAGCTTGTATCCTGCTGTGGGTAGGCTTCGTTTGCTACTGCTGATGGTGGGCAGGCTAGCCATCGGTTCGAGCTGGATGCGCTCAGCAGGGCGTGTGCTCTGTCTTTGTGGTTTATCTGCTCCGCCATCACTTACCCTCCAGAGCTACGAGTCTGTTGTAGCACTCCGTCACTTTGTCCTCTGGAACTCCGGGAACTGTAGACGCATATTCCTTGACGATCGCCTTTGTTTCTTCCTTAAAGCCTCTGGTCATCATCTCGCGCACCTTAGCGCCAAGCTCTGTACGGCTTATTACCTTCGTGGGCTTTGCTTCCTCTGTCTGTGTGGGCGTTTCTTCTTTTACTTGGTTAGTTGTAGGGGTGTTTTCTTTCGGTTCGTCTAGCGTAGTTTTTACAGCCTCCTGGAGCTTCTTTGTCAGCTCGTCTGGCTCTTCCGATACATCTTTTGCGTTTACGCATTTATCTGCTATAGCTTTACACAGCTCTAGCTCTATAATCGTTGCCAGGAGCTCGTTGGTCTTGTCAAGCCTTGCGCGATCTTCAGCGCACAGCTCTGTGATTACTTTGATTTCATTCATCAGTTTTCTTCCTTTCTATAGTAATAAGTGGGTAGGGTTTTCTCCAGAACGGTCTTGATCTGCCGTTCCCTCCGGGTCCGTTCAGCCTTGTCAAGCTCCGGGCGGTATATCTCTATGGTTACGTTGCCCTTCTTGACGGTCTTGGTTATGTAGCCTGGGTGATCGGGCGCTGCGGCCCATAGGTTTGTGTTTTCCATTTGGTCTCCTTTCAGTTCTACTTTTTCGAACTTACAAGGCAAAAAAATATGCACTGATCTCTTCTGCGGGGATGTCAAGTGCGATTACAAGGGTGCGGATCTCTTCCTCGTTAAATTGAACAGTATTGGTCAATCTAAGCGATAATCTCGATTCAGTCCACCCGATCTGCTCAGCTAAAGCCTTTCTAGTACCGAATTTTTCGGCGATGCGGCCGATGAGCTTACTACGATCAAAGTTCATAGTGTACCTCCTTTTATTTAGTTTTTGGTTCGATTTTCTCGAACTGCAATACTATATTAGCATAACTTTCTGCGTTTGTCAATAAGAAAATTGTAAAAAATAAAACTTTTTCTTGCAAAGTTCGATTTTGTATGCTATAATAGAACTAGAAGGAGGTGTGAATTATGTCACACGAATTAAAATCATCAGTAAAAGACCGTTTAAGAATAGCACTTGCTGAGGCTAATATGCGCCCCATCGACCTTAGTGAACAGACCGGAATACCGAAGTCTATGATTAGTTATTACCTTAATGGTAAGACCAAGCCGAAGTCGGATCGTATATATTCTATTAGTAAAGTTCTAGGCGTTAGCGAAGCTTGGCTTCTTGGTTACGACGTACCAAAAAATCGAACTGCCGAGCAAAAGAAAAACGACGACCTTGTATTGGTCATCGCAAAATTAAGAAAAGACCCCGAGTTCTTCGAGGTCGTTAGTATGTTGGCAAGCTTACCTGCTGCCGAGTATGAAAGTGTTAAGGGAATTTTAAATGCCCTCGGTAAGAAGTAATTTAAGGATGAGGTCTAGCAGGCCAACGTCGTCGCAAGCCTGGAGGCGCTCTAAGATGTGTTGGATTAAAATTTCTTTAGTCATGATGGGGTGCCCTCCTGGAACGTATGTTCTACGAGGCTGATTATATCATATTCTTAATATCTAAAAGTATCTAATTATTACAACTTTGTGAACTTATCAAAAAATTTGGAGGAATTGCTATGAGTTATGCACTATGGGAGCAGTACATTATATATTTAAGAAAGTCAAGACAAGACGACCCGCGTGAGACGGTCGAAGAGGTCTTAGCTAAACACGAGGCGATGCTTCAGGAATACGCGCTTCGAGAGTTCGGTCATAAAATACCGGAGGAGAACATCTACCGTGAGGTTGTGTCCGGTGAGTCTATCGAGTCGCGCGAGGAGATGAAAAAAGTTCTAGCTCGCATCGAGGATCCAAACATCAAAGGCGTTCTTGTCGTTGAGCCTAGCCGTCTATCTCGTGGGGATCTGCTGGACTGCGGGCGTCTAATCAATGACCTACGCTATACTAAGACTCTAGTTGTCACTCCTATGATGACTTATGATATTGAAAATAAAATGGAACGTAAGTTCTTCCAGGACGAGCTGCTTCGTGGTAACGACTATTTGGAATATACAAAAGAGATTTTATTGCGTGGGCGTGTCGCAGCTGTCAAGCGCGGGTGCTATATCGTATCCATTCCTCCCTACGGTTATAAAAAAGTAATGATAGGAAAAAATCATACGCTTGAGATCATACCGGAAGAGGCCGCAGTCGTTCGCCAGGTGTTTGAATGGTATATCGGTGGCATTACTCTACTGAATATCTCTCGTAAGCTGAACGAGATGGGGGTCAAATCTCAGACCGGTGGGCCGTGGACTAAGAATACCCTGCGCGGTATGATCGTCAACGAACACTACCTGGGCTATGTGTTTTATAGTACAAGAGTCAATACCGTATGCATCGAGAATGGTGAGCGTAAAGTGAGAAGCATGAAGCAGGACGAGGACAAGATCGTCAAAGCGCAAGGTCTACATGAGCCGATCATCGACCAGGCAACGTGGGACGCTGCTCGTAACGTCAACCCTTCGGTTCCTAGAACTCAACGTATCTTTGAGCTCCAAAATCCACTTGCTTCAGTGCTTGTCTGCTCCAAGTGCGGTAAGGTTATGAGACGCGCTAAGTATAAGCATTGTGAGGATCGTTATACTTGCCGACATGGTTTCCAGTGTTATAAATCTGTTAAGGTCTCAGATATGGTGAACGCGGTTATTATGGCTATCGAGGAGGTAGAGCTTCCCGCTATGGAGCTGAAGGTCACTAATAATGATGGTAACGCCTACAAGATCCAGCAGAAGCTGCTAGCCAAGCTGGAGAGACAGATGGAGGACTATGAATCTCAAGAGGAGGCACAGTATGAGTTCTTAGAAAATAGGCAATATACTCCGGAAGTGTTCGAGAAAAGAAACGCCGCGCTAAGAGCAAAAATGGACGCTTGTCAAGAGGAAATAAAAAAAGCCCGAGCTTCTATGCCGAAGTCGGTTAATTACGAGGAGGCTGTTAAGTCTCTGCAGGATGTAGTTGAAATCCTAAAGGATGACGAAGCTACACCGGCTGTTAAAAATAAGATAGTTAAAACTATTATTGAACGTATCGAGTTCACGGGTTCCCCACGATTCCAAGAGGGAGACAAGATTGGGCTGGAGTACAACCCCTTTAGTATCAAGGTTTTCCTAAGGGTATAAATTTTTTTACCCTTTGTGTACATCATGCGTGTGCTAGTTCGTGTGGCAGTTCATGATGTACATATAAAAAAACGCCCTAGATAACGCTACATTTATAAGGTTTTTGTAAATTAAAAGGACAGTGCTTTTATAGTGCTGTCCTCTTTTTATTGCTTTATTCCGCTTGTCTTGACTTTATATAATAATTATGTACTGCGAGGAGCTCTTCTTTGTGCTGGAGTTCTCTCTGCAGTAGTTGGTTCTCCATCTCCAATGCGTTGCACTTAGCTTTCAGCATTTCATTCTCGGCGAGCACCAGGTCACGTTCGGCCTCAACGACGTCCGCGTTCTCTTTGACTTCTACCAGGCTCTCCGGGGAAAGCACTACATTAGTGTCGGCTAGTACATAGTCGAGCGAGCCACCAAGAGCTATAACGATTCGGTGTATTGTCGATACGTATGGATCTTCCGTGTCACCTGCGAAGATGCGTTTTATAGTAGACTCGGGGAGCTTGGTCACATCCGCGAGCTGCTTTGAGGTCATTCCTTTAACCTTTTTTAGTTCTTTCAAATTGTCGAGCCACATATTTACGTCCTTTCCGGTGCAAAGTTAATACTTTTATGGTATCAAAGTTGAGTATTAAAAGTGTCAAACTTGGGTATTGATTTATCATTCTTGCGGGTGTATAATTTATCCAGCAGAGAAAAAACCGATTTATTATAACACACAATAAGTTTTTTGTCAAGAAAGGATTTTTAACATGGAACCTGAGCCCTCGGTATTGAAAGACCTAATCACAGAAGCGATCGAAGAATGCACCGACGTAGGTCTGCTCGATTTAATATACAAGCTACTAATCTATGAAACTAAAGAAGGACAGAGCCCGTAGGCCCTGTCCCCTTTTTTAATTACTTAGAGGATGTGTAGTTTACAGTCTTAGTGAATGCAACTTCATCCTTGATAAGCTGAGTGATTTCTTCCACATTCCACTCGAAGCCGTTGCGGAGGCAGAAGCAATCGAGCGCCTGGAGCACCATTCTGAACTTAACGGAACCAGCAGTGCCCTTAACGTTATTCTGAAGAAGCTCATCAAGATCCTTGAAGTCAATCTCGTCTGCCTGGATGAGTCTCTTAGCTTCTTCGAGGATCTTAAGTCTAGCCTCAGCCTTGTCTGCTCTAGCGGTCGCTTCGTCGATCTGAGCCTGTGCAGTCTGCACTGCAGTCTTTTTGCCCTTAAGGGCCTTAAGGAACGCGCCGAGTAAGGTGCCGATACCGGCAAGAGCTGTGAGGATGAAAGAAATAATCATTTCGATTTTTGTCATAGTAGTTTTCTCCTTTGTATAAAATGTTAATATATTAAAATTTTAATCTAGATTTTTGAGGCGGTTAAAAGCTCGCCGTCTCTGATATGTAGGCTCCGCAGACCCCTCACTTAATTGCTTTTACAGCCCTCCCTTATCGTCTACGGATCCGAGTGAATGATATGTCAAAGAACTTTATTTCCATAAATATTTACCTACCTTTTACTCGGTATGCAACGGAATAAGTGCCGTTGCAATATCACTTTTAACCTGTATAGCCCCAATTTACAGTACCGACTCCACTAGCCCAAGTAGTAGCCCAACCGCTAGGTTTATATGCAAGTAAAACTTCGCAGTTAATCGTAAGATTAGAGCAATTACGGAAAGCATACTCTCCAATAGTGGTAACACTTTCGGGAATAATAATGCTTGTCAATGCGCTACAACCATTGAACGCATACCCACCGATAGAAACAAGCTGACTATTATCTGCAATAGTAACTTTCGCAAGACTACTACAACCGTTGAAAGCTTGTTCACCGATGGAAGTAAGACTCGCAGGGAGATGCACTTCTACTAGATTAGTACAACCAGCAAACGCAGAATAACCAATAGAGGTAATACCTTCGTGAATGTATAATTTGCTAATTGTTGTATCGTTGAATGCTAACATCTCAATAGCTGTAACTGCTTTGCCATTGTATGTGCTAGGAATGACAACAGCTTCAGGCATATTATTTTTGTCTGCTGCTTTAATAGAATATGTGTCATTGTCAAGCAAAGTATAAGTGAAACTCTCATCCGTTGTGATTGATGAACAACCCCAAAATACAGGACAATTTGAAGAATTCCAAGTATTATCCCACCCACTAAGCTTACCAAATGCTTCACAACAGATTGTGAGATTAGAGCAACCCTGAAACGCTTGTCTACCAATAGAAGTAACTTTATCGGGTATCACTATGCGTGTAAGACTAGTACAATTATAGAATGCCATAATACCAATAGAAGTAACGCTATCAGGGATAATAACATCAATAAGACTGGCACAATCAGAGAATGTAGAAAAACCTAGAGAAGTAATTCTATTTGAAATCACTACACTAGTGAGATTAGAGCAATTACTGAACACACAATCACCCATAGAAGTAACGCTATCGGGTATCACCACGCTAGTAAGGTTTTGGCATTTGCCGAACGCCCGCCCACCGATAGAAGTAATGCCATTAGGAATAATAACACTCTCGAATGTAGAACCTGTAAAAGTGTTTGCATCCATAAAAGCCACATCTTCAATTTTTGTTACACGCTTACCCTCATACATATTAGGTAATATTACATTGGCAGGCATATTTGTTACATCTGCCGCCTTGATAGAATAAGTACCATCATCAAGTAAAGTGAACGTAAAATACTCGGCAGGTGTTGCAATATCGGTATTATCTTCTATTCCGCCACCACTAGTCCAACCAATTTTACTTCCATACCTCAAAGCTAAAGCACTATATGGGTTATATCGTAAAGCAGAACCATTTTTGCTTCCATATCTTAAAGCCATATAATCACCGCCTTACGTCTCGGTAATAGATACATTGCCTGAATATTTGTCAAATCTTGTTCTAACACCCGATGTTAATTCAAGGAATGTTCCGTCTTGCATTGGTACATATACCCTTGTTTTGGGTTGTTTGGTTAATAGAAATCCCGTATTATCTATTGGCAATTCATCTACCGAAGTGGATACTCCCGCACCTAAACTAGTTGCCTCTGCCCACCCCACAGGTAA
>JAEIGA010008409.1_pt1 | contig 15639 bp, 11 predicted proteins | sample 9270691 | NCBI WGS metagenome assembly JAEIGA01 (sample SAMN17057246, study PRJNA624740) | gut metagenome | biome: biome; isolation source: fecal sample | host: Bos grunniens | place: China: Xizang | collected 2019
CACCAATAGACTGGACCAAAGAGAGCAATCCTGCGTTTACAAAGCTCACAACCATAACGGTGGTGGCACTTGAAGACTGGATTACAGCGGTAATGAATAGTCCTGTGAGAATTCTTGATACAGAATTTGAGGTCATGGCAGCCAGGATGTTTCTCAACTTGTCTCCGGCAACCTTCTGTAGAGCCTCACTCATGAGGGTCATACCGTAAAGGAACAGACCCAACGATCCCAAAAGGGTTAAAATCTTAAAGACTGCGTCCATTTTAATGAAAAGTATTTGTTTTATGAATACAAATATAAATCTAAAAATTGAGGAGTTAAAGAAACAGATGAATATTTGTTATATTCGCAACAATAACTTAACAATTTCAATTGTAATTACCCCAATGAAAGCCTCCAGTGTAACAACATTATTGCTTCTATCCTTAGTTTTATTGTATCCAATCATGGTGCAGGGCCAGTTTGTAGCCAGCGGAGGGGTGCAGTCAAAGACAAAATGGATGCAGGCTCAAGGGGAGACATTCAAGGTTGTGTATCCTAAAGGGGCAGATTCAATGGCCATGAGATATCTTTGGCTGCTGGAACAGAACAGGCGGGCAGTGATGATGGGCTTGGGAGGAATAGAACCTGCCAAAATTCCTGTTGTGCTGTACAACAGATCTGTAAACAGTAATGGAATGGTAGTATGGGCTCCAAAAAGGATGGAATTATATACTCTGCCTCCGCAGCAGAGTTATCCAATAAGATGGGAAGAGCAGCTTGCGGTGCATGAATCGCGCCATGTTGGACAGATAACTCACTTTACAAAAGGAATTTTCAAGCTGGGGTCAATAATAGCTGGAGAGCAGTCACCATCCATTGGTGTGGGAATATATCCATCCCGATGGTTTCTTGAGGGGGATGCAACCGTTGCCGAGACAGAACTTTCCAACGCCGGAAGGGGCCGCAACGCGGAATTTATGGAATACTACAGGGCAGCCTTTCTGGAGGGGGATGAGAGAAACTGGTACAGGTGGAAACTGGGTTCATACAAATATTATACTCCCGACAGATATGCATTCGGATACCTTATAGGAAGTACAGTGAGATACAAAACCGGCAAATATGATTACGCAGGAGAGCTGCTGCCGTGCATGGTCAAGCACTTCTATAACCCGGGTGTGAGGGATTACAGTTATAGGAAAGTTACACAAGAAACCCCCCGTAAGTATTTCGCGCAAGGACAGGAGATGATGGCCGGCTACTGGAAAGAGGAGCTTAAAAGACGAGGGACCTTTGATATTGTGGAAAATCTGTTGCAGGAGAAGGGTAAAAGCTACGCGGAGTATATGTCGCCAATAAAGATTGGCAAAGACAGTCTGCTTTATATAAAACAAGGATTCCAGAATCATGCCCAGCTTGTATTGGTAACTGACGGCAAGGAGAAGGCGGTTAGGGGAATGTCACCTTATGTCACCTCAATATGCGGATACGGAGACGATATCTATTATATTGAAAATGTGAGTGATGCCAGGTGGAGTAACCAGGTTTACGGAGAACTTTTCAGATATAGTCTCAAGACTGGGGAGATAAAGAAATATGGCAAGAAGAACTTTTATGGCAATGTGCAGGTCAGTGAAAATGGGGAGCTGCTGCAGTTGGTGGAGCATCTGCCTCAAGGCGGTTCGCAGATAAAGGTGATGAGCGCTGAAACTGGAAAGGTGAAAGGTGTCTGGATGGCTCCAGAGAATGGACAGCTTGTATGTGCAGCATGGTTGGGTGATGCGGTATATGCATTTTGCATTACAGACAATGGTATGGGATTGTTCAGACTGCAGGATGGCAAATGGAGTGTGGAGATACAGGAGCACTCGGCAACAATGGAGGATTTGAGGAGTGATGGCAATGGATTATATTTTGTTTCAGATATGGATGGCGTGAGGAATGTATATGGCTATTCTCCGCAGACAGGTGAGCTGACAAGGCTTACAAATTCCAAATATGGCGCAACATCACCGTTGATGGATGGCGGGGAATTGTATTATTCTTCACTTGAGTCGGGTGGAAAATTTCCTGTAAAGGCAAATGCCGCAGAGGCTGCCAAATGCGGTTCGGAGTTCAATCCTCAGATAAAGGATGGAAGGCTTACCGGGCAATACAGGTACTTTGTGGCGGATGAGCTTACCAGGCAGGCCTCTGAAGCATTGCTGGCAAAGGGTATGCTCGCCAAGGATGGGGAGAACGGCACAAGCATAGTGAAATATCCGGTATCGTTCAATGAATTCCGCAGCAATGTGGAGCCACGCAAATACAGCAAACTGGGACATATGTTCAGATTCCACTCTTGGGCCCCATTCTACTATGATGTGGACAGGATTCTTGAAAATGATTATGACAATCTGCATCAGGTTGTGTCGGCAGGAGCAACAGCATACTCGCAGAATACCCTTGGAACAGCAGTTACAATGCTGGGATACTCATATCACAAAGGGTATCATGCCGGACATTTTAAGATGAAATGGCAGGGGTGGTATCCTGTGGTGCAGTTTGAAGCGGATGTTAATGCAGATGACCATTATATGCTGGCTCTTGTATCAGACAGCCTTGGAGTAAAGCAACAGGTTTATATGCAGGACTCCCCACTTGTGGAGATGGGAGCCCAGGTGTATATTCCGTGGAATCTTTCATCAAGGGGGTGGAACAGGCAGCTTGTTCCTCAGCTCAAATGGGAGATGAGCAATAACGGACATTACAGTTATGAAGAGAGGGCTTTCAAGAATTCCAACTATCTTTTGGCGGCAGTGCAGTACAGCCAGACAAGGAATATTGCCCGTTCCCAGATATATCCCAGATGGGGCTTTGGTTTCTCGGCAGTGTGGCGCAAGGCACTTGGGGCAGGTGAGAACATGGGAAGTCAGGGGTATTGGGATGTGTACGGATACCTTCCCGGATTGGCTCCAACACATGGTGTAAAGCTCTCATATTCATCACAAAACCAGAATAATGCGGGAAAGATGTACTATATGGGCAATATAGCATCTATGCCAAGGGGAATTGTGGATGATGTATATGGAGAAGAATACAGGAAATTCTCTGCAGACTATGCTTTTCCAATATATCTTGGAGATGTGAACATTCTCAAGTTTGCATATATGAAGAGGATGCAGGTAATTCCGTTTGTAGATTATGCTACAAATTCCAAGGTGTCAGACTCTAAGGGCAGAAGTACAAAAACTGCATTGTACTCTTATGGTTCTGCTGTGATTTTTGATCTTTCTCCATTCTCAATAGGGTTAGATCTGAGCATTGGATTCAGATACTCTATAAACGGGAGCAATGGAGGGTTGAAACTCCCCAAGAGCAACTGTCAGGTGCTTGTATCTACAGCCCTTCTTTAATTTTTCTGGCTATATTCTTCCCGACAACAGATTCAATTTCCTCCAAAGAGGCAGCCTTGAGCCTTTTTACACTCTTGAAGTGCTGGAGAAGCTTCTGCTGTGTAGCTTCGCCAACCCCCTTTATCTGGAGCAATGTTGAGGTTATCTGGTTCTTAGTCCGTTTGTTCCTGTGGTGAGTTATGCCAAATCGGTGAGCCTCATCTCTCAGGTGCATGAGGAGCTTGAGTGCGGGGGAGTTCTTGTCCAGGAACATTGGGGTAGGGTCATTTGGAATCATAATCTCCTCAAGTCTCTCTGCAATGCTTATCACCTCTATGTGGCCGTATTTCTGGAAGTTGGGGTGTGGAGGGTTGCCAGGACGGTCGCTCAGCAACCCAAGGTTGCTCAGCGCGTCGTAGGCAAAGTGAAGCTGTCCGCGTCCTCCATCTATTAGAATAAGTTGCGGCATTTCACCTCCCTCTTCAATTATCCTGCTGTAGCGGCGGTGCGCAACCTCATACATTGAGGCATAGTCGTTGGCTCCAACTACTGTCTTTATGTTGAAATGGCGGTAATCGCGTTTGCTCGGTTTGCCGTTCTTGAATACTACACATGCGGCTACCGGGTTGGTTCCCTGAGTGTTGGAGTTGTCAAAACACTCTATGTGCATAGGGAGCCTTTCCATCTGCAGGGCCTCTTTCAGTGCCATCAGGGCACGGTTCTTACCCTCCTCCGGATCTTTTATCTCTTCCTGTTTCATCTGTTGGAACATGAAAGCTTTGGCGTTTTTGGTGCACAGCTCCAGAAGGTTCTGCTTATCACCCTTAAGGGGCACATGAATGAACTTGCCAAATGAGAGATTGTCGGGAAGAAAAGGTACAAGTATCTCTTCTACAGGGGTGTTGCGGTCTTTTTGGATGATGTTGTAAATCTCCTGCATAAAGCGGGTGAGCACCGCCTCCTTTTCCTCCTCAATGTTGAGCTTGAAGTGGAGGTTGAGTGCCTGTATGATGCAACCTCCGCTGAGTCTGAAGAAGTTGCCAAAAGCGTTACCCTTCTCAAATACAATTGAGAATACATCTGTATTGGTAATGCTGGGGTGTACGATAAGAGATTTGCTGTAGTGGTTTTGCAGAAGGTCTATCTTTTCCTTGTATTCCTGGGCTTTCTCAAATTCCAGTTCCTGGGCCAGTTCCTGCATCTTCTTGCGGTATTCCCTTATGAGTTCTCCGGTGTTGCCGCGCAAGATATCCCTGATACCCTTAATTTGAGCATTATAGTCCTGTTCAGAAATCTCCCCTACGCAAGGGCCGAAGCATTTTTTAATGTGTATGTTGAGACATGGCTTGAACTTCCCGCTCTCTATGGCTGCCGGGTTTAGGGCCAGCTTGCAGTTGCGGAGCTTGAAAAGGGAGTTTATCAGCTCCATGAGATTGTGGGCGTGCTGAACAGAGCTGTATGGCCCAAAATATTGGGATCCGTCGCGCACAAAGCGTCTGGTGAGGAAAATCCTTGGGAAAGGTTCGTTCTTTATGCATATCCACGGGTAGCTCTTGCCATCCTTGAGCAGGATGTTGTATTTTGGCTGGTACTGTTTTATGAGATTGTTCTCCAGTAGCAGGGCATCCTGTTCGCTCTCCACCACGGTGTGCTGCACATCTGCAATCTTTGAAACCAGAACCCTGGTTTTTGCCGTAAGGTTCTCTTCCTTTGCAAAATACTGCTGCACCCTCTTGCGCAAACTTTTGGCTTTTCCAATGTAGATGATTGTTCCGGATGCATCCAGAAAGCGGTAGACTCCAGGTTCAAGTGGAAGAATTGATATTTTGTCCTTTAACGTCATAACCATTGGAAATTTTTCGTACCTTTGTATTTAATGTGTCTATGCGATGAGTACAAAATTAATCAATAAATCTGAAGTAAAGAACGCAATTAAAGTAAAAGGGTTTGCAGGCAATATCCTTGCTTCTGCCCTTATGCGCATTTTGGGGCTGGAGAAGGTGAATGAAATCTATAGCCACATTGAACCTTATTGGGGAATAGAGTTTGCCGACAAGCTTATTGAGCATATGAATGTAACGGTTGATTATATTCCCGACGAGTTGGAGTATCTGCCTAAGGATCAGCCGTTCATCATTGTGTCAAACCATCCTTTCGGGGCAATTGACGGCATTATAATGTTGAGTATACTTGGCAAGAAAAGACCTGATTTGAAGATTCTTACAAATTTTATCCTTTCATATATACCTAATCTGAAAGACCACTTTTTCCCGGTGAATCCGTTTACAGACCGTCCTGGTATGAAAAGCTCCCTAAGGGGGTTGAAAATGGCCAAGGAGCATTTGGTTGCCGGAGGTGCTTTGGGGTTGTTCCCGTCGGGAGAAGTGTCTTCAAATGCAAACAAGGAGAAGGTGGTTAAGGATATTGACTGGCAGAATTCCATTGTCAAGCTTATAAAGGGTGCCAAGGTACCGGTTGTCCCTTTGTATTTTGATGGCGGCAATTCAAAGCTGTTCCATTTTATGGGTAAGGTAAATCCTTATCTTAGAACGGCAAGATTGCCTTATGAACTGTTCAATAAGGAGGGCAAGACTATCTCGTTCAGGATTGGAAAGCCAATAATGCCTGCTGAGTTTGAGGAGTTTATAGATATGACCAAGATGGGCAAGCATCTTTGGAACAGGACTTATGCTCTTGAGGCCAATTTTGCCCGCAGCAATGAGGATGCCTCTCAGTGCGCTCATGTGGCGCAGGAGCCAGTAGCTCCCCATGTTGAGGTGGAGAAACTGGAGAAGGAAATTGCTGCAATTGCTCAGGATAAACTGTTTGAGGTGGGTAATTATGAGTGCTATCTTTCTCAGGCTAAGGATATTCCGTCTCTTATGCACGAGATTGGTGTGTGCAGGGAGGAGACCTTCAGGGCAGTGGGAGAAGGAACTAACAGCAGTATAGATACAGACAAATACGATTCATATTACAGGCATCTTGTATTGTGGGACAAGGAGAGGAAACTTCTTGTTGGAGCCTACAGGTTTGGAATGGGTAATGAGATAATGGAGAGATATGGCATTGACGGGTTCTATTCAAATACCTTGTTCAGATACAGGAAAGGCTTTGCGGGACATCTTTCGCAGTCTATGGAGCTGGGACGTTCTTTTGTGGTTCCTGAATGCCAGAAAGATCCGTTGGCCCTTATGCTTCTGATTAAGGGAATCATGTATACCCTTATAAAGAACCCGCAAGTGCGTTATCTGATAGGTCCTGTAAGTATAAGTGCTTGGTATCCATATTTCTATAGAAGTCTTATGGTGCATTATCTTGAGCGCAGGCACTCTTTGCAGCATTTGAAGAAATATGTTTCTCCTAAGATGCCGTTTGAGCCTGATTACCATAGGGTTAATGTGGATGAGCTTATGGAGGGAAGAATGGATTCCCTTGAAAGGTTTGACCGTTTTATGTTCAAGTTGAGCAATGGAAGTTACAGATTGCCACCGCTTCTTAAGAAATATATAAAGCTGAATGCCAGAATTCTTGCCTTTAATGTGGATCCGGATTTCAACTATTGTGTAGACGGTCTCATTATGGTGGATGCCCTTGAGATTCCTAAGAGTGAGATTGATGCCATTTCAAAGGAGTTTGAAGACAAGGAGCCTCTTTACAAGAGATTTGGTATAGTGTAATTCCCGTAATTTATGGTACCGGATCATATCCGCTTCCTCCCCATGGATGGCAGCGGAGTATTCTTTTTATGCTGAGGTATAATCCTTTTATGGGGCCATGTTTTCTTAAGGCCTCAATTGCATATGCTGAGCATGTGGGGGTGAAACGGCAGCAAGCCGGTTTTAGTGGGGAGATGCATATCTGGTAGAACCTTACCAGAAGGATGAAAGGATAGGACAGAACTTTCTTAAGAGTTGTTTTGGGATTGTGCTGCATCTTTTTTCTCACCTTTTGTTTTTCCTTGTGATACCATAGACAGCACCTCCTTGAGCTTGTGCTCAATATAGCTGTATTCTTTAATCTCCTTAGATACATAAACAAAAAGGATATTGGTCCTGCAACCTGCCGGTGCGGCCAATATCTCTTTGTTCAGTCTGTAGCTCTCGCGGATTTTCCTTTTCAGAAGGTTCCTTTTAACGGCTCTCTTGAAGTTCCTTTTTGGAACAGAGACCATTACTGCATTGGGATTGGAGCAGCCCTCCTCATTGGGAATATTCTGGTACACCACTTTAAAGGGGTAGTGGAAAAAAGTCTCCCCCTTCTTCATTAGTGACTGTATCTCGCCGAATGAGCATAAACGCTCATCTTTTGTGAATGAGGCTGGCATGATGCTCTTATTTGTTCTCTTTCTGCAAATGCAGCATAAGTGCCTTTGCAATTGAAGGTGCTTCTGGGGTTGGGGCAGTAATGTCTACATTAAAGCCTGCTGCAGTTACAGCTTTTGCCGCTGCAGGGCCAAATGTTGCAATCTGAAGTCCGTTCTGCTGGAATTCAGGGAAATTCTCCTGTAGAGATTTAACATCAGACGGGCTGTAGAATACTGCAATCTGGTATTTTGACAGGTCAATTTCCTTAAGGTCTGAGTAGATGGTCTTTACAAACGCAGCGCTCTCAAATTTGAATTTGGTTTTTGAGAACAGCTTGTGCAAATCTCCTTTAAGGTTATCTGCAGTGGCTGCGATAAGGAATTTCTCATCTTTGTGCTTGCTTCCAATAGTGTCAATGATAGAAGCGGTAGTTCCGTTTCCGTAGAAAATCTTCCTTTTACGGAAAACAATGTGTTTCTGAAGATATACAGCAGTAGCCTCCGAATTGCAGAAATATTTCATTGTCTCCGGAACAGTGATTCTCAATTCCTCACAAAGTTTGAAGAATGCATCAATTGTTGTCTTTGCTGTAAATACAATGGCAGTAAAGTCAAGGATATTGATTTTTTGAGCCCTGAATTCTTTTGCATTTAGGGGCTCTACCTTAAAAAATGGCAGAAAATCTATATTTACCTTGTGTTTTGTAATCAGATCAGTGTATGGGTTACTGGTCTGAGGTGCCGGCTGTGAAATTAATATATTTGAGATTTTCATATCTAACTAATTGAAATTGAGGTACATTAGCACCACTATTGGTAAAATTTCAAGGGTGCAAAGGTATAAAATATAGAAAAAAGGAGAAAATCCTTTTGATATAAAAATTCTAAAAATTGAAAAAAAGTATAGGGCCATTACTGGTAACAAGCTGAAAATGATACAGTAACGCATATGCTCCATTGGTAAAAAAGAGATGTATTTTATTGAAAAAAAGCAAAAAAGTATAATTATATACCAAATGCAGGTGTAAGTGAGGCTTGTTTTGAATATCTGTTTGAAGACAGAAGTGATGTTTACCCAGCAAAGGAACTGCAGTATCATTCTCTTGCCCAGGAAATAAATTGCAATAAAGCCAAGGATACCCAGAAATTTTACGGGCAATGACAAGCTGCCCACTGCCAGATCTATAGTGCTGGCAATGTTGGCAAATATGAATGATGTGAATATTGTAAGGAACTGGAACAATGTATTCCTGCACACCTGCAGGTTAGACTGTTCCTCTATGCTAAGGAGCTGTTTGTTGCTCAACATACCTTTCCATACAATTGAAACCCCTTCAATAATACGTCGGTATCCTATAATTAGCAGAGCTACAAGGATTGTGATTATCAACAGGTTTGTTATATCGCGCAAAGGATCGCCCGTTGTTGTGGCAGCGGGTATCTCTATCTCATTGAGTGCTATGTAGCTCTCTCTCCATAACTCCTGTATGGGGCGTGTGGCTGACTGCAGAATATGCATTGTTGCTAATTGCCTCTTTTTGCCTTGTATCCCAGGCCGGTAAGGATGGTTGTAATTTTGTCGCGCTGGTCTCCCTGAATAAGAATCTCCCCATCCTTTACAGAACCGCCAACTCCGCATTTGGTCTTCAGTGTCTTGCCAAGAGCCTCAAGGTCATCATCTTTCCCTATAAAACCTGTAACAACAGTCACCTGCTTGCCGCCTCTTCCTTTTCTGTCTATAGCTACTATAAGTTTCTGGTCTTTAGGGGCAAGGGTATCCTGCTCCACAACCTCTTCCTCTTCAAACTGAAAGTTGGGATTTGTAGAATATACCATTCCAAGTCTGCTTTTCCAATCGTTGTTTGCCATAATGAATAATAGTTGCACGGATTTTGCTGCAAAGTTAGTACATTTGTAGTTTCAACAGGAAATTTTTGAATTATATATGGAGTTAAGGAAATTCTCAAGGATGAACAATATCATTTCTGTAGTGGTTCTGTTCATCGCATCTTTCACCTATCTCTCAACCATAGAGCCTACTGTAAGTTTCTGGGATTGTGGAGAGTTTATTGCGTCATCATACAAGCTTGAGGTGGGACACCCTCCTGGAAACCCGGTTTTCCAGCTGATTGCCAGGTTCTTTACCTTGTTTGGCGGCCCTGAGGATGCTGCCATGTGGGTAAATGTAATGAGTGCAATGTGCTCTGCGTTCACAATTTACTTCCTGTATCTTACAATTGTGCACCTTGGAAGGAGGATTGTAGAGAAGAACAGGGGTGCGCTTGACAAATCATCTGCAATAGCTGTATTTGGTGCAGGTGTGGTGGGTGCATTGGCGTACACCTTTTCAGATACTTTCTGGTTCTCGGCAGTTGAGGCTGAGGTTTATGCAATGTCGTCACTCTTCACTGCAGTGGTATTTTGGGCAATGCTCAAATGGGAGGAGGAGAGCGATATGCCTTATGCCAACAGATGGATTGTCCTTATTGCATTCCTTATGGGTATCTCCATTGGTGTGCATCTGCTTAACCTGCTTACAATTCCTGCACTGGTATTCATTTTCTACTATAAGAAATATGAAGTTACCCGAAAGGGAGTAATTAAGGTTCTGTTGCTGTCGGGAGTAATACTTGCGGCAATCCTTTATGGAATCATCCCTTATCTTCCTAAGGCGGCTGCATATGTAGACCTTATGTTTGTGAATGGAATGGGTCTTCCAATGAATGTGGGTGCCGTGGTATTTGTGCTGGCCATTATTGCTGCAGGATTCTGGGGAATATACTATACCTACAAGCACAAGAAGGTGCTGCTCAATACAATCATCCTTTGTGCAACCCTTATTGTGGTGGGTTATTCAACTTTTGCAGTTGTTGTTATACGCTCGTGTGCCAATACCCCTACAAACGAGTACCAGCCAGATAATATGTTTACCCTTGTAAGGTACATTGGACGTGAGCAATACGGAAGCAATCCCCTTATTTATGGAGAGACATTTGCTTCTCAATACAATGATCTGAAGACAGAGCAATATTATAATATTCTCGACGGAAAATATGTTAAGACAGATGCTCCGGCAGTGCCGGTATACCCTTCAAACCAGAAGATGGTCTTTACAAGAATGTGGCAGTCTGGTGCTGGTGACAACTATGTGCCATTCTACCAGATGTATACAGACGGTAAAGGAAAGAATGTCCCTGGAGCTAAATACAAGTTCCCATATATGAAGGACAACTTGGAATACTTCTTTGATTACCAGGTTGATTTCATGTACTTGAGATATTTCATGTGGAACTTTGTGGGAAGGCAGAACGATCTTCATGCTACCGTTCCTGGAGACAAGATAAAAGGTAACTGGGAGAGCGGAATTGGATTTATAGACAAGATGAGACTTGGAGACCAGAGCGTTGGGCCAGACTATATTGTAAACAGCAAGGCAAAGAACCATTACTATTTCTTGCCTCTTATCCTTGGTCTTCTGGGCTTGTTCTACCAGCTTAAGAAAGACAAGCAGAACTGGGTGGTTACCATGTTGCTGTTCATCCTTACAGGTATAGCAATTGTGGTTTACCTTAACCAGCCGCCTATGCAGCCGCGTGAGCGTGATTATGCGTATGCAGGTTCGTTCTATGTATTTACAATCTGGATTGGTCTTGCAGTGATGTGGATGGCGGAGCTGTTGGAGAAGACACTGAAGAACAGACAGGTTGCAGGTGCCGTAGCAGCTGTTGCGTGTGTACTGGTACCTGTGCAGATGGCATGCGAGAACTGGGATGACCACGACCGCAGCGGCAGATACACAGTAAGGGACCTCTCAACCAACTACCTGAACACATTGGATCCTAATGCAATACTTGTAACTCACGGAGACAACGACACATTCCCGTTGTGGTATATCCAGGAGGTGGAAGGTGTCCGTACAGACGTGAGGATTATGAATACATCGCTCATGGGAACCGACTGGTATATAGACCAGATGCAGAAAAGGACCTATGAGTCTGATCCTGTGAAGTTCACAATTCCACGCCACCAGTACCTGTATGGAACAAATGACTTTGTGCAGATTTATGACAGGTTCAACGGAGAACCGGTATCTGGCAAGCAGGTGATGGAAATATTCAGGAACCCTAAGATTGTCCTCCCGATGAATGATGGCAAAAACCACGACTATGTGGCGGCATCAAACATTGCAATCCCTGTAAACAAGGAGAATGTTGCAAAATACGGCATTGTGTCACCAGAGGATATGGGTAAGGTAGAGGATACAATTGTATTGAAACTGCAGAACAACGGATATTTGAGCAAGACAGATCTTCTTATCCTAGATATGATCTGCAATTATGAGTGGGACAGACCTGTCTACTTCCTGCAGCAGGGTGGAGATGTGAATATTGGCATAAAGGAGTATCTGCAGTACGACGGATATGCATACAAATTTGTGCCGTTTGCTACCAAGGTTTCTCAGGGAGACCTGACATCCCAGACAGATCCAAGGCTGTATGACAGGATTATGAATACATACAAGTGGGAGAGTTTTGCAGATACAACCATACATGTGGATTATCAGAACCTTCTTACATTCAACAATTTGTGCTCTCCAAGGGAGATCATGACAAACTGCGCAAAATGGCTGATGGCAAAAGGTGAGACCCGGAAGGCGGTTGAGGTACTTGACAAGATGCAGAGCGTTATACCTGTTTCTACATTCCCTCTCAATACATCTGTAATATCATCACTTACAGAGCGTGCAATTATGGATGCAATAAGCATCTATGTGGCTGCAGGTGAAGTTGATAAGGCTGAGAAGCTGGCAGATGAGTTTGTTCTTGAATGCCAGGAGGCAATAGCTCTGTTTGGTACAGAGTACATGGGCAACTATCTTGCTTCTGAAGACTTGCAGCGCAACCTTTACTATATTTATATGGTAGCGGATATATTTGAGAAGAACAATCAGAGTGAACTCTCTAAAAAATATGCAGATATGGTAAACTCATATCTGCAGTAAGGAGAGCTGGTTTATAAACTCACAATCTTTATGTAGGCGGGGAACTTTGTTCTGTCCGCCTACTTTTCCTTTTTGGCGCATCCAATTGAGGAATGTCCCTTTTTTCAGCATTATGAGTTCCAGCTGTTTCATTGTAGCATTACCGGCCCTTTTTGCTTCGTAGTCTGAGTTTACTTCAGTGAGACATCTGTCAAGGACGGCGGCAAAGGTTTCTGTATCTGCAGGAGGGGTGTCAAACTCTACTGCCCAACGGTGGAATCCCTTGGATGTCTGTGCGTTGTTGTCAAGTTCCATGAACACGGGTGCTACGGTAAACTCAGCTACAGTGCAGTTGCACTCGGTGCAGGCCATGGCAAGCGCCTGCTCTGCATTTGAGATCATAAGTTCCTCTCCAAAGGCGTTTATGCACAGTTGTGTTCTTCCCGATATTGTAATCTTGTGCGGATAAACTGAAGTGAACTGCACGCAGTCCCCTATGAGATATCTCCACAGGCCTCCAATGGTGGAGATGACAATAGCGTAGTTTACACCAGGCTTCACCTCTGCAATGGTAGGTATTTCCCAAACTTTGCCCTGCAGCACATCATCCAGCATATCCATTGGTATAAATTCATAGAATATACCGTTGTTTACTGTAAGGAGCATGCCGTTGTCTGCCTCGCAATCCTGGAATGCAAAGTATCCCTCTGAAGCGTTGTAGTTCTCAAGATAGTGCATTGAATCCGAAGGGATAAGCTTGTTGAACAGAGGCCTGTATGGCTCAAATCCTGTACCTCCGTGCATGAAAAGCTCCATATCAGGCCAGATTTGCATGATGTTGCTCTTGCCGGTGTACTCAAGAATCTTGTTCAGCAGCATGAGATTCCAGCTTGGAACTCCAGAGAAATTAGTTACATTTTTTACTGCACTTTCCTTGCATATTGCTTCAAGTTTCTGTTCAAAATTGCCTATAAGGGCTGTCTTGCGGCTAGGGGTGCGTATCAGCTCCACAATTCTTGGGGAGTTCTTAAGCAGCAGGGCAGAAAGGTCTCCAGTGTAGATTTTGCCAGATCTGTCGGGAGTAATGCTACCTCCAAGAGTAAGGGCTTTGCCGTAGAAAATGCTGCTGCCAGGGTTGTTGTGTATGTAGCTGGCCAGCATCCTCTTGAATCCGCCGTAATGGGTAATCTGGAGAGATTCAGGAGAGACCGGTATGAATTTGCTCTTGTCTGAGCTGGTGCCGCTGGATTTTGCAAAACTCTTCACTTTTCCGTTCCAGAGAATATAGTCTTCTCCTTGCAGAAGGCGGTTGATGTAGGGCGCCATGGCGTTGTAGTCCCTTACAGGTACCTTTTTCTGAAAGTCCTTTATGGTCTTTATTTGAGCAAAGTTGTGATCGCGGCCAAAGAGACTGTTGGATCCGTTGGAAATCAGATGGTTGAACCACTGGTGCTGGTAAAGCATAGGGTTAAGCCTGCTCTGGTCAATCTCTTTGAGCAGGTTATGTGAATACTTCAGGAATATGGAATTCAAAAGTTTCATTCGCGTTTCAAGTTATGAGAAAATCTGGTGCAATATATCCAACGATTTTATCTCAATATTGTTCCCAATATGGTGGGAAATGTACTCAATCATCCTTTTTGTATATGCCAGCCTAATCTCTCCGTTTAATTTAAGTTCCTCTTCTCCGCAACGGAGCCTCTCCAGATTGGTGGAAGGGGTAACCATAAGGGTGTGGAGCAGCCTGGATTCAGTTTCTCCCATAAGCTGCGTCCCGTAGGCTGGAGCGGCGTAAGGTGCTATTGTAAATTTGGCTGTTGCCATATCAAATATGGGTGTGGAGCTGCTGTAGTTGTTTGTGGGCATGAATCCCAGCATCTTGCACAGATGGGTTATAAAATGTATATGTAAGTTTGCAACCCCCTCCTGTGTGTGCTCCATAATCTGTATGGATGAACTCAGAAAGCTGTACAGTACAGGATTGGCCTCCTCCTCCCTTATTGTCTTGCCCAGCAGTTCACTAATGAAGATGGCAATGGTGCTCTTGTATATGTCTCCCCGTATTGATGTGAGCCTGTAGGGGGCAGAAATCTCCTTTATTGTAGGCATGCTCTGTGAAGTGTTCCTATAGGTAACCACATCCAATATGTTGAGTTTATGTAATAAAGATGCGTTGTTCTTGCTCTTTGATGACGCTCTGAAATAGAGTGCGCACCTCCCGGCCGTGTTGGAATAACACTGCACTACAATTCCTGTGTCACCATGTTTTATGGTGTGCAAGACAATTATCTGGCTCTTCTCAATCATTCAGGTACTCCGCCAAAGCCCTCATGGCCTTGCCTCTATGTGAAATGGCATTCTTCTCGTCCAATGAAATCTCTGCCAAAGTGCAGTTGTATCCCTGAGGAATAAATACCGGGTCATAGCCGAATCCTTCGTTTCCGCTACGTGAGCGGGCAATCTCTCCATCAAGAACTCCTTCAAAGGTCTTCACCTGGCCGTCCATTATAAGGGCTACAACGGTCTTGAACCTTGCCGTGCGCGGAACTGCTGTCCCTTGTGCCTGCTCAACCTTCTCAAGCTCTGCAAGCAGTTTGGTCATATTTGCTTCAGTACCCTTGTCCTCACCGGCATATCTGGCTGTGCGCACTCCAGGTGCTCCCCCAAGGGCGTCAACCTCAAGTCCGGTATCATCAGCAAAACAATTTTTTCCAAACTTATTCCACAGATACTCAGCTTTTTGTATGGCGTTATCCAGCAATGTATCCCCATCTTCCGGAATATCTTCCGTAAGTCCCAGTTCTTTTGGCATAATTAGTGTAAAAGAATCTCCAAGTGCCTTTTGGGCTTCAACCATCTTGTGCTGGTTGCCTGTAGCAAAAATAATCTCCATAATTGGTATGCTGTTTTTTTGCCAAAGGTACTAAAATGTATATTTTTGTTTTTGCAAAAGGAGAAAATAATATGAAGATTTTTAGAAATTTTGTAATCCTGGC
>JAEIGA010008410.1_pt1 | contig 15638 bp, 15 predicted proteins | sample 9270691 | NCBI WGS metagenome assembly JAEIGA01 (sample SAMN17057246, study PRJNA624740) | gut metagenome | biome: biome; isolation source: fecal sample | host: Bos grunniens | place: China: Xizang | collected 2019
AGGTTGTACTGCTTGTCTGTATGGAATGATGTCAAGGATCTATCTTGCCTTTCGTCTCGCACCGCGTTACCGCGTTGCTTGCCGAAAGCGAGTGCAAAGGTAATGCAAGTTTTTGAAATGACAAACAAATCGGAAAGAAAATTCAAGAAAAATGCAAAATATTTTTCACAAACCGATCATTTGGTGTCATTATTTACATATTTTGTTCATTTGCAATAAATATGGCGATAAATTTCGCCAGTTCAAACAGGGAGAATTTTTATCTGACCATTAGGAAAAACCAGAAACTTGCGGATTGTTCATTAAAATCGGGGCATTTGTTTTGCATAACGCCGAGTTTGCCGTATCTTTACAATAAATTATATAAATAAGGTAATGGCATATTCCGACAGTCGCAGATACAAAATAGACCGAGAAACAATCGAACGCATCCTCGACAGCGCGAAAATCGAGGAGGTGGTAGGTGACTTTGTAACATTGAAACGACGCGGAGTCAACTTGATTGGCCTTTGCCCTTTCCACAATGAGAAAACCCCGTCATTCACTGTGTCACCGGCAAAGAACCTGTGCAAGTGCTTTGGATGCGGCAAGGGTGGCAACCCCGTACACTTCATAATGGAACATGAGCAGCTTAGCTACTACGAGGCACTCCGGTGGCTGGCAAAGAAATACCATATTGAAATAAAGGAGCGTGAGATGACCGATGAGGAGAAACGCGAGGAGAGCATACGCGAAAGCCTTTTTGTCATCAACCAGTATGCCCTGCAGCATTTCATTGACACACTGCACGAGAGCGAGGAGGGCAAGGCCATTGGACTGAACTACTTCCGCCACCGCGGGCTGCGCGACGAGACCATAAAGAAATTCTGCTTGGGCTATTCATTTGAGCGTCGCGACAGTTTTGCCAAGAAGGCTATTGCCGCAGGCTACAATCCCGAACTTATTGCAAAGACCGGCGTGTGCTACAGCACTGACGACGGCCGCCTGCAGGACCGCTTCTGGGGACGCGTGATATTCCCCGTCCACACAATCTCGGGAAAGATTGTCGCGTTTGGTGGTCGCATATTGCAGAACAATGCCAAGGCAGCGAAATATGTAAACTCACCCGAGAGCGAGATATACCACAAGAGCGACCACCTCTATGGCCTTTACTTCTCGAAGCAAGCAATAATACAGAAAGACCACTGCATCCTTGTAGAAGGTTATCTTGATGTAATATCTATGCACCAGTCGGGCATACAGAATGTCGTTGCCTCATCGGGAACATCACTCACTACGGGACAGATAAAACTCATACACCGCTTTACCAAAAACATAACACTGCTGTATGACGGTGACAAGGCCGGCATAAAGGCATCGATACGCGGTATTGACATGCTGCTCGAGGAGGGCATGAACATCAATGTCGTGCTGTTGCCCGAAGGCGAAGACCCCGACAGTTACTCACAGACCCACTCTACCGAGGAGGTTGAACAGTACATAGAGAAAAACAAGGTAGACTTCATCCGCTTCAAGACCAATCTGTTGCTTGACGAGGTTGGCGAAGACCCTATTCGCCGTGCCGGGCTTGTCAGCGATGTTGTGAAAAGCATCGCAGTAGTACCGAACGAGATACTGCGTAGTGAATATATAAAGAAGTGCAGCGAGATGCTTGACATCACCGAGCAGATTCTCGTCAAAGAGGTGGCCAAACTAAGAAAGCAGAAGGCCGAGGAGATGCAGAAGAAACCATCGCAGGCCAACACAAATGCAGATGAAAACAACGGAAACGGCACTGACAGCGATAACACTCCGGCTATCAACGAGTTCCAGCAGAGCATAATCAGCAGTTACAGCAACCCGCTCCACAACAAGGAGAAAGCCATAATAGAGTTCCTGTTGAAGAACGGAAGCAAGATGCTGCAGGTTCCCGAGGATAAGGTTTCGAACACGCCGACATTTACCGAGACTGTGACATCACACCTCTACTACTCGTTCAACGACGATGGTATAGAGTTGTCGCACCCGTTATACAAAAGAATATTCGCAGAAGCCGGAGAGCATGCAAATGATGCAGGTTTTGACCCCGAGAGCCATTTCATGGCACACCCCGATGTGGAAATATCAAAACTGACAGCCGAATTATGCGGAGAGCGTCACCTTTTGAGCAAGACATTCACAGAACAGGCCGGTGACGAGCGCAACGAACAGGCTGTGATGTTCGAGCAGACAACACGCATTGCCGTAGCCTACAAACTTAGCATTGTCGATGACTTGCTCAAGAACACCATGAACCGCCTCAAAGACCCTGCAACCACAAGTAACCCCGCAGCATTACAGGAGGCCATGGAGGATTTCAAGTTCCTGAAAGAAACCCAGGGCGCACTCAACGAAGTGCTGAAGAGCTACGGATTCGGTAATGTTGCCCTTAATTCTTAAAACAGGTAAAAGCGGAAAGGTGAAAGGTGAAAACGGAAAACCAAATTTTCAGATTCTACCTTTAAGTTTTCCCATTTCAGTTTTGACCTTTCAGCTTCCGACGCGCGTACGCGTATAATTAATAAGGTATAGAAACAAAACAGGTTGCTCCTTTCGGGGCAACCTGCCTTATTTTTGAAAAGCAATGTCATTTCGACGATTGCAATGAGGAAAAATCTCTTCCTGCATTACAATTAGAGATTCCTCACCTGCGTTCGGAATGACATTTCACGCAGTTTATCAATCTCCCTCCGCTACGCTCGTCCCTCTTAGCTACGAGGGACAGTTTTGTTCTTCAATCCGTAGAGTATAATTATCATTTATTGCGCAACAGATTCATGAACTCCTCGCGGGTCTTTGCCTGGTTGAATGCACCGCAGAAATCGGATGTAGTTGTAATGGAATTCTGCTTTTTCACGCCACGCATCTGCATACACATGTGTTGCGCTTCAACGACCACCATCACACCAAGCGGATTGAGCGTCTTTTGGATGCATTCCTTTATTTGCAGTGTGAGCCTCTCCTGCACCTGTAGACGACGTGAGAAAACCTCTACCACACGCGCAATCTTGCTGAGGCCGGTTATATATCCGTTGGGAATGTAAGCTACATGAACCTTACCGAAAAAGGGAAGGATGTGGTGTTCACACAAAGAGTAGAAGTCGATATCCTTGACAATGACCATCTGGCTGTAATCCTCCTTGAACATTGCTCCGCGCAGTATGGCCTCGGGGTCCTCATAGTAACCGGCTGTAGTGTCGAGAATTGCGCGTGCAACACGCTCGGGAGTCTTCAACAGACCTTCGCGTTCCACATCCTCACCTATACACTCAAGCATTTTGCTACAGCACTCCTTGAGTTCCTCAATACATTTCTCTCTAATCTCTCCGCTCATCTTTCTTGTCAATAAGGCAGGTTAACCAAACACTTCTTCACAGAAATCTCCCTGAATTTCTTTGTTTTTTTCAAACGGTACATTACCAATTCAGCCTCCTCAAGTGTACGATAGTCGCCATACTCACATGTTCTTACAGGCGGTGCAAACTCAACATACACCTCGGCTCCGGGGAAGTTCTTACGCATATATGCTGCCATTTTATTGGCTTCTTGACGGGCCTGGCTAGAGTTATTGCCTGAATACACAAGCACCCTGTAGCCCTCAACGCTTTTCTTCGTCTTGCCACTTGGCTTGGGAGTTACCCCCATGAGACTAGCCAGCTTGCTGGGCTGGTTTATATACACCTTGCCCTCGCCACGGACTGATTTCTCAATTTGGGCAATAATGTTGCTCTGCGCCCCTGCATAGAGGACACAGAACAACATTGATATAAGTATTGCCAAGCGTTTCATTACTTGAAAGCGTCAATGATACCCTTGAAATCAGCAACTTTGAGGGCTGCGCCACCAATGAGACCACCATCAACATTAGGATTAGCAAAGAGTTCCTTTGCATTGCTTGGCTTGCAGCTACCACCATAGAGAATTGATGTATTCTCAGCAACCTCGTTGCCATACTTCTCGGCAATAGTAGAACGGATGTAAGCGTGGATCTCTTCAGCCTGCTCAGGAGTTGCTGTCAAACCTGTACCGATAGCCCATACCGGCTCGTAAGCAAGGATGATCTTAGAGAAATCCTCAGCTGAAAGGTCATAGAGAGAACCTGCGAGCTGCTCATATACAACCTGGTTCTGGATGCCCTGATTACGCTCCTCAAGAACCTCACCGATGCAGAAGATTGGAGTCAAGCCGTTAGCAAGAGTAAGCTGTACCTTCTCCTTGAGAATCTCTGCTGTCTCGCCATAGTAAGCACGACGCTCAGAGTGACCCAAGATAACATACTTTGCACCTGTTGATGCTACCATAGAGGCAGAAACCTCACCTGTGTAAGCACCTGACACCTTGTCTGCACAGTTCTCTGCACCAACACCGATGATAGCCTCGTCAACGATAGGAGTTACCGACGCAAGGTGGATGAATGGAGTACAGATTACTACATCACAATTTGGTTTGTCGGCTGTAAGAGCCTCGTTAAGTTCCTTTGCAAGAGCAATACCCTCCTGGAGATTCATGTTCATCTTCCAGTTACCTGCAACAATGTTTTTTCTCATTTTTTTAAAAATTAAAAGGTTTGTATTTTTATTTATATCACTTGTTTCAGTGTTTTCTTCTTCAGTTTCATCAACAGCCACAGGATCATCTTCCACCTCCGGGAGTTTCTTGCCAATGGCCGGTCTAAGCATATACCAGCAAAACGCATCAAACAGCACCACCAAAATCACGACCACAACAAGCAAGGCAACCCAAAAGAGCAAACTGCGGCTTTTACCATAAGGCGTTGCTACTGCATCGGGCATCAATGTCGGCGAAACAGCAAGTTCCTCAACATCGGGTATATCCGACACATTCCACTTACCCACGACAACACCATCCTTGAACAGCAAAAGGCCGGGGTTGGAGCGTATCATTGAGCGCAGAAGCACCTCATCAGCGAAAAACAACGGGTATTCGGCTCCGGTACGCTTTCGCCACAAAACAATCTCATCATCTATCGACGCTGTTGCTGCGCAGAAACGGATACCATTATTATCACAATGCTCATAAAGATCATTTATCTTGTCCACATGAGTCATAGAGGCATCCTCCACCTTCTCAATGGCAACAAAGCAAACATACCCGGTATCGGCAAGCAGCGAATCGGCATATTCGATATCCCACTCCCAATCTACAATAGAGAAGTTCGCAATTTCGGGAGTTGTACCCTGCTTCACCAAAACAGGACGCACCCCGACTCTTTTCCAACCGGCACCGGGGTTGTCATCATCAGCAAGAGCAATCTCCTCGTTGCCCTTGCGGTAAATTCCCAAATAGTCATATTCATCGGGGACATAACTGACTTTAGCCCGTATATTTTCACCAACCGCATAAGGTCCAGAATCAAGCAAAGGAAGATGCCATATGCTCACTGCCTGCATTGCAAATATATACACCAACAGGAAAAGCACAAGAATCCAACGGCATCTTGCACTCATTCTATACACAATAAGCCTGCGCCCCCAAAATACCACAACCGCAAAGATCAACAGGAACAGATTCTTTATAAAAGTCGCCTTGTTTGATATTATGAATGCTTCACCGAAACAGCCACAATCCGCCATTGAACCATTCTGCCATATGTAGAGCGACAACGGCATAAAGATTGACATTGCAACAAGAGCCAGCAAAGGAATAACCCTACGGTATATTCCCACAAGCAGACAAAGTCCAAGCAGGAACTCGAAAGCCGACTGCAACACGGCGATAGTAAGCAACCAAGCATCGGAAAAACCACCCATAGACAATATGGTGGTATACTCCTCAAGCTTGTACATTGCCCCTACCGGGTCAGTAGCCTTCAGGAAACCCGACAGCGTCATCACCACCGCCAACAAAAAGCGGCAGATGTTGACAACAACCTTGACACTTTTCTTATTCTTGTTCTGCAACGCCATTCTTTATCAGTGCAAAGACTGCATAGTTAATCATATCCATGTAATTGGCATCAATACCCTCGGAGACCTTTGTCGCACCGCCAAGTTCCTCAATCTGCTTTGTACGCCAAATTTTTGTGAGGATAAGGTCGGTGTATGATGTGGTACGCATTCCGCGCCATGCCTCGTTATAGTCATGGTTTTTCTTCTTCATCAATTCAAGTGTTTCCTTGGCTTTGATGTCATAGAGCGCCATAGCCTCATCGGGAGTGATGTCGCAATTATCGGCATACCCCTTCTCGAGCTGCACAAGCGAAATGAGACCATAGTTCACAATACCGATGAACTCGGGCACAATACCCTCGCCTACCATATTCTCGGCACCGGTCTCAAGGTTGCGTATGCGCTTAGCCTTTATGAAAATCTGGTCGGTCAATGACTCGGGACGCATTATACGCCACGACGCGCCGTAGTCATACAGTTTCTTGCTGAACAACTCGCGGCACACTGCCAACACCCTCTCGAATTCCCTGTTTGTATTGTTTGCCATTGTATTATGATTCTTTTATTTCGCCTTTGGATATTTGCGGAACCAGCTGCCTACTTTCAGCTTTATAACGCCAAAGAAAGCCTCACTGAAAATACCGCCACTCATCTTTGATGTTCCAAGCACCCTGTTCACAAAGATTACCGGAACCTCCTTTATTTTGAAACCACATTTGTGGGTCGTGAATTTCATCTCAATCTGGAACGCATAGCCCTTGAAACGGATATTGTCCAAGTCGATAGTCTCCAGCACCTTGCGTCTGTAACAGTTGAAGCCGGCAGTAGTGTCGTACACCGGCAGACGGGTTATGAAACGCACATACTTCGATGCAAAATATGACATCAGTACACGCCCCATTGGCCAATTGACCACATTCACGCCGGTTACATAACGGCTACCCACAGAAAGGTCATAACCGTCCTTGGCACACGCCTCATATAGCAAAGGGACATCATCGGGGTTATGGGAGAAATCGGCATCCATCTCAAAGATATACTCATACTTCCTCTCAATCGCCCACTTGAAACCGGCAACATAGGCCGTTCCAAGCCCCAGCTTCCCGGTGCGCTCGATTATATGCACCCTGCCAGGGAAGACCTCCATCAGACCTTTCACAATGGCAGCAGTACCGTCGGGCGAACCATCGTCAACCACAAGCACATCAAATTCGTGCTCAAGAGCCATCAGCGTGCGTATCATACGCTCGATGTTCTCTTTCTCGTTATATGTGGGGATAATTATAACGCTATCACTCATAATTCACTAAATTGCAATGCAGCGCGACAGAATGCGAACTACAACTTACAAAGTTATACAAAAAGCCAACAAATATCAAAATTATAAGTAAAATAATACTTAAATTTACTATACATAGAATGCTTGGACAGCTTTTTGTCCGATGTTTCATTTTTTATCACTATCTTCGCACCCGATATAAAACCAGGACAACAGTGAAAAACGACAAGAAATTATTCATTGAGACATATGGCTGCCAGATGAATGTCGCCGACAGTGAAGTTATCGGCTCAATCCTGAAGGTTGCCGGTTATGAGATATGCGACAACATTGAAGACGCCGACCTCATTCTGCTGAACACTTGCTCAATACGCGACAACGCAGAGCAGAAGATCTATGGCCGACTTGACCAGCTCAATGCCGCACGCCGTGGCAAGAGCACCATGATCGGCGTGGTGGGTTGCATGGCCGAGCGCGTCAAGGAAGAGCTCATCAAGAACTACAAAGTAAACATCGTTGCCGGCCCCGACACATATCTTTCACTCCCGGAACTCATTGCACAGGCCGAACTCGGACATGCCGCAATGAACATAGAATTGTCAACAACAGAGACATACCGCGATGTGATTCCAATGCGCATTTGCAGCGGCAAGGTCTCGGGCTACATCTCCATTATGCGAGGATGCAACAATTTCTGCCACTACTGCGTGGTTCCCTACACCCGTGGACGCGAGAGAAGCCGTGACATACAGAGCATCATGAACGAAGTCGACGACCTTGTAGCAAAGGGATTCAAAGAGATAATCCTTTTGGGACAGAATGTGAATTCCTACCATTTCATCGGTGAAAACGGCGAGGATGCAACATTCCCGCAACTGCTACGTCGCGTTGCACAGCATGCTCCACAGACACGCATCAGATTTACCACATCACACCCAAAGGACATGAGCGACGAGACTCTGCAGGTCATTGCCGACGAGCCCAATGTATGCAAGAGCATCCACCTGCCCGTTCAGAGCGGAAGCAACACCATGCTCAAGGCCATGAACCGCAAATATACACGCGAGTGGTACCTGGATCGCATTGAGGCCATACGCCGCATTGTCCCCGACTGTGGACTCTCGACCGATATCATCGCTGGTTTCTGCGGCGAGAGCGAGGAGGATCACCAGGAGACTCTTTCATTGATGAGATACTGTTCATACGACGCTGCGTTCATGTTCAAATACTCGGAACGCCCCGGCACATTTGCAAGCCGCCACATGAAGGACGACATTGAAGACAGCGAGAAGGTGCGCCGTCTCAACGAAATCATCGCCCTGCAGCAGGAGTGCTCGGCAAACAACAACCGCAACTGCATAGGCAACACATACGAAGTGCTGATTGAGGGTGTTTCAAAACGCTCGAAGGAGCAGTTCTTTGGCCGCACCGAGCAGAACCGTACAGCAGTGTTCGACCGCAAGAACTACAAGATCGGCGATTTTGTAAATGTAAAAGTCACCGGTTCGACAGCAGCAACCCTGCTTGGAGAAATAGTAGATTAAGACTGACAGAAGACAGCGAGGGGATGTGCGACGCACATCCCCTCGCTGTCTTCTGTCACACTTTTATGGTTTATCGGCCCAAGCGCTTGTTCATTCTCTCTTCATAGCTCTCCTTCACGGCACCGCCTTCGGGCATCAGGAACCACAGAATAACATAGAAAAGCACCGGGGCGCCTATACCCAATATTGAAAGCAGCAGCCAGACAAAGCGTACATGTCTCACATTCCAACCGAAGTGCTCGGCCACACCGGCACAAACACCTGCAATCTTTTTGTTTCCCGAACGAAGCAACTTACCCATTTTTGTATAATATTTTTGTTTCAATGTCGCGAAATTACTAAATAAATTGCCTTCAAAATGTTAAAAAAGGTGATTTTATCCATTTTTTTACACAAAACTTCAAAAAAGAAGAACAATTTCGCCATAATTGGTATAATTTTGTAACAAATTACGGGAGAGTGCGCTCTAACGAAAACCAAAATAAAGAAAAGGATGACAATAATAAACCATGACAAATGCCCTCTGTGCAAAAGCAGCGCTATCAAAAAGCGTTTTGCCTGCACCGACCATTTTGCAACCGGAGAGGTGTTCGACATATTTGAATGCACCGATTGTCATTTTGCCTTTACACAGAATGTCCCCGACGAAAATGAGATTGGGAAATACTACGAGTCACCCACTTATGTTTCGCACAGCAATACAAGCAAGGGGATAACCAACAAACTTTACCACCTTGTACGCCATATAATGTTGCGTAGCAAGACAAACCTTGTTGAGCGCCTTACTCTACTTAAAAATGGAAAAATCCTTGACTATGGTGCCGGAACCGGCTTTTTTGCCCGTGCCATGGCAAAAAAGGGCTGGGAAGTAACCGCCATTGAAAAAAGCGAAAAGGCCCGCGAACTTGCGAAAGAAAATTATGGTTTTGAAATGCACCCCATAGAGGCCTTGGACAACATAAAGGACAGGGAACTGGATGTCGTTACAATGTGGCATGTCATGGAACACATCCAGGATTTGGACAAGATATGGAGCGAGTTGTACCGTATACTCGACGACACTGGAATTGCAGTTATCGCAGTCCCGAACAACAAGTCCTATGACGCACAAAAATATGGCAATCACTGGGCTGCATACGACGCACCACGCCATCTGTGGCACTTCACAGCAAGCACAATCATGCGTTGGGGCGAAAAGCATGGATTCCTGCTCGAAAGACAATGCACAATGCCATTCGACGGTTTCTACATATCAATGCTCAGTGAGAAGCACAAAGGCTCACGCATGCACATGATAAAAGGTTTCTGGAGCGGGCTCAAGGGATGGATTGCCCAAACAAAGAAACGCAGCGCAAGCAGTTCCATAATATATGTATTCAGGAAAAAGAGATGAAAAAGCCAAGAATTAAAATACAGACCTTGAGTGTCTACATCAGCACCACACTTGTTTTGTTGCTGTTGGGCATTATGGGCATGCTGTTCATTGGAGGACAATCAGCCTCAAAGAGGGTAAAGGAGAATTTCAAGATGACACTTGTGATTGACATGAATGCCAATGATGCAACAATCAACAAATTGCAGAAGTTCATTGACAACAAGGAGTATGTACAGAAAAGCAAGTACATTTCCAAGGAACAGGCACTGCAGAACGAAAGGAACAGCCTTGGTTATGACCCATTGGAACTGTTGGGCTACAACCCCTATGAGGCACAGATTGATATAACATTGAAGAATGAGTTTACCGACACGGAGAAGATGGCCGAGATTGAAAAGGACCTTAAGAAAAACCGAGACATCTCCGAGATCATCTACCACAAGGATAATATAGAGAAGGTCAATGACAACATAAACAAGATTGCCCTGATGTTGTTTACACTGCTCATACTGCTTACAGTGATTTCATGGTCACTCATCGGCAATCTCGTACGCCTTTCCATATATTCAAAAAGATTCCTGATGCACACTATGAAACTCGTTGGAGCAACATGGAGTTTCATCAGAAGACCTTTTCTTATCAGCAACATGTGCATTGGTCTTGTATCCGGAGTCATCGCAAATACTATTCTGGGAATCGGTGTGTATCTGCTGCAGAAAAAGTCGCACAACATCGTATCGCTCCTGCCAACCGACCAGTTGGTTCTTATTGGCCTGGCGGTAATTGCGTTCGGTATAATCATTTGTACACTTTGTGCATACCTGTCTGTAAACCGATTCCTGCGTATGCGCAGAAACGACCTTTATTTTATCTGATAACAATACGACAATATGAATAAACAAAACTTCGCATTCGGTAAATGGAACTACATTCTGCTTGCAGTTGGTGCAGTTGCCATCATTTTGGGGTTCCTGCTCATGATGGGACCAAGTTCTACCGAGACACATTTCGAACCGGACATTTTCAGTTTCAGAAGAATCAAGCTTGCACCGACAATCTGTTTCTTCGGCTTTGTATTTGTAGTCTTTGCCATCATGTACAAAGGCAAGCAGAATGACGGTGATGACAAGGAACATGATATCACGAACAAATAATCCACAGCAATGAGCATATTAGAAACCATAATCATCGCCATTGTAGAGGGACTGACAGAATTCCTCCCTGTATCTTCTACCGGACACATGATCATTGCCCAGAACGCCATGGGCGTGGAAAGCACAATATTTGTAAAGGCATTTACCTTTATAATACAGTTCGGTGCAATCCTTTCGGTAATCTTTCTTTACTGGAAGCGTTTCTTCAGGCTCAACCGCACACCGCTACCCGAAGAAGCCGGTGCCTTCAAGCGTTTCCTGCACAAATATGATTTCTACTGGAAACTCTTCGTGGCATTCATACCGGCAGCAGTCTTTGGTCTGCTCTTCAGCGACGCCATAGACGAAATGCTCGAGAGTGTTGAGGTTGTTGCCGTGACACTCATACTCGGCGGTATATTCATGCTTTACTCGGACAAGATTTTCAACAAAGGCAGCGAAAAGACACAACTCACCGAGAAAAGAGCGTTCCGCATTGGCCTTTTCCAATGCATCTCAATGATACCCGGCGTGTCGCGCTCAATGGCAACAATTGTCGGTGGTATGTCGCAGAAACTCACACGCAAGGCAGCTGCAGAATTCTCATTCTTCCTAGCCGTACCTACAATGCTTGCTGCGACGCTGTTCAAGATGCTGAAACTCTTTTCGAGCGAAGAAGGCATGAGGATGCTGAAGGACAATGCAGATATACTCATCATTGGTAACCTTGTGGCATTCATTGTCGCAATGCTGGCAATAAAGTTCTTTATAAATTTTGTAACAAAATACGGCTTCAAGGCATTCGGATGGTACAGAATCATCGTCGGAGGCGCAATCCTTGCCATGCTCTGGACCGGACATAACCTCAATATCGCATAATGGATTTTATTGCAGGAGAAATAATACCAATAAACAAGCCCTATACCTGGACATCGTTCCAGATAGTGAACAAGGTGCGCTACCACCTGAGCCGCAAGTACGGGGTGAAGAGATTCAAGGTGGGACACGCCGGTACACTCGACCCTCTTGCATCGGGCGTCCTGTTGCTATGTACCGGAAAGGCGACCAAAAGAATAGAGGAACTGCAGAGCCACACCAAGGAGTACGAGGCCGAAATAATGCTGGGTGCAACAACTCCATCATTCGACATGGAACACCCTGTGGATGCCACATACCCATATGAGCACATCACAAGGGAGATGGTTGAGGAGACACTCAAGCAGTTCGTGGGCGAGATTGCCCAGCGTCCCCCACTCTTCTCGGCCTGCAAGGTCGATGGCAAAAGAGCCTACAACCTTGCGCGTGGAGGCAGTGACATGCAGCTTGCACCAAAACAGATAAGGATTGACTCAATAGAGTTGCTGGAGTGCGAACTGCCCAAAATAAGGATACGCGTAGTGTGTGGCAAGGGAACATACATCCGCTCGCTTGCACGTGACATCGGCACAGCCCTCTGCAGCGGCGGCTATCTTACCGACCTTGTGCGTACCCGTATCGGAGATTATAAATTATCAGATTGTATAACATTGGAATCTTTCCAAGAATGGCTCTTACAACAATGAACAACATGATGCCTGATGAAACCTTTAGTTTAAGCGGACAACACATGAAGTTGTCACAGTTCAAATACAAGTTGCCCGAGGAGCGCATTGCGCTGTACCCAGCGGAATGCCGCGACGAGTCACGCCTGCTTGTCCTTCACAAGAAGACCGGCGAAATCGAGCACCGCATCTTCAAGGAGGTAATCAACTACTTCGACGAGAAGGATGTTTTTGTAATGAACGACAGCAAGGTGTTCCCGGCCCGTCTCTATGGCAACAAGGAGAAGACAAATGCACAGATTGAGGTATTCCTGCTCCGTGAGCTCAACGAGGAGTTCCGCCTTTGGGATGTGCTTGTAGACCCGGCCCGCAAGATCCGCATCGGCAACAAGCTCTATTTTGGCGAGGACAACTCAATGGTTGCCGAGGTCATCGACAACACCACATCACGCGGCCGCACATTGCGTTTCCTCTATGACGGCCCACACGACGAGTTCAAAAAGGCACTTTTTGCACTTGGTGTAGCTCCTCTGCCCGAGGACTTCAAGCGTCTGCGCAAGGAAGAGCCAGAAGACCTGCAGAACTTCCAGACCTATTTCGCAAAGAAAGAGGGTTCTGTTACAGCATCGTTCGCCGGCCTGCACTTCACACGCGAGCTCATGAAGCGTATGGAGATTCGTGGTATCGACACCGCATTCGTGACAATGCACACAGGCCTTGGCAGTTTCCGCGAAATTGATGTCGAGGACCTCACCAAGCACAAGATGGACAGCGACCTCATCAGCGTTGACACTGATGCCGTGCTCACAATCAACAAGGCAAAGGCCGAGAACCGCAGAATATGCGCCGTAGGTACAGCCGTGCAGCGCGTTCTGGAGACAGCAGCCCTCACAGGCGGTATGCTCAAGGAGTATGACGGCTGGACAAGCAAATTCATCTTCCCCGAGTACAATTTCCAGGTTGCAAACAGCATGATTGCCAACTTCTATGCACCACAGTCAACAATGCTCATGCTCACCACTGCATTCGGTGGCTATGACAATGTGATGAATGCATACGAGGTAGCACTCGCCGAGGGATACCGTTTCGGCCTCTATGGCGACGCAATGCTAATCATCGATTAAGCAATGCCTACCGTATACCTTGGTCTAGGAACAAACATAGGTAACAAGAAAGAAAACCTGACGCGAGCGATAGAAGCCCTGTCGCTCGCGTTGGGTAATTATACAGCCCTATCAACCTTCGTGGAGACCAAGCCATGGGGCTTCGACAGTGACAACACATTCCTCAACTGCGCAGTCGCATTTGAGACAGAACTTGCCCCGCTGCAACTGCTCGACACCACAGAGGAGATAGAGCGCGAACTCGGGCGCACAACAAAATCCACGGGCGGCACATACCACGACCGCGTAATTGATATTGACATACTGCTTTATGGCTGTGAGACAATCGATACCCCGCGGCTCAAAATCCCGCATCCGCTCATGCACCTGCGTGACTTTGTCCTTCAACCATTGACGGAAATTGCCCCCGATGCCATGCACCCTGCAACAGGCAAAAGCATAGACACACTCGCTGCCGAACTGAAATAGCAGCACACGCAAAAAGGTTAAAAAAGATTACTTGAAAGAAAAAAGCTCCACAATGTAGGGGCAAATAGATAAAAAACAATTACCTTTGCATAGAATTAGAGCCTGAAGTAAAGGCCATGTGGAGAGATTTGACTGCTTGCAACCACGATAAAAAATGCTAAAAACCCCATCAGAGGGCATTTGTAAGGCACTTCGCCGGCATTCATATCCCACAATCGGTTCTTCTAAAAGGCTTGTAACAATTAACAGGCAAATATTAACCACGCCCTGCGCGACACAAGATTATTGGTACACTCGGGGCAAAAAAAATACTACTATGGGATATTTATTCACATCAGAATCAGTTTCAGAGGGACACCCCGACAAGGTTGCCGACCAGATTTCGGACGCCGTACTTGACCAGCTCATTGCATTTGACCCACAGTCAAAGGTCGCTTGCGAAACACTCGTTACAACCGGACAGGTTGTTATCGCCGGCGAGGTAAAGTCATCGGCCTATGTTGACTTGCAGGACATTGCACGCGGTGTCATCAACAAAATCGGTTATACAAAGAGCGAATATATGTTCGACGGCAACTCATGCGGTATCTTCTCGGCAATCCACGAGCAGAGCGCCGACATCAACCGCGGCGTTGAGCGCGAAGACCCCATGTCACAGGGTGCAGGCGACCAGGGAATGATGTTCGGTTACGCTACAAACGAGACCGAGAACTACATGCCCGTTTCACTCGACCTCTCACACCTCATCCTTACCGAACTCGCCGACATCCGCCGCGAAGGTAAGGAGATGACCTACCTGCGTCCCGACTCAAAGAGCCAGGTAACCATCGAGTACAACGACGAGAACAAGCCCGTACGCATTGACACAATCGTTGTCTCTACACAGCACGATGATTTCATCCAGCCAACAGAAGAGGGAAAGGAAGCACAATTGGCTGCCGACGCGGCACAGATTGCAAAAATCAAGGAAGATGTATTGAACATCCTCATGCCACGCGTAAAGGCAAAAATCACATCACAGAGTGTGCTTGCACTCTTTAACGACGATATCAAGTACCATGTGAACCCAACCGGCAAGTTCGTTATCGGTGGCCCACACGGTGACACAGGTCTCACCGGCCGCAAGATTATCGTTGACACATATGGCGGCAAGGGCGCACACGGTGGTGGTGCATTCAGCGGCAAGGATCCCAGCAAGGTAGACCGCAGTGCGGCCTACGCAGCACGCCACATTGCAAAGAACCTTG
>JAEIGA010008411.1_pt1 | contig 15637 bp, 11 predicted proteins | sample 9270691 | NCBI WGS metagenome assembly JAEIGA01 (sample SAMN17057246, study PRJNA624740) | gut metagenome | biome: biome; isolation source: fecal sample | host: Bos grunniens | place: China: Xizang | collected 2019
ATTGCACGTACATAGCTCTTTCAATAATATCATTGTATCTTTGGCAAATAGCGAAGGTCAAATTATCTCTTGGTCATCAGCAGGTAAGATGGGCTTCCGTGGTTCAAAGAAGAACACTCCTTATGCAGCTCAAATGGCTGCACAAGATTGTGCAAAAGTGGCTTACGATCTCGGTCTTCGCAAGGTGAAAGCCTATGTAAAGGGTCCCGGTAACGGTCGCGAATCTGCTATTCGTGCATGCCATGGTGCAGGTATCGAAGTAGTTGAAATCATCGACGTAACTCCGTTGCCATTCAACGGTTGCCGTCCTCCCAAGAGAAGAAGAGTATAATCATTTAAACGTACAATTAGAATAATATGGCTAGATATACAGGTCCTAAGTCTCGTATTGCTCGTAAGTTCGGTGAGGCTATTTTTGGAGCAGATAAGGTACTTTCAAAGCGTAACTATCCTCCAGGACAACATGGTAATTCACGTCGTCGTAAGACTTCTGAATACGGTATCATGTTGGCTGAAAAGCAAAAGGCGAAATATACTTACGGCGTTTTGGAAAAGCAATTCCGCAACATGTTTGAAAAGGCTGCTTCACACAGTGGTATTACCGGTGAAGTACTTCTTCAAAGCTTGGAATGCCGTCTTGACAACGTAGTATACCGTTTGGGTATTGCTCCTACTCGTGCTGCTGCTCGTCAATTGGTTAACCACAAGCACATCACAGTGGATGGTCAAGTTGTTAATATCGCCTCTTATAGCGTAAAACCCGGTCAAATCATCGCAGTTCGTGAAAAGTCTAAGTCTTTGGAAGTAATTGCAGACTCACTCGCAGGTTTCAATCACAGCAAGTATGCTTGGATGGAATGGGACGAAGCTACAAAGTCTGGTAAGATGCTTCACAAGCCCGAACGTGCAGATATTCCTGAAAATATCAAGGAACAATTGATCGTCGAGTTGTACTCTAAAAACTAATTTATAAACTGAATATATTCATGGCGATATTAGCATTTCAAAAACCCGATAAAGTGGTAATGTTGGAAAACGACTCTAAGTACGGAAAATTCGAATTCCGTCCTTTGGAGCCAGGTTTCGGCACAACCGTCGGAAATGCGCTACGTCGCATCTTGCTCTCGTCGCTCGAAGGCTTTGCTATCAACACCATCAAAATCGATGGTGTTGAGCACGAGTTCGCTTCTGTGCCCGGAGTAATTGAGGACGTAACCAACATTATCCTCAACCTGAAGCAGGTACGCTTCAAACAGTTAGTTGAAGAATTCGAAACTGAAACAGTTAATGTCATTGTATCTAACTCTACAGAGTTTAAAGCAGGTGACCTTAACAAGTACCTTTCTGGATTTGAAGTGTTAAATCCTGAATTAGTGATTTGCCATCTCGAACCCAAAGCCACGATGCAGATAGAAATCAGCATTAACAAGGGTCGTGGTTATGTCCCCGCAGACGAAAACCGCGAGTTCTGTAAAGATGTTAATACGATTGCTATCGATTCTATTTACACTCCTATCCGTAATGTCAAGTACGCAGTTGAGCCATTCCGCGTTGAGCAAAAGACTGACTACGACATGCTCGTGCTCGAAATCACTACGGACGGTTCCATACATCCAAAAGATGCGTTGAAGGAAGCTGCAAAGATTCTTATTTGCCACTTTATGCTCTTCTCTGATGAAAAGATCACCATCGAAGACGGTGCTAATTTGGACAATGAAGAATTCGATGAAGAAATCCTTCACATGCGTCAAAAGCTCAAGACTCGTCTTGTTGACATGAACCTCTCTGTTCGTGCTCTCAACTGTCTCAAGTCTGCAGATGTTGATACATTGGGCGATCTTGTACAGTTTAACAAGGCTGATCTTCTCAAGTTCCGCAACTTCGGTAAGAAGTCACTCGTTGAACTTGAAGAGTTGCTCGAGAGAGAAAATTTGTCGTTTGGAACTGACATTTCTAAATATAAATTAGATAAGGATTAATTAAACAATGAGACATAACAAGAAATTCAATCATTTGAGCCGTACAGCTTCTCACAGAGCAGCTATGCTTTCTAACATGGCATGTTCTTTGATCAAGCACAAAAGAATCAATACGACTCTTGCTAAGGCAAAAGCGTTGAAGAAGTACGTTGAACCACTTATCACTCGTTGCAAGGTGGATACTACAGCTTCACGTCGTGTAGTTTTCCGTTACCTCCAAGACAAGTATGTGGTAACTGAACTCTTCGGAGAAGTATCACAAAAGGTAGCTAACCGTCCCGGTGGTTACACTCGTATCATCAAGACTGGTTTCCGTCCTAGCGATGGTTCAGAAATGTGCTTCATCGAATTGGTAGACTACAACGAAAACATGGCTAAGACTGAGAAGAAAGCACCTCGTACTCGCCGTTCAGGCAAGAAGAGTGCTGCTCCAGTTGCAGAAGCTCCTGCTACAGAAGTTGCAGCAGAAGAAACAGCAGCAGAGTAATATTCTCAATCGCAATATGTTTCAAGATGGGTGTGTCCAGGTGGCACACCCTCTTTTTTTGTTTCTTGCCTCCTTTTTGTATTATCTGTGCCTATTAATATCTTTCCCCCTTTTGCTCCTGTCTATTCTGCTTTATTTTTGTGCTGAATGCTGTTTATGTATCCCCAATGTGATCTCTATATTATTGTATAGTCTATATCCGAGTATCAGGCTAGAAACATTTTGTATGTAGTCCTAACGATTCTGTTATTTAAGCGTGATAGCTGGTGGAATTTGTTTTACATTTTGTATCTTTGTATCTCCAGTAAAATATATAATGCTATGAAGAAATACATTTACCCCTTATTGACTCTCCTTTTCACCCTTTCGTGTACAAATGAGGCTACGGCCCCCAAGTCTAGTCAGACAATTGATTCTTTGATATCAGAAATTAAGGCAAGAGATGAGGTGATTTCAAAATTGAACGATTCTATCTCTATACTTAAGTATCCAGCAGATCAGCGTTTAGCAACTATTAAGAAGCACGTTACTGATGGCGAATATGAAAAAGCTCTGTCCGAAATAAGTCTTTTAGAGACGATCTTCCCCAATGCGCAGGAAACCACCACCGCCCTAGGGCTAGTACCTGAAATCAATAGCAAGGTAGAGGCGAAGAAAAAGGACGAGGAAATGCGCAAAGCCCTTGGATTCAAAGGTGTACCTCAAAAGATGTCTTTTGAAATTGATTACAACAAGGTTGCCTTGTCCAAGATGTCAATCAGCAAAACTTTTGTATTTGATGCATACGGCGATCAGTGGTTTTATCGTGATGCAGACAGAGGTACCAAATTCGTTACCTCTGCCATGTCTGTCACCTCCACGGCTAAGGATCCACGATTGCCACAACTCGCGGTTTACAAGGTTGATGGCGACAAGTTGACGTACGTTTCCGTGCTTGAAACCCAATTTGCCCGTTGGGAAGACTATGGCTCTTATCTCGGCAATTATCATGACTCTGGAAATGATTTTCAGAAGGTGAGCACAGTTAGATTTAAAGTAGGAGTACAGGTCGAGGATGAAATCTTGTCAGGCCCATTTGCAGTAGTCGTTAAGAAAGAAAATGCCTTAGTCAGGACTACCGATCGATTTGCCAATCCACCAGTGTCGTATGTAGGCCTTGTCCTTTATCCTCAACAACTCTCGTTGAGCGACTTTGATAGTGATAAGGATTACATTATGGTGAAACTTTTTAACCTCTAGTGCACATCACCTCTTTAGCTAGAGGTGTTTATAGACCAGTGTGATCTAATTTATAGCACCACGTTCAGTGCCTATCATTCTATATTTATCTATACGGCGGGTAGCAGAATTGTTCTGCACCCGCTTTGTTTGTTGATAGAATTTCTTATTGGGAATACACATATTCCTTTCATCCCACCTGGAGCATGTCATATAGTAATCTTCCCTTTATCCCCTTCGTGCTTTCTTGTCACCGGAATTTTGTTTAAGGGCTGTACAATAAGTCAAAGAGCGCTGTCAATCTTTTGTTTGATTATATGGAGTGAATTGTATAGTGCGTGGCTTCATCACACTTGATGATCTTTCCATACATATCCTTATGATCATTTTACGCACGCTTGCGTGTTGTGGATTGACAATGCAAAGATACTATCGCCATAAGGTCTGCTTTCATCTTTAGCGTAGATGAGGGCTTGAAAAATGTCCTCGAAAAACTCTTAATATGCCCTTATTTATTATAAGTCCGAAAGGTCATTGTTTTTTTATTTTATTTTTTGAAGGCGTAAAAAAAAACTGATGAAAAGCAAAGGCCACATCAGTTTTTCTTAGATAATAAAAAAGCCCCCGATAAAGGACGAGGGCAACCTAATGTTTTCACAACGGAACTAAATCCTTATTGAGAATTGCTTCAAATTAGTACTGTGAAATAAAAAATAAAAAATCTATTAAAATTTAAAATATTTAGCTTAATTTTGTTGCGGAGTATGCTGAAAATCCGAGAAAGAGTAGGCAAAATATTTCTAGTTATTATGAAAACTTTTAAATTCTTTGCTTTTTTGCTGTTTACAACTTTCGCTCTTGTGTCTTGTGATAAAAATCTCGATAAGGTGGAAAAGTTGTCAGAACAATTTGTAGTTGCCTATAATGAGAAAGATAAGGCTGGTATTTATGAACTCTACAAAGTTGCTCAAAAGTATGACTATTTACAATATTCTTACACATTAAATGCAGATGATATTTCTGCCGAGAAGAATAAAGAAACCGGGCTTTACGAAGTCGTGGTAAACGAAGAACGTGACCAACGCTTGGTGTTTGAAGTCGATAGCTTGGGAGAAGCAAAACTTGTGGATTCCTATGGCGTGATGAAATTGGATTCAGATCACAGCGAGTTAGCCTTGAGGACAGGATTGCCTCAAAAGCTAGTGTCTGATATCAAACAGGCCGAAATGTTGAGTGAAGGGTCACTTTATATGCAATATCTGCAAGAATTACCCCAATTTAAGAGCAATATGTGTCTGTTTGTCTCAGATCAGTACTATTCTTGGCGTGGTGGAGTAAATTCATATACAAAGCTTAATTTTACAGTGCAGAATTTTGGTAAGTTACCAATCTCTGGATCGGATTATTATCTGGAAATAAATGTCAACCAGACGTCTACTGGCAATAGAGTTACTAATACCAAGACACTAGATGGTATGGAACTAGCCGCATCAGAGAGGCGCGAGTTTTGTGTGGATGTTAATGAAGTGTATACGTATGCTGTAAAACGTGATATTTCTTATACTGTGAATATAAAATACAGAGGGGAATCTCAGATCCAGTTGATGCTTAAGTATGCTGATTTTACAGGTGAAGAATATGCAGCCTTTGCAGGCAGGGAAGATGAGTGGGACTTGAAGTTACATTCAGGTGATACAGATTACTTGGCTTGGACAGAGGATGGTGACTACATATTTACTCATGTAAAACCGGATGAAAATAGTGAAGTGAAAGATACGCTTTATTTACACGAGGGTATACGCACAATTACTTGTCCCGAAAACATTGAATGGGTTAAAGTGGGCGTTTTCCGTGCCGATACACTCACGTTTGTTGGTTATTTAAAGCATGAGAATGTGAAATATCCAGAGGAAGGGGAATCCTCTATCCAATTTACTAAGGAGACCGTGATGATAGATGAAGGTATTAAGGTATATAAGAATGCAGAGGAAGGCAGCGATGTACTGAAAACCTTGCCCAAGGATTCTCCCATTATTTATTCTGTGACTACAGGAGAATATAGTCCATACTTAAAATATTACGAACGTAATGCTCAAGGTTTGTTGCAGGTGGTGGGCTATATTTCCCAAGAGGAACTTTGGCCGTTGATGCATGACTGATTATAAGGCATTCGCCCATTATGGATATTGTTGCATCCTGCTGAAAGCGTTAGACAGAGTGCAATAGATAAACCAGGACCTTTTAAAATGAGTTTTCGCAAATGTTAAAAGGTCCTGGTATTTTTATTATCCTGGACTATTTGATGTAGGATGAGAAAGACAGAGTTTGTCTGCGCAACTTGATAGGAAAATCCTATGTTTCGTTCAATATTCGATTTTCAGAGTAAAAACATCCTGCCCTTTGTTTACCTACATGTCTTTGGGATAATAAAAAAGCCCCCGATAAAGGACGAGGACAGCCTAATGTTTTCACAACTTACTCAATATACTTTGCGATTGTTTCGATCGTTGTTACAGACTTTCAAAAGTACTAATTTGAAAGTAATTCACAATAGAATTGTTCCTAAAGTGTAACATGGTTGAAAAAAAGTAAGACCTTTTTTAAATTTCGCGACGGCTAGTTTAAAAAAGGTCTAATGTTTTTTGAAAAAGGTCTAATGTTGTGAAATTAATGGTTGGGGTAGGGCGGCGGAGGGGTAATATACTTCCCTCGGAATGGGTCAAAACGTCCACTTCAGGGCGAGGGTGGGGATGGCATAGAAGCGGTTGTTTGTGCCGGTGGTGGGCCAGACGAGGTTGTTGGAGATCCTTAACTCGCTGCCTACGCTCAGGTTGAACTGGTCGTCGACACGTTTCAGAGCATTAAGGTTTACCCAAAATTGGGGCTCGCTGCTCAGGACGAGTGAACCATTCACTCGCTTGTCCTGCCACAAGTCTGCGTAGCCAATAAAGGAACATAACCCTTTGGCGAAGTGTATGCCCCACACAGTGGTGAGTTGCCACGAGTGGCGGTTGCCTTTGGCCTGGCGCGCCATATATTTATAGAGCAATTGCACGGAGAATGTGCGGGTGAAGTCGCTATTCGCCCAATTCCAAGCGGCTCCACCGAGATAGACGTCGTCGTAACCGCCTGCATCGGCGGATAGTCCGCCATTGTATTCGATATGGACGGCGAAGGGGGCTTTCCAGAACTGCAACTCACGGGCGATTTCTGCATAACCACTCTTCACGGTCTTGTCGCCAAACTCTCCCTCGGCAAAGAAAAAGGTGCTTCCCCATTTGTCGGGCGTGAAATTTTCGATAGTGGCCACCCAATGTGGACGATTAGAGAGCTGCTGGCCATAGATAGCTTCACCAAAGTCGTAGTGTACTTGGATGTTCAATTGTGCCAAAACGGGCAGGGCACAGAGCGCCAGTATGAAGGAAAAGATAAACTTTTTCATAATGGTATAGTTGTATTTACGGTGTTTTAGTAGTAAGAACATGACCAAAATATCCGCAGCAATGGTGTGCGGATAGTGGTGTTTTCGGGGGTGTGGTAGATAAGTTTTACCGGTGTGAGTTATGTGTAGTATTTCGTAGTTTTATAGTATTCCCGGGACAATATAAATGCATCTTTTTCTGCGCGGAATGCCAAAAAAACTCCCATTTCATCGGGGAAATTAGCTATTGTTTTCGCTTTCCGCCTTCTTGCCTCTTGGGTGTGCCTTGGCATAGATGTCTTTCAATTCGGCAAAGGTGGTGTGGGTGTAGATTTCGGTAGTCTTCAGACTCTCGTGGCCGAGCAATTCCTGCACTGCACGGAGATCTGCGCCATTGTTGAGCATCGTGGTGGCAAAGGTGTGGCGCAGAATGTGTGGCGAACGGTGCTTTTGCTGTGTGACGAGTGAGAGGTAGCCAGTTACAATTTTATGTACGTCTGCCTCTGTCACCCTTCCCCCAGACTTTGTTACAAAAAATGCCCTGTTCATCGCGTTTTTTTTAGCATTTGGCAGTCGCATCTGTGCTGTACGTGCTGCGAGATATGCTGTCAGTTCATGTTTCAGCTCTTCGCCAAAGGGGACGATACGTTGCTTGTTGCGTTTGCCTGTTACCTTGATTTCACCAGCAGACAGCGCGACATCCTCTACGTTCAGTCCGATGAGCTCGGCCCGACGTATGCCTGTGCTGTAAAAGGTCAGGATGATCAATCTGTCTCGCATGCCCTCGAAAGTGTCGGGGAATTTAGTGTGATCCAGGAGTTGGTCGATTTCTTCCTGGCGTAGGAAGTAGGGCAGGGGCTTGTCTTCTTTCGGATTCTTGACCAATCGTGCTACATTCTTTTCCACTTCGCCCATCATCAGCAAATATTTGAAAAAGGAACGTGCTGAACTCAATCTGCGCTTGATGCTGCGCGCACCGATATTGCCTTCGCGAGTCGCCACCACCCATCGTCTGATCAAGTCGGCATCTACGTCCTGCCAAGTTAAAGATTCGTCGATGGAATGGAGGAATTTTGCAAAATCAGTCAAGTCCCCCTCGTACGCTGTCAGCGTGAGTGGAGAGTATCCCTTGTCCGCCTTGAGATAGGTCAGAAAGCGTTGCAGGGTCGCTTGATTTTGTTCAATTGTGGTCATCTGTGATGCGTCGCTTTATACCGTTGGTGCGTTTTGCACCTATGGTCTGGCGTACATTATAAAATATTATTCTTTGAAATTTTCACAAAAATACAAAAATATTCCATACCTTTGTAAGGTTGTCCAATGGATATGCTCAATTATAGTCAAATTTTCAGCAAACCGGTAGGCGAAAGACGAGATGTCCGTTGCATTTAGAATAATAACTTAAACCCTATAAACATAACAATTCCTTTATGATTCGCAAATCTTTCTATGCCGCCATCTTAGCGTTTGGCTTTTTTGGTCTGTCTGCGGTAGCTAATGCTCAGCAAACCCATTATGACGTAGTTCCTTTGCCCAATCAAATCGTGCAGAAACAAGGTGCTGCATTTACCCTGAATGCGAAAACTCAAATCTGCTATCAAAAGGGTGATGTCAACCTGAAGCGTGAGGCACAATTCTTGGCCGATTACGTGAAGCAGACAACAGGCCTTTCACTCAAACTTACCACAAAAGTGGGCGAGGGCAATCAAATTCTGTTGCAGATCAACGATAAAATTGCCAATGCCGAGGGCTACAGCTTCAAAGTCTGTGATAAGGGCGCTTTGATTCAAGGTAAAACTCCCGCTGGCGTATTTTATGGTGTACAGACTTTGCGCAAAGTTTTGGCCGGTGCGGAAAAGAAAAATGTACTGTCTGCTGTAGAAATCAACGACGCGCCAAGATTTTCGTACCGTGGTGCGCATCTGGACGTTTCTCGCCACTTCATCACAGCAGACTCTGTGCGCCGATTCATAGATATGCTGGCATTGCACAATATCAACCGTCTGCACTGGCACTTGACCGACGACCAAGGCTGGCGTGTGGAAATCAAGAAGTATCCCAAATTGGTGAAAGTGGGTTCATATCGTCCCGAAACAGTCATTGGTCACAATACCGAAAACTATGATGGTACGCCACACCAAGGCCATTATACACAAAAGGAAATACGTGCTATCGTTAAGTATGCACAAGAACGCCACATTACCATCGTGCCCGAAATCGATATGCCCGGCCATATGCAAGCCGCACTGGCTGCCTATCCCGAACTCGGTTGTACAGGTGGCCCATACGAAGTGTGGAAGATGTGGGGTGTATCTGATGACGTGCTCTGCGCCGGCAACGACAAAGTTCTCCAATTCATCGACGATGTGCTCAACGAAATCGTAGAACTCTTCCCCTCGGAATACATCCACGTCGGAGGCGACGAATGTCCAAAAGTGAGATGGAAAGTTTGTCCCAAGTGCCAAGCACGTATCAAGAACGAAAAATTGGAAGCAGACCACAAGCACACTGCCGAAGAACGCTTACAAAGTTATATTATCCGCCACGCAGGTCAACACCTCGCTACTTTAGGCAGAAAAATGATCGGCTGGGATGAAATCCTCGAGGGCGGTTTGGCACCAGGTGCTACAGTGATGTCATGGCGCGGCGAGGCTGGTGGCGTGGAAGCTGCTAAGCAAGGTCACGACGTTGTGATGACACCAAATACTTACCTCTATTTCGACTACTATCAAAGCGCTGATATCAAAAACGAACCCATCGCTATCGGTGGATGCTTGCCTTTGGCGCTCGTCTATTCATACAATCCTATGCCCAAGTCGCTCACTGCAGAGCAGGCTAAACACATTGTGGGTGTACAGGCTAACCTGTGGACAGAATATATCCCCAACTATCGCCAGGTGGAATATATGGAGTTGCCCCGTATGGCAGCATTGAGCGAAATCCAATGGACAGCCCAAGAAAAGCGCGACTACGAAGCATTCCGTCAACGCTTGCCCCGTTTCATCCAATTGTATGATCTGCAGGGTTATAACTATGCAAAGCATGTGTTTGATGCCGAAGCAGAATACGTATCTTCGCCAGAAAAGGGCGGAATCATCGCAAAAATGAGCACTATCGATGGCGCAGAAATCCGTTATACTTTGGATGGTAGCGAACCTACAGAAAAGTCTGCGCTTTATGATAATGGTGTGCTGATTAATAAAACGGCTACATTCAAGGCTGCTGCGTTCCGTCCAAGCGGTAAGACACGCACTTTGACAGAGAATTTCAATTTCAACAAGGCAACAGGTTGCAAGGTGACCTTGCTCCAACCCTCGCACAACCAATATACATACGGTGGTGCCAAGATGCTGACCGACGGTATGTGGGGTGAAACCAACAACTATAATACTGGTCGTTGGATTGCCTTCAGTGGTACAGACCTGGAAGCAGTGGTGGACTTCGGACAACCCAAAGAAATTTCACAAGTCGGCTTCAATGTGACAATCCTCAAGAGCAACTGGGTGATGGATGCGCGCGGTGTGGAAATCAGCGTGTCGAACGATGGCGTGAACTACCGCACCGTAGTAAAGAAAGATATCCCCGAAATGAAGGAAAGCGATCCTGATGAAATCTACGAGCACCGCTACAATTTTCCCGCTGAAACCGTGCGTTTCGTTAAGGTGAAGGCGCTCTCAGAACACGTATTGCCCAAATGGCACGGCGCAAAGGGTAACGTAGGTTTCCTCTTCGTTGACGAGTTGATTATAAACTAACAATAGAGCTAGGAGCAAAATCTCCGCGGCGAATATTCAAACCTCCATTAGCACACATCGTTGCTGATGGAGGTCTTTCTTTTGTTCTAGCTATTTGGCATTTTCTCCTAAAAAGTAATTTGTTTTACGATGAAATGGGGAAAAATGCTCTTTTTAAATAAAAAAAAGTAATTTTGCTCTGTAATATTGTTAAAATGATAAAAGAATAGTATGATGAGATTTTGGTTATTTCTATTTTTATCGTTAAGTCTAGCGCTGACTTCTTGCGAAGATACGATTTATATTGAGGAAAGTGCTGAAGCGACAGACGCAGCGACACTAAAGGATTTTGCCTTTCTTTCTAGCAATAACAGTCAGCAATTGGTGTCTGATGTGGCGTGCGAGGTCATAGGCGATACTGTGATTGCATGTCATATTCCGCAAATTGTAGAAAACAAAACGCTTGTGCCTACTTTTAGCATAGGAAAAGGCCGTTTGATGCATAATGGTGTCGAAGTCGTGAGTGGCGTGACGGCATTGGATTGCTCTGAACCTGTGGTATTGCAGTTGCAGGCGGAGAATGTACAGAAAACTTATGTCTTGCGTGTGACCTGTTTCACAGGGCTACCTGTTGTCTATATTAATACTAATGGCAGAGCACCGGTGGAATCCAAGGATGACTATCTGTCCGGAACTTTTCGCATCGTTGAAGATCTCAAAACGCGCGGCGCAGGCGATGTGTTTGAGGATAGTGTGAAGATCAAAGGACGCGGCAATTCGACTTGGTTGATGCCCAAACGCCCCTATAAGTTGAAGTTTGATAAAAAGGTGTCTTTGCTCGGTGAACCTGCAGATAAGGAATGGGTGCTGCTGGCTAACTATGTGGACAAGACATTCGTGCGCAACAAGACGGCCTTTGATATGGGACGCATGAGCAATCTGGAATACACCAATCGTTCTCACTTTGTGGAGTTGGTGCTCAATGGTGAATATTGTGGTACCTATCAATTGGCAGAGCAGATCAAGGTCGGTGCTGACAGAGTCAATGTCGGCGATGACGGCTATTTGCTTGAAGTGGATGCCAAGGCGGATAGTACGGACGTTACCTTCATCGTGAAGCGTGTCGGCCAACCAATCAACATCAAGAGCCCTGAAGTCGAGGTCGGCGATTCTGCCTATAATTATGTGGTGGACTATCTGAATACCGTCGAGCGGGTACTGTTCTCCGATGACTTTATGGATCCGTCCAAGGGATATACCAAATATATAGATGTGGATTCGTTTGTAGATTGGTACTTGATTAACGAGATCACCAAGAACAATGATGCGTGCTTCTTCTCTAGCTGTTATATGACACTGGCTAGAAATGGCAAACTCAAAATGGGACCTTTGTGGGATTATGATATAGCTTTTGGCAATACGAATGAGAATGGATGTGAGTCGCCCGAAGGCTTTTGGATCAAAAATGTATTGTGGTTTGATCGCCTCTTTCAGGATCCCAATTTTGTGAAAGATGTGAAGCGCCGTTTCGCTCATTTCTATAACAAAAGGAATGAGATATACCAAAATATAAATGACAATGCCAACTATCTGAAGCGCTCTGCGGTCGAGAATAATAATAAGTGGGGTACGTTGTATAACTACGTTTGGCCCAATAGTACGATTGCTGGTTCCTATGAAAACGAAGTGCAGACCATGAAGAATTGGCTTGAAGCGCGATTCCAATGGCTGAACGCGCAGTATTCGGCAATGTGATAATGCTGTTTGATGTAGTGAAAAGTATGTGAGGTGTTCTGTATCTGTTGAGATAGAATAAGGCGTAGAGGTGAACATTTAGCGTATGGCAACTTTTATAAGACGTCACTTCTGAGCGATAGAACGAATATCCAGCTTTGTTCATTCGTGCAGATTAGGCAAATAAAAAATAAGCCGTTGAGTCGTGGCTCAGCGGCTTATTTGTATAATATTTCTATTGATTACATTTGCTTGAGGTAGTTCCAAATTCTCAAGTCAGAAACAGTACTGTTGAATTGTCCTGCGTTGCGAAGTGGGAATACCAAAGTGCGTTGATAGTAGATCTTATCGCCATCGGTATTGTAGAGCTCTACATTCTTCATGTTAGGGCCTGAGATGTAGTTGGCCTTTCTGTAATCATTGATCACGTAGAGAGGTTTCACGCCCAGCTCTTCCTTGAGTTTGCCGTCTACATAGAGGCGAGTCATTTTGTTGTTACCCTGGATAGTGATATTGACAGATTGTCCGTCAGGAATACGATAGTTGAATGTGTTCAAGTAGCCATCGCGTTCAAAACCGAGCTTGCCTTCTCTGGGGTCAGAGATGTAGAACTTAGTGTGAGCCGAACTGAAGAGTACAGTACCTTTGTTTTCCTTTGCACCCTTGACTTGGAACGATACGGTATAGTCGTAGCCGATTTCTTCGTAGGGCAGTTTGTCGCCTGGCTTCACTGTAGCCATCTTTGCCACGAGGCTTTGCTTCGCGCCAATACGGCCCAACCAGTTCACGCCAGGGCCTTCGCTCAATGCCCAGCGTTTAGCATCCCATTCGTTGTAGGGTAGGGTGGTCTTGCTGGCAGTCCAACACTTCACGGCGATAGTTTGGAGCGCAGGGTAGGTGCGGTGATGCACGTCGTATGTAGAGATACCGTTGCCGTGGTGGTCGTTCCACACTGCAAACATACCGCCGAGGATGTCGGGGTCGCCTTCTTCAAACTGTACGCCGCCGATATTGGCAGGAGTCCAGTGGCTGTAGAGATAGTTGCAGTTGAGGTAGTCGTAGTAGTAGCCGGCTGCAGGCACGATATATACGAGGCCGTCGGGGATAGATACGAGCTTGTAGCCTTGCTCCTTCATATCCTTGGGTTGAGCATAGGGGTTGTGCCAAATATTCATGATGACGTTTTCGCTCTTCACAGGCGTTTCGCCCTTGGCGTGTGTCAACGCACCCCATACCATAGCTTGCTTGCCGAAGCTTTCTACAAACTTGATGTAGTGGTCGGTGAATTCGCGGAATTTTTCCACCACCTTCTTATCGCGATTGCTATATTCGTCGGTACCAATATTCACGCGCTTGCCACGGAATACAGGATTCTTGCCTTCGAGGTATTCGCGGAATACGCTATCGATGAAGGGGTAGGTCTCGGGGTGGAACATGTCGAGGTGGTCCATGCCGTATTCCTTGCTACCGAGTTGAGGCTTGTAGTGTACGAATGCTAGGCTGTGTGCAGGTACGTCGATTTCGGGGATCACTTCAACGTAGTTGTTTTCGCCCAGGATTTGCAGATCGATAAATTCCTTCTTGGTATAGTGACCATCTTTGGCAGTCAAACCAGGGTGCTGTGTACTCTCGAGGCGGAATGCCGAGGGAGTCTTGTCCCAATCGCCGCCAAAGAATTGACGGAAACCGTTGTCGTTGAGGTGCACCTGGAGCGCATTCATTTTATAGTAAGCCATAGCCTTTACCAAATCGTTCAGATAGTCGATAGGCATGAACTTGCGCGCTACGTCAATCATAAAACCGCGCAATTCGTACACGGGTACGTCCACGGTTTCGCCCTTAGGCAATGCGGCGTGTTGTTCGGAGAGTTGGAGCAATGTACGTGTTGCCCAGAACGCACCCTGAGCAGTTGCTGCAGTCACGGTGATGTGATTGCCGATGTTGAGGCGGTAGCCCTCTTTGCCCAACTCCTTGTCATTCTTCTTCAGTACAAAAAGCACATCGCCGGCCTTTGGCGCGCCTTTCTTCACTGTGAGTGCCTTGCCAAACATGGTCTTGTAGTCGGCAGCGTAGGCATTTGCCACGCGAGTCAACTCTTTGTCGCCGCCACTGACGCGCAATACGCCCGAGAGTTCTACACTGCCCTCTGCGCCTACCCATGTTTGCAATTCGGGGATGACGAATGGCTGTGGATTGATTTCTGCTGAGAGCGCACTTGTTGTAAAGAGCAAACAAGCACTGAGCATCCAGCGTCCAATTCTTTGTAAGTTCTTTTTCATGATTTATGATTTTAAAATTTAGGGTTATCTTTTGGGGACTACCTATTGTTCCAGTTTTTTCAGGAACTCGATATTTGCCTTTTCATACTTGTTGAGGCGACTTGCTGGTATTTCGTCGTAGATAGGTTTGTACCATCTTTGCGTATTGAAATAGGCACGCAGGTTTTTGTCCTTGAACTTGCGTCCATGACGTGCGTAGATAGAGTTGCGCAGGACTCTCAATTGTCCCTTGTCCATACCATAGATGTCGTCATAGTTGGCATAGCGTACGGATAACCAGTCGTATTGTGTGCCATATACTGGTCCCGTCTTGGTGACTGTACGACTTTGTTTGGGGATAGAGGGTACGTCGTAGCGTTGGGCTTTTGTTTCCTGTGAAAAGAGGAGTGCAAAGACTGCTAACGAGATGTATAAAAGTCTTTTCATGATGTAATATGATTTAGGTTTGGTACGAAAGCTATTTTCTTTTGCAAATATACTGATTTTTTGCAGATAATAGCCTGTTTGGCATACATTCTTGAAAATATCTGTGCAGATGTGGGTGTATTGCAAACGAAATTCGGCTCGCAACTACTTGTCGTAGGAGCGAGCCGAATTATTTCTTTCGCACGATGGCGACTGGCGTTCATTTAGTCTTCTTGTGAGCGAAGTTGTTGAACGTAAGCAGCACGTTCGCGAGCCAAACGCTTCAATACAGAAGGTTTGTCGAATTGTTGACGTGCACGGAGTTCTTTAACAACACCAGTTCTTTCGAATTTTCTCTTGAATTTCTTGAGGGCGCGTTC
>JAEIGA010008412.1_pt1 | contig 15637 bp, 14 predicted proteins | sample 9270691 | NCBI WGS metagenome assembly JAEIGA01 (sample SAMN17057246, study PRJNA624740) | gut metagenome | biome: biome; isolation source: fecal sample | host: Bos grunniens | place: China: Xizang | collected 2019
AAAAATAAATAGTACTATTATGAATATCAAAATCCTTTACATTAAACATCCCATTCAAAGTAACGCTTTTTGCAGATTCTGGATTGCCATCTTCTAACCATATAAACATACTTTTACCCTCATTATTTTTACTCAGAGCTATATGAATATTTTTCTCAAGATACAATACTTTTTGGGTATGTTGCTTTACTCCATTAAGAAAACCATCTACCACTGTCGTGCGTGAATAATCCAATGCGTCCTTAAAGACTTGCGATTGTATGACTCCGCAGAATAAAACGGCAATCGCAAATAATAAAACTTTTTTCATAATACAAATGTTTTTAATTAAACGCGACAAAGTTAGAAAAAATAAAACTAAAATCCAAATTCTCGCAAATGAATTTTGATTTTAATTTCTTCTTTCCTTGTTATTATTGGCATCTCATTAGCAAGCAATTATTCGTTTCAATAGATAAAACGACTGTTTCGCTATATGGATATGCCCCAAAATACATCGGAACATCAAATTTCGGGTATGATTTATCAAACTTTGAATCCCTTTTGGCGAAACGAAGTTTGGGTATAGAGAAACAAAGATTCAGTTTTCTGAAACAAAGAAAGGGGAAATTAAAACGGCGTTTCGTTGAGTGTGAAACGCCGTTTTGTTTTTTATCTGTTTAATTGTAAGACTTCCTTTTCGTAATTGAAGTAAACATCTCGTCCGTTTACGATTTCTTCTTGCTCTTGTCCGGGGTATAGAACAATGAGTGGGGTTTCAAATGAGAAGATATATCGATTGGATACTTTGACTATAGATATATAAGGTAAGACGTTGTTGTAGTTCATTCTTCCGGTCATATCTTTGGTGTAAGCTGCTATTGGCATGTATCCGCAATGTTTTATGTTGTTCTTTTCATACAGATAGACATCACAGCCAAGGCTCATCTCGTTTGTTTTGTTTACCAAGATGAATGTTTTGTGTTCTTTCGGACAATCGAAGATTTCGTATTCCAACTTTTCATCTCTGTTTTCTGCTCTATAGGTGTAGTTTCCCATTGTGAGTTTTTGCATTCCGTTTGCTATGCCGGGTGTGATGCAAATGCTGTCTTTCTTTGATATTTTGTGGATATAGGTTTGCTTTTTCGCTTCCGGATTTACTGCTATGCGATTATAGGAGTATTGAGCTTGCAAAACTGTGCTGCAAAGCAAAAATAAAATAAATAGTATCTTCTTCATATTATTGTCTTGCTTTTAATAATGTTCCGTCTATGTCGTATATTTCAATTCCTGCAGGCGTTCCGTCCGACAAAAAGTATTCCCATTTGCCTATCTTTTTGCCTTGTTTGTATTGTCCGCTGAGTAATAATGAGCCTTCTTCAGTATATACTTTGTAAATGCTGTCTTGGATTCCGTCTTTATAGTAATAGTATGAGTTTAGCTTGCCATTTTCGAACCAAGCAGTGGTTTCTCCGTTTGGAATGTTACCTTTCATATTTGAAACGATGTTTACTTTGAATGATTCGAAAAATTTGTAGAATGTCTCATTGTTTCCTCGTACTATCTTAATGTCGCACAATCCTCCGTCTGCGGCAAAATGCAATTCCTTGACTTTATCATCTTTGCTAACCAAGACTGTGCCGGTTGAATCAAATACTTCCCAATCTGAACCCAAAGGAGAATCGGTGAAATCCGCACTTGCGAACAACGCTCCGTTTTCAAAATAAAACTTCCACTTGCCTGTGCGATTCTCTCCTTTGATTTTTCCTTCGTGTCTTTTGTTTCCGTTTTCGTAGAATCGCTTTTCTCCGACTTGTTGCAAGGTTTTATCTTTCTTTTTCAAAATATGAACCAACTTAGGATTGCCATTTTCATATTTCTCTATTGTTTTCTCTTCGCTGCATGCAAGAAATAGTGCAACGATTGCAAAGAACAGACTTGTGCTTTTTAGTTTTGATATTTTCATTATGGTATTTATTTCGCTTTTGCCTGCAAAGATAATCATTTGTTGCGATTTGAGCGGAGTCTTTATTGTAAAAATCTACTTTTGTCTGCGTAGGAAATTTCACAATCGCGAAAAAAAAATGTGCGATTTTGTTGGCAATTGAATATATTGTTATATCTTTGCAACGTTATAAACCTTAAAAAACTTATAAGCAATGGCGTATAAAATTTCAGAAGATTGTGCAGCTTGTGGCACTTGTATCGATGAATGTCCTGTTGGGGCTATTTCAGAAGGAGACATCTATAAAATAGATTCTTCAAAATGTGTTGACTGCGGAACTTGCGCAGATGTTTGCCCAATGGAAGCTATTCACCCAGAAGAATAATTCCTTAAACAGACACAAAGATTTAGCCCTATGTAATTGCGTAGGGCTTTTTTTGTACTATTAAAAATAAGACTATGGACTATAAAGAACTTGGCGAAATCATAAAGAAGAAATCAGATTTATTGGAATTGGTGCTTAATAACACAAAAGAAACCTTCCAATTGTTGAAAGCAACATCCAAGGAAATAATCGACAACATGAAGGCTTTGTATCCGAAATATTTTTCGTTTATGGATAAATCCGAATTTGAGTTTGAAATCCGATTCGGTGCGGATTTGTTGCTTTTCAGTATGCATACAAATGTCTATGAGTTCTCTCGATTGCATGAGGTTATGAAGTTGCCATATATAAAGGAAGACAAAGAGCGTTCTTTCAGCGGAACGATTTCGATATACAACTTTTTGAAAGACTCATACGACTATAACAGAGATTATGACATAGGTTACCTTATCGGAAGAATGTTTGTAAACAAGGATAAACACTATTTTATCGAAGGCAAACGTGAAGTCGGTTTGTTGTATTCTAATTTCAATACATCGGTTGTTGATAAGGAATCTGTAACAAGTATAATCCTCTCTTCAATGGAGTATACTAACAATTTTAACCTTCTTTCTCCGCCTTTTGATCAAGTAAAAGAGGTGTCAGTTGGCGAAATTAAGCAAAAAACGTCCGAAAAACGACTAATTACTGCAAAAAGATTAGGATTTGAATTTCAGCAAGATAAGGATTAACTTCAAAAAATAATTGCATTTTTTTTACAAGAAAATTTGGTGGATTAAAAAATTGTTGTAATTTTGCACCGTCAAATGAGGCAAGAAGTTAAAGACGCCCCGTTCGTCTAGCTGGCCTAGGACGCAAGATTTTCATTCTTGAAATCAGGGGTTCGAATCCCCTACGGGGTACTAAAAATTAAATAAAAGAAATGGCAAATCACAAGAGTGCAATAAAGAGAATACGTGCGAACGAGAAGAAGAGATTGGCTAATCGTTACTATGCAAAAACTATGCGTAACGCTTTGAGAGATTTCAGAGCAACAGAAGATCTTAAAGAAGCAAGTGAAAGATTACCAAAGTTGATTTCTCAAATAGACAGATTGGCAAAGCGTTCTGTAATTCACAAGAACAAGGCTGCTAACTTGAAGTCTAAATGCATGAAGAAAGTTGCGAAACTTCAATAATCAAGATTTGTTGAAGTCGATTAAAAGAGAGATTTAAGCCGCTGAGTAAGCGGCTTTTTTGTTATTGTATATAACAAGCATTTTATGTAAATAAGAACTTGCCACTTATGAGATTGATAGATACACATTCGCATATTTATGATGCAGATTTTGATTCGGATATTCAAGAAGTAATAGACAGAGCCACAGATAACGGTGTCATCAAGATACTCTTGCCGAATGTAGACTCCGAATCGATAAAGCCGATGATGAATTTGGCAGAGAAATTCGACTTTCTTTATCCGATGATGGGCTTGCACCCTACGAGCATAAAGGAAGATTGGGAAAATGAATTGTCTGTTGTAAAGAATCATTTGTTTTCTCAATCCGATAAATTCTGTGCAGTAGGGGAGATAGGGATTGACTTATATTGGGACAAGACTTTTGTAGAGGAGCAGATGGAAGCATTTAAGGCTCAAATGATGTGGAGTTTTGATTTGGAGCTTCCCGTATCTGTACATAATCGTAAAGGATTCGATGAAATGTTCGCTGTTCTGAAATCGCTTAATCGTCCTTCCTATAATGGAGTTCTGCATTGTTTTGGTGGCGATTTGCGACAGGCTGAGAAACTTATTGAAATGGGATTTTTGATTGGAATAGGCGGTGTTGTAACCTTTAAGAACGCACATTTGGCAGAGTTGATTAAAAACATAAGTTTGGATAAGATGGTTCTGGAAACTGATGCCCCTTATCTTGCTCCCGTACCTTTCAGAGGCAAACGCAATGAGAGTGGATACGTTCTTTATATAGCTGAGATGATTTCAAAAATCAAAGGCGTAACTCTTGAAGAGGTTGCAGAGAGGACAACGATTGCCGCTTTGAATCTTTTCCCAAGAATAGCATAGTTAGGAAACAAAAAAGGGAAACACTCTGATTGAAGAATGTTTCCCTTTTGTTATCCCATCAGGATTCGAACCTGAGATAAGAGAGCCAGAATCTCTTGTGTTACCGCTACACTATGGGACAATTTACTCGCACTCTAATCTAACGTTTAGCTGCGATTTTTATTTCACACTGAGGTGTAATTATTTTGTTTTTTAATTTCTGTTGGTCTTTCAACTGTTTCTCCAACTCTTTTATCGATGAACCTCGTGTTCTTATGCGATTCTCGTTAATTCCTTGAGAAACAAGATAATTCTTTATTGCTTCAGCACGTTTTCTTGAGATTTCGTTGTCTTTTTTCACGTTAAGACCTTCGGTAGCTATTCTTCCGATAATATCGATATTTATTTGCGGATATTCATTCAAAGTTTTGATAACTCCATCAAAAGCATGGTAGCATTCTTTCATTACCACGATTTCGCTTTGTTCGTTTTCGTCAAAATACAACTCGCCTTCAAGCGGGATATTTGAGCCGGGTTTTATCTCAATCAGTTTTGCAGAGAATATAGAGTCCTTTGCCGCAGCTTGTTCGTGCGTTATGGTTTTGTTCATTCTGAAATAGCCTTCTTTGCTTAAACTTACGTTATATGTTTTTCCCGGAAGGAGTTTTATTTTCATCGAACCGGCATCCTTTTTGTCCACAACAACTCTACCTGTCTCCAATTCCTTTACATAAATGTCTGCTGTCGTTCTTTGAGCCTTCAAACTATCCATTGGTTGTATGTAAAGCGGTGCGAAATCTGTCCAAACCTCACAAGTAATCGTGTGTCCTAATCCTCCGTCTGTCAGATTGTCCAAAACAATTATGTAACTCTCTCCCGCTTTTACGTCAATATACTTTCCAAATGCCTCATCGGATGATTTCTTTATGTGAGCCATCGTGCCTTTCAATGACAAACCTGTACGACCTTGCACATCGGAGCTGCTAATCGACTGAACGCTTCTTAGCGGTTTCACTCTGTTCTTCTCGATTCGGTTACAGAAATATTTGTCTGTGTATTTATAAACAAGGAAATCATAATCGTCCGATGCACCTTTGGGTTTTATGTCTATCAAAAGCTTTCCGTCATAAGGTATTTCCAAGCTATACCAAATCGAATTATGTTCTTGTTCGAACACATTTTGAGTTTGAGCATCTCGATGTATTTCATTAACATATCCGGGCCCTTGTAGCGGTTCTGTCGGACCGAAAGGAACATCTGCTTGCAACTTTACTGCAAAGAAACAATCGAAGCATCTTTCAGGAAGGGCGATTTCTATTGGTGCTGTAGGTTTTGGAGCAGGCTTTTTCTTCTTTTTCTTGGTAGTTTGTGCTGCAAGACCAAAACTTAATAATATTATAATTGTAAAAAATACCGTCTTTTTCATGACATTATATTATTTTAAGAAAGTTCGACAAAGATACATATAAGTTTTTAATTGACAAAATTCTATCCAATCTTTTATTCAATAAACACGATATAGACACTAAAAGTTCGTTTTTTGTTTTCAGTATGCTCGATTTTTAATTTGAAACAAAGAAAAAAGCTTTGAATAGACCTAAATTTCTGGAAAAAAGCGTACATTTGCAAACTAAAAAGAAATAGTATTAATAAAAACATAATCGTAATATGAAAAAAGGATGTAGATACGGAACACACCGTGTAATTGAACCAAAAGGCGTATTGCCACAACCGGCAAACAAAGTAGATAACAATATGGACGAAATTTACGATAATGAAATCCTTATTGACGTTCAAACTTTGAACATAGACTCTGCTTCATTCACTCAAATAGAAGAACAAGCTAAGGGAGATAAAGAAGAAATCGCAAAAATAATGATGTCAATCGTTGAAAAGCAAGGAAAACACCGCAACCCGGTAACAGGTTCTGGTGGTATGTTGCTTGGAACTGTTGAGAAGATAGGCGATGCTCTTGTAGGTAAAACTGATTTGAAGGTAGGCGATAAAATAGCTACTTTGGTATCTCTTTCTCTTACTCCATTGAGAATAGACAAAATCAAAGACATTCGTCCGGACATCGACCAAGTTGATATAGATGGAAAAGCAATTCTTTTTGAATCAGGAATCTATGCAAAAATCCCTGCAGACCTTCCTGAAAACCTTGCATTGTCTGCCCTTGACGTTGCAGGAGCTCCTGCACAAACTGCAAAGCTTGTTAAACCGGGCGATACAGTTGTAATAATCGGAGCAGGCGGTAAGTCAGGTATGCTTTGCTGCTATGAAGCTAAGAAACGTGCAGGCGTAACCGGTAAAGTAATAGGAATATGCCACAGCGAGAGATCAACAAAACGTATGATGGATTTGGGATTCTGCGACGAAGTATTCTCAGCTGATGCAACACAACCAGTTCCTGTAATGAAGAAAATTGAAGAGCTTACAAACGGACAAATGGCCGACGTATGTATCAACAACGTTAACATTCCAGATACAGAAATGACATCTATCCTTGTAACAAAGAACACAGGTGTTGTTTACTTCTTCTCAATGGCAACTTCATTTACAAAAGCTGCTTTGGGAGCAGAAGGAGTTGGAAGCGATGTTACAATGATCGTAGGTAATGGTTACACAAAAGGACACGCAGAAATCACACTTCAAGAGTTGAGAGAGTGCGAGGCTTTGAGAAAGATATTCACTGAATTGTACGCTTAATAAATCAATTCCGATATATTAAAATACGGTATTCCGATTCGAGAATACCGTATTTTTTTTGTGCTTGTCTGTTTGTTGATATCAGCTGAACGAAACAAAGATTCAATTTAGTAAAATCAAGATCTGTTTCACCAAAACAGCGTTTTGTTTTTCAGGTTCTTCGTTCTGTTTTATCTGAAAACTTCTATAGAGCCTGTAAAGTCGAAGATTCTCGTTTTGCCTTTGGCTTTGAATCTGAAGAAATACGTTCCCGGTGCAGAGTTTGTTGATGCAGGAGCCCAGAAATCCGATTCCTTTTGTATGTTTTCTTTGTAATAGACTCTTTTTCCGTGGCGGGTGTAAATCAAAAGCTCATTCCAAGAGAAATAAGTGTTGTTAAGAAGACCGATGATTTCAAATACATCGTTTATACCATCGTCATTCGCACTGACCATATTTGGAAAATTCAGATTTATAACCCTTAAATCCAAAAAGTAAGTGCTGTCGCATCCGTTCAAATCTGTATAAACTTGAGTATATTCTCCTGATGTGCTTTCCGAAAACCCATGTTCGTCATATGTATCCCCCTTATAGATTTCCACTTCCAAGCTATCGGTAAACAAATCCCAAACCGTAAGATTCAACGTTACTATACTGTCGCAACCGTTTATCGTTTGCAGATGTTGGGTGTATATTCCTGATTCTTCTTCGTAGAAATTGTTGGCATCATAAGGCACTCCGCAAAGTTCGGAATAGATAGTGTCATTATAAACAGGGTTTACAACAAGATTAAGGTGCACAATAGAGTCGCAACCGTGTATTGAGAGATGCTCTTGTGTATAAACACCGGTTTGGGTTTCGAAGAAATTGTTCTCATCGTAAGTTTCTCCATCGCAAATCTCTGCATCGATAACATAATCGTATGTAGGGTGAACGACAAGATTAAGAGTAACAATACTATCGCAGCCATATATGTTCGGCAATGTTTGAGTGTAAACACCGGTTTGGTTTTCTGAAAAGCCATATTGAGTGTACGTTGAATCATCACAAATCTCTGCATTGATAGTTATGCTATGCGTCATCGAGACATGCAGATTCAGTCTAACAACACTATCGCATCCGTATATGTTTTGAAGATTCTGAACATATACACCGGCATTTGTTTCATGGAAATTATGTTCGGTATATACTTCTCCCAAACATATAGTATCGAAAAACTCAATCTCATGTGTCGGATTTACAGTCAGCACAAGTGTAATCAAACTATCGCAATTGCAATCAGTCGTTCCATACCATGTATAAACGCCGGCACTATCCACATTGAACAAAGAATCTTGATATATTTGATTATCGCAAATCGAAGCATAGATGGTGTCATAATAAGTTGGGTTTACGACAATCGTTTTCATTGCCGCACCCCTGCAAGAGCCTCCTTCTGATGCAGCCAAACTCCATTGCTTGGTCTCATTTGCAACAACGATTATACTATCCGTCGTTTGCCCCGTATCCCATAAGTATTCCACATTCCCGGTGTTCATTCCGGTGAACAGATCGGCAGAGAGAATCATTGTATCTCCATGACATACCGTATCGGGACCTGAAATGTTTGCAAGGAAATTGAAATTGATGTTTATAGGTATAAGTAAGGTGTCTACGCATTGGGAATTAGAAAGAGCGGATACTAATTTTACGTCATACAAACCATTATTGGGATAATTCCTGCTTAGAGTATCATCAACAGATGTGCTACCATCCTCGAAAATCCAAAAGACCGAATCGACAATATGCTCGGTAAATACGCTATATGTCGAATCCATAGAAATTGAACTTAGATTCTCAAAGAAAACTTTTGATTGGCAAGTATCGATTGTAAAATTCGCAATGGAATGTGGCGTAACTGCTATAGAGTGTGAGGAAATCGTAAAATTACATTCCGGTTTGCCTACAAAGGATGCAGTACAATGATATTCACTATTGTCAATCGGAACGAGAATGTCGTAATTGGTCGATATAACTGTTGTGTCGCTATCTTTATACCACTTATACTCAAAACCCAAAGGTGCTTGCAGATGAACCGAATCAGCAGCGTCGCACGCATTTATAAGATATATTCTTTTTCTGTCGCAATTTAGCGTAAAATAAGCATAACCGAAGTGTCCTCCATCTTTACAATCGTATGTTGTAAGTCGAACTCTTACGTTTTGTCCGTGGTAAGGAGCGATGTCTATTCCGATTGTAGTCCAATCTTTCCAAATGATGATTGAATTATTGTAAGTATTCTGATTCCAACCCAAGTCTCCACTTGCATAGAAATCGGCAAAGCCACATGTGCTATCAATCAACACATCGTTCTCGTCAAGAATTTCGAGAGTAAATCTTGGTTGATTCTCTCTCGTATGGTCAGGATTTTGCAATACAACGGCGTATTTCAAGGTTATCATGTCGTATTGCATCGTATCAACAAAGTAATCGTACGATATACTCTCGGCTTCCGCACCAGTTGAGCTGTTTCCCAATCGCACACTTGCCTTTTCACCCGGAGGAACGCAATATAACCGAGTCGGATTCCCGCCATTATAATTATATGTATAAGAATCATACGAAGAGGAATTAAGAAACACGTTTCCTCTAAAGGAATTATTCCATTGATAAGGGTTGTCGTAAGTTCCATATGTCGGATGGGAATTTTCGGAATAAATATTGATGTAGTCAATACATCTGTCAATAGTCGTATTCACAGAATTGCTCCAACCTGTCGACATTCCGCATTCTTCACATAAGGTATGGACGTAAACATTATATGGTGTTACCTCATCAAGACCTGTAATCGTTACTTGTTCTACGCCAAAAGGAATTGTATCATAAAAGACTGTATCGTATGGAGCTTTGTTCCTTACACACCGCACAACATACTGCTCAATCGTATCGTTGTCATTCCAATACACTGTCATAGAATATGGCGTAATATTACTGACCCAAGAATAAACATTCGGGCAACCGTAGTATCGATTAACAGCATACTTGATATTACAATAATAAAAACCGCCATATCCCCCTGTCATATCAAGCCAAAAACTACTATTGCATCTTTTAGGAAAAGTTGCATAATTGTTAGTCGTAGGAGTCCAAGTGTAATTCAAGTTACTCTGCATATACCAATTAGCATTGGCAACAGAATCCCAAGAAACATATATGGAATCCTCATCAGTGGTAACAGTAACGTTCTGTGGCTGAAAATGTTGGCAGGATGTGTTACCCAAAACTCCACACATAGGTAAACTGTCACAAATACCATAGACATGATAGTGGATAAATGAATACGAAGGCAGTCCTGTAATCAGCACAGAGTCAGCATCTGTGTAAAGTGTTTGGATGTTAGCATTCGGATCCGAAAGATAGAATGGATAATTCGTTAGAATGCCACTTCCAAGTGGAGGATTGTAAGTAAGATAATCGACTCTGAACGAATCTTGCCCGTGTCCGTCCCAACGAAGAACGACTGAAGTGGAATCAACGTATTCATGAGTTAATCCGCTCGGAGCATCGCAATCACAAAATTGCACAATAATCTCAAAACTCTCGAAGGGATTATCGTTATCTGCATCAAACTTTACTGTTATCTCATCAGTATCAGAGTAGGTTATTGTATGATAATTGATATTATATCCTCCTGTTATGTATTGTGTTGAATTAGTATCTCCTTTGTAAATATTGTATTCGCTAAGTCTTGAAACGTAATAGTTATAAGGGTTGTGTACGATTATCTTGCAACGATAATCAGGGTTGGTTGCTTTGATTGTGTATGACGCATCGACACGAGGAGAATGTGGATTGCCGGGACCGTTATCCGCATACAATACACAATAGTTGGAAACAATCTCTTGGTGATTGTTTGTTCCCATTAAAATCGTATCCTGCCCAAAAACAGAAGCCCCAAGTAAAAATAAAACACACAATATGGGGAAAAATCTACTACCCATCATAAATACAATTTTTTTTCCAATGTGCAAAGATACTGTTTTTTTTGTAAAGAAATAAATAAAGTAAAGAAAGAAAAAATCGTTTCAAAGATTCGGTAAATTCTTTTTTGATTTCATCGGATTGTTTCTTTGTTCTGAAATGTCGGTTGTTTTAGATGGTTGGCTTGAGTGAGATGTCCGTAAGAAAAAAGGAATATGCCTTAGATTGTTTGCAAAATAAGGCATATTCCATGCTTGGAAATATTATTGTTTTTCGTACTTTAAGATTTGTTCACTGAAGAATTCGAGTTTTACTCCTGCCATTGCGAACATCTCTTCGCTTTCCGCTCCTGCGTGATATTTCATTTGACAAACCACTCTTTTGATTCCGCAGTTTATAATCATCATCGCACAAGTTCTGCATGGGGTCATACGGCAATAAAGCGTCGCACCCTCCAATGCTATCCCTCTTTTGGCTGCCTGACATATCGCATTTTGTTCTGCATGTACCGTTCTGACGCAATGAGTGCTTATACTGCCGTCTTCGTTTATCGTTTGCTTGAATAAATGTCCTACATCATCGCAATGAGGCAGACCTGTAGGAGAACCGACATAGCCTGTTACCAAAACCTGACGGTCTTTCACTATTACGCAACCGCTTCTGCCTCTGTCGCAAGTAGCTCTCTTTGAAGCAGCATCAGCTAGTTCCATGAAATATTCGTCCCATGTCGGACGCACTTTGCGTTCTATTTCATCGATTACACGATTGACCTCTGTTTTAAGCGAATCCATGTCCGAATTATTCAAGAAACGATAATCTGCCAACGTCATACATTCACCTATGTTCTGACCTTTGTCATCTCTTGCCGTCATTTCGCGTTGCTCATTCGCAACAAAGGTCTCAAAACTCACATTGTCCGTAGCGCTCTTTCTTAGCAAAATTCGTTCGTATCTCGTTTTCAGATCTGCATCAACAGAGAACAGATAGAAATTGCGTGCGTTTTTGAGCAGAGCAACTTCGTTTTGATGCCTTATGCTTTCGATTACGCAGTTTTTTCCTTGCTTTGAGGCTTCTTCAAGAATACATCTTATCAAGTAATCTGCACCATGTTCCTGCCTTATAGAAGTTGCCACCATTGTCATAGTGTCTCGATTGACCTCCAAGCCTCTTTGCTCGATTTCTTTAACGAGAAAATCTCTTACGGAAAAGTGTGCAAACCCTCTTTCTTTGAGTGTTTCGACTATTGTGCCTTTTCCCGCACCCAATGTGCCGGTTATTCCGATTATTATCATACTTTGAATTTGTATTTTACCTCTGCAAGGTCTTGATTCGCCTTTACGATTTTTTGTTTCAACGATTCCTTGTAGTCAATCATCTTTCGCTTCAAACCATCGTCAGCAGTAGCCATTATTTGTAAAGCTAAAATTGCTGCATTCAAAGCTCCGTTGATTGCAACCGTTGCTACAGGTATTCCTGGAGGCATTTGCAACATAGCCAAAGCGGCATCGATTCCGTCCAAAGAGGCTTTTATCGGAACGCCTATTACAGGTAGTGGTGTCATTGCTGCAATCACTCCCGGCAAATGTGCCGCCATTCCTGCACCTGCAATGATTACTTCTATGCCTCTTTGAGCCGCATTTGTCGCAAACTCTTCCACTTCTTTAGGTGTGCGATGTGCGGAAAGGGCATTTATTTCAAACGGAATCTCCATTTGATCCAAAAATTTAGCTGCTGCTTCCATAACGGGCAAATCCGAAGTACTGCCCATGATAATGCTTACTTTAGGCTTCATATCAACATCCATTTTATTAAAACTTTGTTTTGCAAAGATAAGATTTGAAACCGAGTTTACAATATTTTGCTTGAAATATTTGTTATCTTGATATCTTACTTGATTTTTTGACGTATCTTTGCAGGCTGTTTGCAAAGGAAAAAGCAAGCAAATAAACCCGATGAGAAAATCGGCAAATATAAACCCAAACACAAAAAACGGAATGGAAGAAAGAAGAGACAGCCGCTCTTGGAAAAGACAGGAAAAGGAGAATAGAGAATTCAGAATCGACGAAGGCTTTCGCAGAGAATCAAACGAAAGAAGAAGTTTTAGAAAAAAAACAGATGAGCGTTCAGAAAGAAGAAACGATTTCGGCTTTCAAAGAAATGACAGAAGAGATAGAAGTGAGGAAAGGTTTTCACGCAGAAGAGATGAACACAGATTTGATTCTGAACGACCTTTCAAAAAAAGAGAACAACGTCAATGGCAGGATGATGAGTTTGAAAGCACAAGAAGACCACGTCGTTCTTTCGGTCAGAGAGAAGAATCAAACAGAGAAAGACATTCGGATTTTAGAAAAGACAGATCAAGGGGCGAAAAAGACAGAAGAGGTTTTGGAAGAAATGAGAGAAACGAAAGACGCTTTGAGCCAAGAAAAAAATACTTCTCAGCACCTGCCGAAGTAAGCACTAAGGATAATGGATTGATACGTTTGAACAAATATATATCAAATTCAGGTATCTGTTCAAGAAGAGAAGCTGATGAATTGATTGCCAGCGGTGTTGTTACAGTGAATGGAGAGGTTGTTTCGCAAATGGGATACAAAGTAAAACCTAGCGATATTGTTTGTTATGACGGACAAAAACTTTCAAACGAAAGAAAGGTTTACCTTTTGCTTAACAAGCCTAAAGGATTCATAACAACGGTTGATGATCCGCAAGAGAGAAAAACAGTTATGAGTCTTGTGAAAAACGCATGCAGTGAAAGAATTTATCCTGTGGGACGTTTGGATAGAAATACTTGCGGATTGTTGCTTTTTACCAATGACGGCGAACTTACAAAGAAATTGACACATCCTTCTTTCGGAGCAAGGAAGATTTATCATGTTGAATTGGATAAGCCATTGACAAAAGCGGATATGCAAAAACTTCTTGACGGAGTTGAATTGGAAGACGGCTTTTCAAGTTTCGACGACATCCAATATGTGGAAACGGCAAATAGTAAAAAGGTTGTGGGAGTTGAATTGCACTCGGGAAAAAACAGAATCGTTCGCCGAATGTTTAATCACTTGGATTATAACGTTGAAAAGTTGGATAGAGTTTGTTTTGCAGGACTTACAAAGAAGAATCTTTCGAGAGGCAATTACAGATTTTTGACTGAAAAAGAAGTTGGCTTCTTAAAAATGTAGCAAATGAAAATTGGTTTCTTTGATAGCAAAAAGAAATTACACAGAATTTTGTTTTGGACGGCAGTTTCTTGCCTTGCCTTGTTTCTTATTTGCATCACATTTGTTTGGTTAAACTCTGACAAAATCAAACAAACGTTTATCAAAGAACTGAATAAACACCTATTGACAGAGGTCAAAGTAAATGAAATCGATATAGGCGTAGTGTCTTCATTTCCTTTGGTCTCTGTCTCTTTTTATGATATTTTCATAGCCGATGCCTTTGAAGATAGCACCCAAAACCAAGACACCTTGGCATCTCTCAAAGAATTAAATCTGAAATTCAAACTTTCGGATGTTTTAACCGGCAAATATAACATTCGAAAGATAGAAGCAATCGAAGGAAAAGCAAAACTGAAAGTCTTGAAATCGGGCGATTGCAATTATCGTTTTTGGAAAAGCGACACGACAACCACCGATTCGGATTTTGCTTTTTCGATAAAGAATATAACGTTTGAAGACTTGTCTTTGGAATATCAAAACGAGATTTCCAAATTGTTTGTAAGCGGAGAGCTAAGCAAAGCAAAAGCCTCAGGAAACTTTTCTTCGCAAAAGCAAGATGTGGATATAGTTTCCGATATTAACATAAGGAGTTTTGCATACGACAAGCTGCAAATGCAAAGCAATATTCCATTGCACATAGATATTGAAGCACAAAATGATATCGAGAAAGCAATTGCGACAACCAATGAAAGCATAATCGAAATCGGTGATATGAAATTTCTTTTGACAGGAGCGTTGTCTTACAAAGACACTCTCAGTGTCGATTGCTCTGTTTCCGGAAAAGATATCAAACTTTCTGAGACATTGTCCTTGTTTACGAATGAGGGAAAAGAGATTTTCAAAGGATATAAAGCAGATGGGTTGCTCGCTTTTTCAATGACTGCAAAAGGCGAACTTACAAAGGATAAAATGCCACAGATAACCGCAAACTACAATCTTGAAAATGCGTCGTTGAATTACAAAAAGAAGAAAATCAATATCACGAACATAAATTCCAAAGGCAGTTATACAAATGGCGAAAAACGCAATTCTACAACTTCTGTCTTGAGAATGGATTCTTTTTCTGCCAAATTCAACAACAATTACATAAAAGGACAGTTCCAATTGGCAGATTTCAATCGTTTATGCATAGATGCAACTCTTCAAGCCAAAGCAGAACTAGGAGAAATCAAGACCTTGCTTGCTCAAGACAGTCTTGAAGTTTTGTCGGGTAAAGCCTTTGTTGATTTGAAAGCCAAAGGAGAGTTGAAAAAACTGAAAATGAAAGGCAGTGGTAAGTTATCGAATCTTTCGTTCAAAGATAAGCGATTGCCAATGGTCGATTTGACTGCAACCGATTGCGAAATCAATTTCAATAATGACCGAATTGTAATAAGTAAATCAAAAGGCAAATATTTTAATCAGGACTTCGAATTGACGGGA
>JAEIGA010008413.1_pt1 | contig 15637 bp, 6 predicted proteins | sample 9270691 | NCBI WGS metagenome assembly JAEIGA01 (sample SAMN17057246, study PRJNA624740) | gut metagenome | biome: biome; isolation source: fecal sample | host: Bos grunniens | place: China: Xizang | collected 2019
CGCAAGGAGCTCGAATTCATCGAGAAGCACAATATCCAGATGTATTATTTTAGGGATGAGAACTATCCCTATCGCTTGGCGCATTGTGTGGATGCGCCTTTGTTGTTGTACGCCAAGGGGCATGTAGATGTCAATCCTAAGCATATAGTGAGTGTGGTGGGTACCCGTATGCCAAGTGAGCGCGGAAAAGATTGGTGCAGACAATTGGTGCTGGATTTAGCAGCGCAGGTGCCCGATTTGACTATTGTGAGTGGATTGGCATACGGAATAGATGTAGTGGCCCATCGGGCAGCATTGGAAGCAGGGATTCCCACGATTATTATCCCTGCTCATGGCTTAGACCGAATCTATCCTGCGGTACATCGCAATGTAGCTGTTCAAGCATTGGACAAGGGTGGAATATTGACGGAATATACTTGTGGTACAGAGCCAGAGCGATTTAATTTTGTAGCCCGCAACCGCATTGTGGCTGGTATGGCAGATGCCGTGGTAGTGGTGGAGTCGAAGCAAAAAGGCGGCTCGTTGATAACCGCGGATATGGCTGTGGATTATGGACGCGATGTATTTGCGTTGCCTGGGCGTGTGGGCGATGTATGCAGTGCAGGATGCAATGATTTGATCAAGCGGAATAAGGCGCAGTTGATTGAATGTGCGGAAGATTTGATTGCTGCGATGCAGTGGGAGATAAAACCTAATAAGCCCGTGCAAACAAGTATGCTGGAATTGGTGTGTGAGTTGACGGACCAACAATTGCAATTGGTCAATTTGCTGCGTGAGGCAGAAGATGGACTGCATATCAATCAGTTGGTAATGGAAACGCAGTTGGCGTATAATCTGGTATCGTCAGAATTGGTGATGTTGGAGTTGCAAGATGTGGTAAAATCAATGCCAGGAGGTATGTGGCGAGTGAAAAAATGAAATAATGTTTGCATATTTCAAAAAAAAGCAGTACCTTTGTAGCGTTTTCGAAAAAATGGATACTAAAAATCATTAATGATATGGATAATTTATTAAAAAATTTAGGTGCTATTTTAGTCCTTCTTGGTGTTATTTGCTTGGCAATCTATTATTTTGGTGTTCAAGAAAATGCACTTTTGGTAGTTAGCATGGTATTGGAGGTAGCAGGTTTGTTTGCTCACGTATTGCTTAACAAACGCTATCAATAATCCATCTTTAGATTATTTCCGTCAATTGGGATAATGGCTGATAACAACGACGCAATCAAACAGCATTTGACGGGCATGTACCAAGACTGGTTCTTGGACTATGCTTCGTATGTGATACTCGAGCGTGCTGTCCCCTCTATGGAGGACGGTCTAAAGCCCGTGCAGCGTCGTATTCTGCATGCGATGAAGTGTGTGGATGATGGCAAGTTCAACAAAGTTGCTAATATCGTAGGTCAAACCATGCAGTATCACCCACACGGTGATGCCAGTATTGGTGATGCATTGGTGCAACTTGGTCAGAAGGATTTGCTGATTGATTGTCAGGGTAACTGGGGAAATATCCTTACGGGTGATGGTGCAGCTGCACCGCGTTATATCGAAGCGCGACTGAGTAAATTTGCGTTGGAAACGGTGTTTAACGCTAAGACCACGCATTGGATGATGTCGTATGACGGTCGTAAGAAAGAGCCTATTCATCTCCCAATCAAGTTCCCATTGCTTTTGGCACAGGGTGTAGAAGGTATTGCGGTGGGCTTGAATTCCAAGATACTTCCTCATAACTTCTGCGAGATTTGCGATGCGGCATTAGCACATCTGCGTGGTGAAACATTCCAGTTGTATCCTGATTTCCCTACAGGTGGTGAAATCGACGTGAGCCGTTATAATGACGGTGAACGAGGTGGTATGATTCGCATTCGTGCGAAGATACAAAAGGCGGATGATAATAAGACGCTAATCATTAGCGAGATACCTTATAGTACGACTACTGGTAAGATTATTGAGACGATCTTGCGTGCGAATCAAAAGGGTAAAATCAAGGTGCGCAAGGTGGATGATTTCACGGCAGAGGAAGCGAAGATCGTTGTGCAATTGGCTCCAGGCAGTTCGTCTGATAAGGCGATAGATGCGTTGTATGCATTTACTGATTGTGAGGTGAATGTGTCGCCTAACTGCTGTGTGGTACAGGACAAAAAACCGATCTTCACCACAGTGAGCGAGTTGCTGCGTATGTCTGTAGAGCATACGAAGGCATTGCTCAAGTGGGAGTTGGAGATTCAGAAGGCAGAGTTAGAGGAGCAATATTTCTATACTTCTTTGGAGAAAATCTTCATCGAAAATCGTATCTATAAGGAGGAAGGATACGAGAACGCTCCTGACAAAGAGAAATTGATTGCTTTTGTGGACAAGGCACTTGAGCCATGGAAAGAGAAATTGATTCGTGAGGTGCGCCGTGAGGATATTGAGCGCTTGTTTGAGATTCGCATGATTCGCATCACGCGTTTCGACTCGAAGAAGGCAGATGAATTGATGCGTGACTTGGATAAGAAGATCAAAGCCACCATCAAGAATCTCAAGAATCTGAATGACTATACCATTGCATGGTTTGAGTCGCTCAAGCAGAAGTATGGAGCGAAATATCCACGTCGTACAGAGGTGCGCAATTTTGCCAATATCAATATCAAGACTGTAGTAGAAGCCAACGAGAAATTATATATCAATCGTGCAGAGGGCTTTATTGGTACGGGCTTGAAGAAAGATGAATTCCTCTTCAACTGCTCGGATATCGACGAGGTGATTATCTTCCATCGCGATGGAAAATACAAGATTGTGAAGGTGGCGGACAAAGTGTTCGTAGGTGCAGACATTATCCATATTGATATTTTCCGCAAGAACGACCATCGTACCATCTACAATGCTATTTACCGCGATGGTAAGAAGGGTATTTGTTTCATGAAGCGCTTTGCAGTGACAGGTGTTGCTCGTGATAAAGAATACGATTTGACTCAAGGTAAAGCGGGTTCGCGCGTGATGTATTTCACCGCCAATCCGAATGGCGAGGCCGAGGTGATTAAGGTGCAGCTCAAACCAGCATTGCATCTCAAGAAGTTGGAAGTGATCAAGGATTTGAGCGAATTGGCAATCAAGAGCCGTACTGCAAGAGGCAATGTGCTAACAAAATACGAGGTAAAAGCCATCACTTTGAAGCAAAAAGGTCGCTCTACATTGGGTGGGCGTAAGGTATGGTTTGATCCAGATATTTTGCGCTTGAACTATGACGGTCAAGGTATCTACTTGGGCGAGTTTGTGGAAGAAGATCGTATCTTGGTCATCACCAAAAATGGAGATTATTATTTGACTACGTTTGAGCTTACAGCCCATTTTGACCAAAACATATTGCGTATAGAGAAGTTTGATAGCGATAAGGTCTGGTCATTGGCGATGTGGAATGCCGATTTGGGATATTACTATGGCAAGCGTTTCCAATTGGATGCTCAACTGAAGTCGCAAAATATGTTGGGCGAGAATAGCGATAGCAAGATAGCCTTGCTTTCTGATCGCGAAGAAGCCATCTTCCGCATCACGTTTGTGGATGAGACCAAGCCAGAGATGGAGGTGCTGATGGCTGAGTTTATCGAGGCTAAGTCACCTAAAGCCAAAGGAAAACGTTTCTCTACGTTGGATGTGGCAAAGATCGAAGATATTACTCCCGAACCAGAAGTGGTAGAAGAGGAGATGGACGAAGAAAACGATGACACCAATAGTCAAGAGGGAGAGAGTGAGAACGTAGAGGATAAAGTTCAGGAGGTGCAATCTATAGTAGATGTGCCATTCACGATAACCAACGAAGTACCTGAAGATAGCAAACCTATCGAAGAACAACTGAGTTTGTTTTAAGGAATAACCCCATCAGTTATAGTTAATCGTCATTTATGTTTTGGGACATAAATGACGATTTTATTTATCATGTTGCAATAAAAGTAAACTTTTCTTGCACATATACATTTTTTTTTGTACCTTTGCAGCGCAAAGTCGTTTGGAAAAGTGTGAGGATTATGTGAAAAGTCGCTTGGAAAAGTGTGAGGATTATGTAAAAAGTCGCTTGGAAAAGTGTATGTATGTGATGTAAGTGATATATAATCAATAATATATGTATAAGCGTAAAATAGAGTCTTTTTTATTAGAGTGGAAGAATACTCCTAATCACAAGCCTTTGGTTATCAAAGGTTGTCGTCAATGCGGTAAGACTAGTTCGGTCGTGGCTTTTGCAAAAAAGCACTACAAGCATGTGATTTATATAGATTTTCACGAGCAAGAACAGTTATGTGCCCTGTTTGCAGGTTCTCTGTCGGTTGATTATTTGACAATGGCGATTTCTGCGTCCGTGCCAGGTGCGCAATTTGTGCAAAAACAGACTTGTCTTGTCTTGGATGAGATACAAAATTGTCCTCGCGCGCGTTCCTCTTTGAAATTCTTTATGCAAGACGGGCGATATGATGTGATTTGCACGGGTTCGTTGTTAGGAGTCAGCGGATATAAGAGTGCTGACCAAATCAAAGCAGAAGACCAAGCGACTATTCCCGTCGGAGCAGAAACAATTGTGGAAATGTATCCTATGGATTTTGAGGAGTGGTTGTGGGCAAATGGAATTAATCAGCAGGTATTGGATTTTCTGCGCAAATCATTGCAAGAAGAGACCTCTATCACAGGGGATATTCATCAGCGCTTGCGCCAATTATTATTGGAGTATGTAGTGGTTGGTGGTATGCCCGAAGCGGTGAAAACATTCTTTGCTACGCATGATATGAATCAAGTATGTCAAGTGCAACGACATATTTTGAATGGCTATCGCGATGATATGATCAAGTATGCTCGTGCGGAAGATAAACCTCGTATCCGCGAGTGCTTTGATTCTATTCCTCGCCAATTGAGTAAAGATAATAAGAAGTTTACCTATTCATTGGTGCGCAAAGGTGGTCGCAGCAAGGAATATATCAGTTGTCTGCAATGGATTGAAGATGCAGGTATTATACGCCGTTGTTATAATCTGCAAATGCCAGAGTTGCCGTTGAGTGGTAACTCTATACAAGATTGTTTTAAAGTGTATATGGCAGACACTGGATTGTTGGTCAGCATGTTAGACGATGGAACGCAAGGGGATATTTTGCAAGGTAATTTATGGACATACAAAGGGGCAGTATATGAAAATCTAGTAGCAGATGTCTTGGGTAAGATGGGACGAAAATTGTATTACTACCAAAAAGAAAGTGGTTTGGAGATTGATTTTGTAATGCGCTATAAGGGCGAATGTACACTGTTGGAGTGTAAAGCCAATACAGGTAACGCTAAGTCGGTAAAAACCATACTTAGTCACCCTGACAAATATCATGTGCATACAGCTGTGAAGTTAGGAGATTATAATATTGGTCGATCAGAGCAATTGCTGACTCTCCCTCTATATATGGCTTTCTTATTGTCCGATTTATAATTTAGAACTAAAGTATTCATGTTTCTTTATCGTCATTTATGTTTTGAGGCATAAATGACGATTTTTGTATGTATATGCTTGCAGGTTTCAAAAAAATGTTGTAACTTTGCAACCGTAATTAGCTCACGCCTTGGGATTATGTCTTTTGGGTGGGGTAATTGCAGACATAATAAAGGCGTTAAAAGCGCTTTGTGCTTGGCTTCTCAGAATCTAGTAAATTCAACGTAAATCCAACACATTGCAGCATTTTGATGTCCTCGGGATATGTATATCCTTGCAGTGCACATTGTATAATAGATACGTGTGCGCGTGTGCGTACATATCGGCGTGGGCTTCGGTGTTGCTTGTTCGGGTTTACAGGCGATACTAGAGCCTTGAGAAGCGGAACAGCAACAGTGCAGTCCCGCTTTTTGTTGTACAAAAATGCGGAACACAATCGCAGATGAACGCTTTTTTGTTGTACAAAAATGCGGAACACAATCGCAGATAAACGCTTTTTTGTTGTACTATAGAACTCCTATTCGACCAATAACTAACAATTAAACATACAACATTATGAAAAAGTTTTTCTCTCTGGTGCTTCTCATGGCGTGCACTATTACGCTGATGGCACAAAGCAGCAACAACCAAGATGAGGTTGTGAAGATTGACCGCTGGAATCAACAAGCCTATCGCGAAGGCGAAGTGATTGTTAAGTTCAAAGCCGATGGCGCGGTGCAGATGCGCAAGAATGTCCAAGGCAAGTTCCAAACTGCCAGCATTAGTCAAGTAGATGCCCTCTTTGCTGAACTCGGCGTAGAGGAAGTGGAAGCACTCATGCCTAATGTCGGCGCCCGCAAAGCGCCACGCCGCATGCGTGCATACAACGGTACAGAGGTAAAAGACCACGACCTCAGCAAACTCTATCTCATCCGCTTCAGCGAGCAAGTGGCTGCGCCTATGAGCAATGCAGGCGAGATGCGCACCGTGCACCAAGTAGTAGAGCAACTGCAAGCTCTCGAAGAAGTGGAGTTTGCAGAGCCTAACTATATGGTATATACACTCGCCACCAATGATATTGATGTAAATGCAGATAAGTACGACAAAGAGCCCCTTTATACCCAACAATGGGGACCAGCGGCTATTGGTTTGCCAAGCATTTGGAATAAGCCACTGATTAGCACCAAACGCCCTGTGATTGCGATTATCGATACAGGTGTGGACACCGAGCACCCTGATCTCAAAGATAACCTCTGGGTAAACGAGAAAGAGAAAAATGGCGTTGCAGGCAAAGATGACGACGGCAACGGCATTGTGGACGATATCCATGGCTACGACTTTGTAAATCAAACAGGCGGCATGGCTGACTTCAACGGTCACGGCACCCACTGCGCAGGTATTGCAGCGGCAGTCGGTCACAACGGTATTGGTATCACAGGTGCTAACCCCGATGCGCTGATTATGCCTATCACCGTCATGCAAAGTGACGGTACGGGCGATGTGGCTACTATCATCAAAGGTATCGACTACGCCGCAGCCAATGGTGCAGATGTCATCAGCATGAGTTTGGGTGGCTATAGCCACTCCATCGCGGAAGAGCAAGCCCTCAGCAAAGCCTACGCTACAGCAGTGATTGTCGCTGCGGCAGGAAATGACTTTAAGTGTATCAACCAACACATGTGTCCTGTCAACAAGCACAATATGAATGCCCCAATGTTCCCTGCTGCTTTCCAATTTGTATTGGGAGTAGAAGCTTCGGACAAGCAAGGCAACTTGGCAAGTTTCAGTAACTTTGATGAAGATGGACCTATTTTCTCACAATACACTAGCGAAACACAACTCTACAACTACGAACTCCGTGCGCCAGGTCAGAGCGTCGTAAGTACCTTTCCAAAAGGTCAATACCGCGCTATGAATGGCACCTCTATGGCATGTCCATTAGCAGCAGGTGCTATTTCTCGCCTGCTGATGCACAAGGAATACGATAGTTGGGAGGTCCTCTTTGGCGATCTTATCCATACCCGCACCAACGGTACGGGTAATATCGATATGAAAGCAGCATATAATATTACCGATGAAGACCGCAAACCTACGCTTTCACTCGTAACCTACTACCTCACCGACTCGCTCGGTGATAATGATGGTCGTGCGGATGCCGGTGAGACCATTGCTATCTACCCTGTGTTGCGCAACGAATGGGGACAAGCAGAGAATATTAAGGTGTGGATGGAGTTGGCAGAAACGGAAAACGATACCATCGTGAAGTTCTTGGAGCAAAAGGTGGACTTCGGCATGCCACTTAGCAGTTATGCAAAGAACAAATCAGCGAATCCTATCCGATTTGTTGTGGATAAGAATGTGGTAGATGGACGCCGTATTTGCATGGTACTCAAGGCTACTTGCGATAATATGGAAAGCATATTGGAACAAGAAGTTATCCTTACGGCTGAAAATGGTGTAGAGATTGGCGGTATGATTACAGAAGATTTGACCCTCTATCCTGGTGTACATTATATCGTAACCAAACCAATCGCTGTACCTGAAGGTGTTACACTCACATTGAAACCAGGTACCGTTTTGAAGTTCAAAGATGATACTGGTTTATCTACTGCCAAAGGTTCTCATCTCATTGCTCACGGAACCCCTGATAGTATGATTGTATTTACCAAGGCAGATTTAGCGTTGGGTACTATGAATGGCTTTGTCTTCCACACAAAAGATACTTTACAGTACTGTATATTCGAATATTTGGAGGCTGACATGTATAATCTACGTCCTATGATAGAAACATTAAGTTCTATTATTAATTGTATTATTCGCTACAATATGGTAAATACTTATGTATTAAGTTCAGGTCCTACTCTCGGCTCGGAATATGCGGACAACATAAGCCGCAATAATATTTATGGGAACAATTTTTTCTATGCTACTTTTTCGCATTATGGTAAGAAATGCTTAATTTCAGATAACAATATAATAGAAAATTATAATCGTAAGCTTGATTTTGATCACGAAGCTTCTGGACTAAGTTCACAACGCAATGGGTATAATTATAAAAATAATGTTTTTTCTAATACAAATCAAGTTCATGGTTTGAAAAATTATAGCATTAACAATACTACACCTATTATTGTAGATGACCCGCAATATTGGGGCAGTAATCGCGAAGATATTATTCGTGAAGGTATTTGGGATATGGAAAAAGGAGTTGGTTTTGGATACTACGATTTATCCACTCGCCTTACTCGCCCCAATCCTGATGCCCACGGTATCGTTTGGAAAGTGGTCGTTAACGGCTACGATGCACAAGATGAGTTTGAACTATTGCCACCACTCGGTGTGGGTAAACACAAATTCGAGGTGTATTTCAACCGTCCAATGGACACAAGTGTTGCACCTACCATCTCTATGGGTGTGCGTGCTCCTTATACCCAAAACGCAATTAGTGAAGATGGAAGTTGGTCTGCCGATAGCACCATCTACACCGCCTACCTCACCATTACAGGTAAAACCGCTTCCGATGGTCTGAATCGCATCTATGTCTATGGCGCAGAAGACGATGAGCACTTTGAGATACCCGAAGAGAATATGCGCTTTAATGTACAAGTCGCTGCTGCGGGATCGCTCAGTACAGGACTTATGGCAGAGGCAGGATTGGGTAAAGTCGCCCTCACCTGGCAAACAGATGAAGAAGACTTCGAAGACCTTCTCGGCTATAACATCTATCGTTGGACAGATGATACTATTAAGTGGGATAGATATTACGATAGTAAACTTGGTGCATTCGTAGAAGCTGGTTGGAGAATTGATACCATTTGTGTCAACCAAACCGTGATTGATGCCCAAGATAATAGCTTCGTTGATTACGATGTAGTTCCAGGAAAGACCTATTACTATTACATCAAGCAACTCACTACCGCCCTCACTTCTTATTCTCTCTCCAACCCAGTCGCAGCTACCCCATTAACCGCACAAAAGGGTGATGCTAATGGTAGTATGAATGTGGACGTAGCCGATATAGTGACCGAGGTCGCATACCTCACAGGCAATAATCCTCAGCCATTTATCTTCGAGGCAGCGGATGTCAATAGCGACAATACCGTCAATATCCTCGACATTGTCGGTACAGTGAACATCATCACCAACCCTGCGGCTTCTTCGCTTGGCTTCTCAGACGACAACACCGCCACCTATAGCATTGAGGATGGTATCCTCTATGTGGAGACACCAGTCGTACTCGGTGGTGTGCAATTCTCCTTTGACGCAGAAGCAGAAATCTCCGCACTGGAAGCTCTCAATGGTTTTGAGCAAATGACTTGGAGCACCGCAGAGACCTTCAACTTCATGGCATACTCTATGAGCAAAAAGACCCTCGGTGTAGGCAAGCATGCGCTACTCTATATCGGCGATGCAGAGATAAAGAAAATCATTCTCAGCAACGCCGATGGACAAAATATACCTGCTATCAAGAAGACGGCTACTGACCTCTCATCCGTAGAGGCCATGCAAATGCGCTTACCAAATCCTAACCCATTCACTACATACGTGAATATCCCATACGTGGTAGGACAAACAGGCATGCATGAGGTACGATTGGTATTTACCAACGTAGCAGGTTTGACCGTAGATGCATATGCTACTACTAATACCTTCGGAGAATACACCTACACTTGGCGTCCAGCAGGTTTGCCAGAAGGCGTGTACTTCGTGACCCTCTACGTGGACGGCAAGAAGATGCAAAGCAGTAAACTCGTTAAGGTGAACTAACCACAACTTGTTTGGTTATGAAACAATTTTTGATACTATGCTTTGCATGGTGCATAAGTACTTATGCCATGGCAAGCAATACCATTTCCCTCTCTTCCGTTAGCGGTACACCGCAGACGGAAGTAGAGGTGGTGGTTAGTTTAGACAACACCGATGCCATCACAGCATTGGAGATGGTGCTCCCATTAGGTGAACACCTCAGTTATGTCAATGGCTCTGCCACCCTCGCTACCACACGCAGCAACGGACACCAACTATCCGCAGCACAAGTGGGACAAGACCTACGCATTTATATCTATAGTCTAAGTCTCAATGCCCTGCAAGGCAATACCGGCGAGCTATTAACCTTCCGTCTACTCTTAGGTAACGAGCCAGCTAACTATACGCTCACCCCTACCGTTGTCCTCAGTAACGCACAAGGTACATCCATTGCAGGTAGCGTGCAAACGGGCACTGTGACTATCCAAGCACCCAAGTTGCAAATCGTCAATCCGCAAATCGACTACGGACATATTCCTATTCGTGCGACCTATACCAAGAGCTTGCAACTCAAAAATGTAGGTAACTTACCTCTCACGATAGAGAATATCGCCACCACTGATCAATTGTTTGTACCCGAGCAAACTACCCTCACTATTGAGGCACAGCAAACGGCTGCGGTGACTATTGAGTATGCACCAATAGAGCGCGGAGCCGTAAATCACAAAGTTATGGTCACTTCTAACGCTATCAATGGCGAACAAGTAGCCACTATTGTGGCAGACCCATTCTCTGTAAACGAACTGCATATAGGTACAGCTAGTGGTATTGCTGATAGCATTGTGACCGTGTCCCTTACGATGAACAACATGGAGCCTATTGTAGCGATGCAATGTGCTTTCAAACTACCTAAGCAGTTGGAGTATGTGGCGAATAGTCTGGCAATTAATGCAGTACGTAGCAACGGACATCAAACTCTGTCCACCGTTCATGGCGACACCTTGGTGCTGATGCTCTACTCGATAAGCAACCAACCGCTTCATGCTAATGATGGCGAGGTAGCTACGTTCCAACTACAGCTCAACGGCTCATCGGGTACCTACTACCTCAAGCCCATTGATGTCGTACTCAGCAATATCACGGAAGAGAATATGGTATCTGCTACTTCACAAGGCAAAGTAACCATCAAAGCTCCTGCTATTAGTAGCAATGCTTCACTCGCTTTTGGTAGTCATGCTATCACCGAAGAGGCATATGCCACTTATTCCGTGCGCAATAATGGTAGTGCGCCATTGGTGTTAGAGCGTGCCACTTTCTTAGCAGAAGGCTATCGCGTGGTAGAAGAACTGCCAATCACCATCGCCAATTACAAAACCACTACTATCACTGTGGCTTATCAACCCACCGAAGAGGGCGACTTCTCCACCACAATGAACCTCTACACCAATGACCCTAACAACCGACTAAAAACGGTTGCACTTTCGGGACATACCTTTGAACCAAATACTCTTGCTCTGAGTGGACAAAACAACAAAGACGGCACATACACCCTATCTGTAGCGTTGGAGAACTACAGCGATATTGTAGCAGTGCAATACGATGTGCATTGGCGTAGCGACATAACTACTGCACAAGCAGCATTCAAGCCTACTACGCGTATGCAAAACCATAATGCTGTAGTTACACCATTAGACGAGGATAGTTACCGCATTATCATCTATTCTATGTCCAATGCTACCCTCGTTGGACATGAAGGCGAGTTGCACCAGTTGGTATTCACGCCACAAGGGAGTGTAGATTATTGTGGTGATGTGATTACAGTGGATAATGTGGTGCTCAGCAATGCCAAGGGAACAGATAAAACCTCTGCAACGACACCAGCATTAGCTGTTGAACAAACGAAATGGGTAGAACATGTGGCTACAGCCTGCGATCAATACCTCTGGAGAAATCATGTATATACCGCATCAGGTACGTATAGCGACACACTATCTACCCCAGCTGGCTGCGATAGTATTCTTACACTTCATTTGACGATTAGCCCTATTTATAGTGAAGAAGCTATAGTTGCTTGCGATAGCTATGAGTGGAACGGAGGGACATACACCACCAGCGGAAACTACATCTATACCACTGCCGCAGTAAATGGCTGCGATAGTATTGTAACCTTACACTTGACTATCAACCATAGCGAGCGTGAAGAGTACTACGAAAATGCTTGTGATGCTTACGAGTGGCATGGAAATACCTATACTGAAAGTGGCGACTATGGGTATTACACCACAACCGACCAAGGTTGTGAGCGTATTGAGGTGCTGCACCTGACCATTCTGCCAGAAGCAACGACCGAAGCAGAGACATTAGCCCTTTGTCCTTCAGAATTGCCATACGAGTGGTACGGACAATGGCTTACAGAGGCAGGCACCTATTCTGCGACTGAGCAATACACAGGAATGAAGTGCGATAGCGTGATACACGAACTGGCACTGAATGTCTATGTACAAACCCTGCCAACAGCCGTGACACTGCCTATCGTTCGCACAGGTAAAGCCATCGATGTGACAATTCCAACCGCCGAAATCCTGGCACATATTGCTGCTGAGACATGGTATGCACCTAATGCAGAAGTGGCATGGTATATCATGAATAATAGCGATTGGATTGCTTTGAGTGCAGAACTTGTGGTAGCAGGCATCACAGAAGTGATACTCAAATATGCTGTAGAAACGGACTGTGGCAATGTAGAATCCGACGAGATGGTTATTAATCTTAAGACAACGGGGGTGGAGAATATTCCTATTCAATCACCAATATCCAATTGCCAAAAGATTCTCTACGAAGACCATATCTATATCCTCCGCGAAGGCAAGGTATATAGTGTCATGGGGCAGGAGGTGAAATAGTTGACAGTTGACAATTGATATCTTTCACGTGCGGGCAGAGATGTCCGCACTTTTTATGGGTAAAGTAGTGAGAGCCTACGCTGTGACACAGATAGGCTACAGATGTGCTACAGTGGTCGCGAAGTGGTCACGTAGCCCGATGAGAACTTTTCATACAGTCACCTTTAAGCCACCGAAAGCCCAGAGATCTCCCATAGATCTCTTATGGTGGTCGCCTAACACGCAGGCAATTTTATTGTTGCTAACTTCATTAGAAACGAATAGCCTACATTTGGCAACTTGCTACCACTTACCATACTTGGTTGCGAAATTAATCAAAAAAGCACCATTTTCGCCACATGTTTATACAAACAACAAGCGAAATTAAATAAAAAAACATACATTTCGCTACTTATTTCTTGCGTGATTAAAAAAAAAGTACTAACTTTGCAGCAGTATTCTTAATGCTATTAAAATAATGAAACTGATTGGGAGAACAAATGAAGTAACATTGTTGCAAAGTTATGCAAAATCCGAGCAAGCAGAATTTATAGCTATGTATGGTCGGCGTCGTGTCGGAAAAACATTCTTAATTAGCAACATGTTTGCTAATATGATTGTCTTCGAGACTTCTGGTATTATTCATGGTAGTTCGGAAGATCAATTTGCAGCATTCAACCAATCTCTTCGCAGGATCGGTTACACAGGATCGTATACGAAGACATGGATGGATGCTTTCTTTGCATTAGAGCAGACATTAACGCCTAAATTGAATCCAAATAAGCGTCAAGTAATCTTCATTGATGAGTTGCCTTGTTTAGATGTACATCGAACTAATTTTGTAACCTCGTTAGGACACTTTTGGAATAGTTGGGTTTCAAAGCACGATAATCTAATGCTTGTAGTTTGCGGTTCTGCCACCTCGTGGATGGTGGATAACATTGTCAATAATCATGGTGGGTTACATAATCGAATTACTCATTCGATGCATCTTCATCCATTCAACTTGGCACAATGCGAGCAGTATTTTCAAGCTCGTGGTATGGCTTGGGATAGGCAAGCCATTATGCAAGCTTATATGGTCTTTGGAGGAGTACCATACTACATGAGTCTTATTCAACCCTCTGAAAGCGTGACAGAAGCTATTGATAGACTGCTCTTTTCTGCTCAAGGTGAACTTCGTGAAGAATACCATCGATTATTTTCTTCGCTCTTTACCAATCCAGAACCATACATGACGATTGTTCGAGCATTGGCAAATCATCGATATGGTTTAACTCGTGATGAATTGGCGGAATATTTGGGAAAATCAGACGGGGGGGGACTGACTAAACTATTAGACAATCTTGTCAAATGCGATTTTATTCACTACCATAGAGTTCGCACAAAAAAAATAAACAAAACAGGTGGATATTATGTATTGTCTGATTCGTTTGTACAATTCTATCATACGTATTTGGATGCAAAAACAAATGATGAACACTATTGGAGTCATAATTTACTTTCGCCCAAGACAAACACATTCTATGGGTTAGCCTTTGAGCGCGTTTGCATGGCACATATCCCTCAGATAAAAAAAGCCATCGGTATTGATCAAATAGGCACGGAGTATTATTCATGGCGTAGTACGGACAAAGAACAAAAAGCACAAATAGACTTGCTCATTGAACGTGCAGATAGAATCATCAATCTTTGTGAAATCAAATATAGTTATTTACCATATACGATTAATAAAGAAGAGGACCTTAAGTTCCGTACTCGTCAAGCGGTTTTTGTGAATCAAACAGGTATAAAATTGGGGATTCAACCTACATATATTAGTCCGTATGGATTAACAAAAAATGCTTATTCAAGTTCTATCCCCAAAGTAATAACTATGGATGATTTGTTTGCGCATTAGTTTATGAGCACTTCGTAGAGTGAGCGCCAACTCTGTGCCACAAATAGGCTTTATAGAACATCTTGCAAACTACGGAGAAATACCTGGATGCTAACCAAATGGTAATGGATTGGTATCGGAGTGGTTTCGAGAAAGAATTATACCTGATGTGTAGATAAAGGTAAAAATAGATAATGATTGATACATAAAAAGTCACCCCATGTGAGGTGACTTTTTAATTATATATTAGGAAATGGATTATCCTACTTGGCTGCCGTTGCGGACTGGGGCTGTGACTGTGGTTACCACCAACTTGCCGTCTGCGTCCACCGCCGAGAGAATCATACCTTGCGACTCGATACCCATCATCTTGCGAGGTGGGAAATTGGCAATAAACAGCACTTGCTTGCCCACAAGAACAGATGGGTCAGGATAGCTTTGTGCGATACCAGAAAGGATTGTTCTGCCACCCATACCATCATCCAAACGGAACTGGAGGAGTCGGTCGGACTTCTTCACTGGTTGGCAGTCAAGGACAGTAGCCACGCGGATATCCATCTTACCAAACTCGTCGATGTTGGTGTTCTCCTTGATGTCAGCAGGGCGCCAGTTCTTGAGTGCCTCTTGCTTCTCTGCTTCCTCGTTGGCAGCCTTGATGTTAGCCAAACGGTCGAGTTGGGCTTGGATAGTAGCGTCCTCAATCTTCTCGAAGAGGAGA
>JAEIGA010008414.1_pt1 | contig 15635 bp, 16 predicted proteins | sample 9270691 | NCBI WGS metagenome assembly JAEIGA01 (sample SAMN17057246, study PRJNA624740) | gut metagenome | biome: biome; isolation source: fecal sample | host: Bos grunniens | place: China: Xizang | collected 2019
GTTTTCAAAGCCATGACTAAATTCCTGCTGTAACATCAATATTTTGACCTTCGGCAAGAGTAATAACTGCCTTTTTGTAATCAGAGCGAACGCCCTCATAACCTCTAAAGCGTTTTACCTTACCAGCTTGTTTAACGGTATTTACTTTGTTTACTTTAACTTTAAAGATTGCTTCAACAGCAGCTTTAATATCGTCTTTGTTTGCTGACAATGGAACCATAAATACTACTTTTCCATTTTCAGAAGACATCATAGACTTCTCAGTAATTACCGGACGAAGTAATGTATCATACATAGATGCAGTTACATTGTTTGTTTTTACTGATTTTTTCATTGTAATCTTTCCTCCAAGCAAGCAACAGCGTCTTTAGTTAATACCAATTTTTCTTTTCTCAAAATATCGTACACATTAGCACCGATTGTAGGCAATACATCAACACCAACAATGTTACGGCTAGCCAATGCGAAGTTAATATCTACTTCCTTACCATCGATAACTAAGCAGTTATTCAAACCACAAACATTTAATTTTGCAATTAATTCTTTAGTTTTTGGATTTGAAAGCTTTGCTTCATCAACAATAATAAGGTTACCCTCTTTTGCTTTAGCAGAAAGAGCAATTTTAAGACCTAATTTTCTGAATTTTTTAGTCAAGTCATGAGAATGATCTCTTACAACTGGACCAAAAACAATTCCACCTTTTCTAAATTGAGTACCCTTACGAGAACCTTGACGAGCATTACCACTACCTTTTTGTTTGAATGGTTTTGCAGGTGTCAAAGCAACGTCTGAACGACCCTTTGTTTGGTGGTTACCGCATTGACGCATAGCCAATTGCCAATTTACAACGCGGTGTAAAACGTCAGCACGAACTTCAAGTCCGAAAATAGCATCATTAAGTTCAATGCTACCAACGTTTTCATTATTCAAATTTAAGATGTCCTGTTTCATTTTCAAAATTCCTTAATCAATTATGCATTTTCAGCTGTTTCTTCAGCTATAACTGCAACAGGTTCATCAACCTTTTTTAATCCAGCAGGCATCGGTAATTTAACATCAGAAATTTTCTTAATAGCATCAGTAACTCTAACCCAAGTATTTTCAGCACCTGGAACGCCACCTTTAACCATAATTAAACCACGATCACCATCAATAGCTACAACTTTTAAGTTTTGAACAGTTACACGTTCATTACCTAAATGACCAGCCATTTTTTTACCTTTGAAAACCTTACCTGGATCTTGTCTTTGTCCTGTAGAACCGTGTGAACGGTGAGAAATAGACACACCGTGTGATGCTTCCAAACCTGCGAAGTTGTGGCGTTTCATTGGACCAGCAAAGCCTTTACCAATAGAAGTAGCACAAACATCTACATATTGACCAGCAACAAAGTGTTCTGCAGACAATTCATCACCAATAGATAGTAAGCAATCTTCAGATACTCTGAATTCTACCATCTTTTTCTTTGGCTCTACATTAGCCTTGGTGAAGTATCCCTTTAATGGTTTAGATAAATTTTTCGCTTTAACAGCACCTGTACCAAGTTGAACAGCGCTGTAGCCATCTTTTTCATTTGTTCTGACATTAACAACTTTTAAGCCTTCAACAGCCAAAACTGTAACAGGAACATGAGTTCCATCAGCTTCAAAAATTCTAGTCATCCCAAGTTTTTTTGCGATTAAACCAGTACGCATTATTATTTTTCCTTTTTTCAATAGGTTGATTTTATATTTCAAAAACCAACATTAAAAATTATAACTTAATTTCTACATTCACACCAGCAGCTAGATCTAATTTCATCAAAGCATCAACTGTTTGTGGTGTAGGATCTACGATATCAAGAAGTCTCTTGTGTGTACGAATTTCAAATTGTTCACGAGATTTTTTATCTACGTGAGGAGAACGGTTCACTGTGAACTTCTCAATTTTTGTTGGAAGAGGAATTGGTCCTCTAACATTAGCTCCAGTTCTTTTAGCTGTATGAACAATCTCTTTTGTAGACAAGTCTAACAAGCGATGATCAAACGCCTTAAGACGGATTCTGATATTTTGTGTATCCATCATTTTAACACTTTTCCTATAACTAAATGGCAAAACACTCCATATGGAATTTGCCATCTAAAAAATTACGGTAAGCTTTAGCAACAACTGGCTCACCTTATGGTTTATATTTGATTCGCAAGAAAGTTAACACTTCCTTAACTTTTTGTTGCTTCAGCTTTGTAACATTTAAATTTTAATAATGCAAGCAAAAAATGCACAAAAAACGAAAAAAAATTAAAAAAAATATCTTTTTAAAAGCCTTGCAGAGATTCACGTTGAATCGTATTGACAAAAAAATCATTTTTTAACCTTTTCACCCCTCTTTAATACGAAAAACAACTCACTATATTACCCAAATATACGCAAGGAGAAAAAAATGTTTAGCTTACTTTTATCATATTTAATTATATCCGCTCAACCAAACCAACCAACCGAAATTATCGGCACTGCCAACACTCCATCAGGCAACCAAAAAGAAATTATCGTAAATCAGCCAAATAATAACACCAATCCATTCGGCAATATTGCCACAACCTCTCCCACTATTCAACAACCATCCACCCAAGAACAACCTCTTCCTTCTCAATCAACACCACCTCAAACACCCCAACACCTAAATACAATCACCCAACAAACATCAACCATATCTCCAACCGATATGAACCCTCTTGATTATAAAAACAAAATAGAAAACACCATTTACCAATCCGGCGACAGACTAATTATTATTCAATCCATCCCCATAAAATATATAAAAGAAGCAACCACCCCTAATATACAACCAACAATTTCTGATTTTCCTGCCTGGTAAATCAAACACTCAACATCTTCATCTAAAATGTTATTATCTTCCCTTATTACGAGCTTCAAATCGGCTAGATGAAACTTTACCAACGCTCCTAACAGACTCTCTATCATTATTTTTCTTATCACCAACATCGCGATTATCATCCGCTTTTTTGGATAATTTATCACAAACTCTAGCCATTGAACCAGCTAATTTTCGCTCTTTTGTCTCATTTTCTTTTTGCTCTTTTGTTAAATCAGCACTCTTATTATTATCCTCTGTGTCTCTAGTTTTTATTGCTTTTGTCGTCTCAACTTCTTTATTAGCCCTTTTGCCTTTAATTTTTGATCTAACATTTCTTATAGCTTCACTTACCTCAATCTGATTAGCATTTTTATCATTTATTTTTTCAATTGCATCGCTCAAAGCATCCGTAAATTCATTATTATCAATATCCAAAACTATTGCACTCATATACATAACAAGTTCTTTATCTTCTTTCTCTAATGCTTCTCTTTCTTTTTCATCAGTTGTATTATCCAACTTTCGTTTAATTTTTCTTAGCTCTTTTAAAGCATGAAACATCTCTTCTTCTGGCGACATCTCTGCATTAATAATTTCAGCCTTCTGCACATTATAATACTTATGAAGAAGCTTACCTTCTTCAGTATTAATCTTACCACTATCAAATAATTCTTTGTCTTTTACACAAATCTCTATCATTTTAGCAATGCTATCTTCACTATAGCCTGCATTTTTATATTTAATATAAAGCTTCTTTTCGTAATCAGAATTAAAATTAGGCATTTTAGCATTCTCAGTCATTTTATTATTCTCCTCAAAAGTTACCCCATAATATCACATTTTTTGCTTATTGACAACATCTTTTTTCCCTCCACCTCCATACCACCAATATCTAATCTCCAAAGAAAAAAAACTCCGCAAAAGCAGAGTTTACAATATGGGGCGAACGAGTTTATGTGAAAAAACATTTTGGGGAAATGTTTTTGCCATAAACTATCAGACTTTGTTAGTTTGCATTAGCTTGTAAAAGCTCTAAAATGCAAACGTTACAAAGTCTTGCCCGAAACGAGTTAGTGTTGAACACTTTTTCAACACTTACGAGTAAGACGGGCTCGAACCTGAGAGCCCGATTGTTCGCATAAAAAAAGCCCTGCTATAAAGCAAGGCTCTATCTGGGGCGAACGATCGGGCTCGAACCGACGACAACCGGTACCACAAACCGGGGCTCTACCAACTGAGCTACGTTCGCCATCACTTTGAAAGTTTCTACAAACATTTTTTTATAAAGTCAAGATAAAAAAATAAATATTTTTTCCTATTCATAACTAAAATTAATAATTTATTTTCTTTTTTTTGCCATTATAACTATATCGAGTATTTTTATCAGAGGGAATTTTAAAGATGCATATCATTAAAAAGTTATATTTTGCGCTATTATTATTAACATTAACCACCACTAACTCCTTTGCTTCAAACGTATCATCTATTGTAATTGATGCAAAGAGTGGCAACATCTTATACTCAAACAACGCTGAAACATTACGCTACCCTGCATCTTTAACCAAATTAATGACACTATATATTACATTTAACGCCCTTGAAACAGGAAAATTAAAACTAACTGATAAATTAAAAGTTTCCCACACTGCAGCTTCTCGTTCTCCCTCAAAATTAGGCATGCCTGCAGGATCATACATAGATGTAGAAACCCTAATTCATGCATTAATAGTAAAATCCGCAAACGACTGTGCAACTGTTTTAGCCGAAGCCCTAAGCCCTACCGAAAGAGATTTTGCAAAATTAATGACCCAAACTGCCAGAAACTTAGGCATGCATAAAACAACATTTAAGAATGCATCAGGCCTTCCAAATTCTGAACAAAAAACCACAGCAAAAGATTTAGCAATTTTAGGCGCAGCCATTTACCATCACTACCCTCAATACTACCACTTATTTTCGCTCAAAGAATTTGAATACAACAACATGACATATAAGACCCACAATTATCTATTAAACGATTCTCTTGGCACTGATGGAATGAAAACAGGCTATACTGCAGCATCTGGCTTCAACATTCTAACCTCTGCGCAACAAGGTCCTTACCGTATTATTGCTGTAACATTAGGCCACAAAAAAGTAAAAGAGCGCGACGAAGATATATCAAAAATGATGGAAATATCTTTACAACATATGCACAGCAACAAAAAAATAAATACCCAAACTCTAAAAAGCGCTATAAACTCATCATTAAAGAGCAACAAAACCAAAACTGCTTACAACAAATACAAACGTTAATATAATATAGCACAATAAGAATATGTCAGCAAAACACGCACATACAATTATCATTGATGGGGAAAGTATACCCTCCAAAGAAGCTCTATGTTTTGAGCTTGCTATAACTTTAATGTATAACGATCAAAAAACAGCAATTTTATTAAAACCAGATTCTCACATACATAACATAATAAAAAACAGGAAGTCACATACCCAAAACCTCCCCACTCCAACTATAATATGTTATGAAGAATATTTTAATCAACTTTCAAACTTTGATGCTATAATAATTCCAGAATTAAACAATGATGACATTATTGCCACCAATGCATATACATATATCACATTACTACCATCTGATACAAAAATACTAAAAAACTTTAATAAAGACAAATCATATATAAACAACATCTGGGAACTAAAAAAGAAAATAGCATCCACCCACAAAAGAAGCCTAAACTGGGTAATCTGCGAAAATAATGTTAAAAGCAAAATAACCGATTCCCCATCAAGTGAATTAACCAAAATATCAAGAATGTATGGATTTAGAGCAACACCACCTCTAAACCACCTAAAATCTTCTTTTAATAACAAATCAGGCATTTCTCCTCAAGATAAGACAAATCCTTTACTAAGCAACACCTTATCTTATGAAGATATCTGCGCCAAAAGAGAAATTATAAACCTTGCAGAATTTATTTTTAATCAATAAATTCTTTACAAGCGTTACTTTTTGTTTTAAACAATACATAGTTTTTTATTTTAATATAAAAAGGGAGCAAAATGATAGATATAATTAAAACCACCCCATACACAGATCAAAAAATGGGAACAGCCGGACTTCGTAAAAAAACTAAAATAGCTATGCAACCAAATTATTTAGAAAACTTTATGCAAAGCATTTTTAATACAATCCCAAATTTAGAGCAAAAATCATTTCTTGTGGGTGGCGATGGCAGATATTTTAATAAAATTGCCATTCAAAAAATCATAAAAATAGCAATAGCAAATAATGTAAAAAAATTACTCGTTGCCAAAGATGGTTTAGTTTCAACACCTGCAGGCTCTCATATAATATTAAAAAACAACTTAGATGGTGGTTTTGTTTTATCAGCATCACATAACCCTGGTGGAAAAGATGGTGACTTTGGTATAAAATATGCCACATCATCAGGTGGCCAATGCCAACCATCAGAAAGCGCTGCCATATATGAACAAACATTAAATATAAACGAATACAAAATTTGTAATTGCCCTGATATAGACTTAAACAAAATTCAAACATTAAAATACGAAAACACAACAATCGAAGTTATAGATTCACTTGTTGATTATGCAAATCTTATGCAAAATATTTTTGATTTTAATAAAATAAGAGAACTTTTAACTTCTGATTTCAAATTCATATTTGATGCTATGAATGGTGTTACAGGTCCTTATGCAAAACTTATTTTTGAAGAAATATTAAAAGCTCCTATCGGCACTGTCATCAACTACATCCCTAAAGAAGATTTCGGTGGACTTCATCCAGACCCAAATCTTATTTATGCAAAACATTTAGTTGATATAATGTATTCAGAAACACCAGCTGATTTTGCTGTTGCAAATGATGGTGATGGTGACCGTAATATGATTTTAGGCAAAAGCTTTTTTGTTAGCCCAAGCGACAGCCTCGCCATTTTAACAGATAATTATCAATTAATTCCAGCTTACAAATCAGGCATTTATGGTGTCGCAAAATCAGCAGCAACATCTCTTGCTGTTAAAAGAGTAGCAGACCATCTAAACATTGGTTACTATGAAGTACCAACCGGCTGGAAATATTTCATCAACCTTATGGATTCAAATCGCATTAGCTTCTGTGGTGAAGAAAGTTTCGGTACAGGCGCATCTCACATCAGAGAAAAAGATGGTATCTGGGCAGCATTATTCTGGTTAAGCATCCTTGCACAAACCAAACAATCCGTTAAAGACATCGCCTTAACACATTGACAAAAATATGGAAGAAGCTACTACCTACGTAATGACTACGAGAACATTCCACAAGAAATAGCTGACAAATTAATGCTAGACTTAGAAAACGCATTACCATCTTTAATAAACAGCGACTACAATGGTTATATCGTTTCTCAAGCTTATCCATTTATATATAATGATCCAGTTGATAACACCTCAACAAAAAATGGATTAATTATACATTTCACAAATGGTTCAAGAATTGTTTATCGTTTATCAGGTACTGGAACATCTGGCGCAACACTTCGTGTTTACATTGAGCGTTATGTAACAGATGATTTATTAGAAGACCCAGAAACAATGTTAAAAGATTTAAGCGACATATCTCGCCAAATAGCTGAAATACCAACTCGTATAGGTAAAAACATTCCAGATATTATAACATAAAGGCATAACATATGTTTAGCAAAGATAATGACATAAGACCAGATAAAGTTTTAGAAACACGCTTATTATTACTTGTTGCGATGCTAACATTAACAATTTTAAGCATTGGCTTTTTGTTTGCATACCCACAATATTTGCGTCCAATAATTTTATCTGTCTTTGTTTTTATCATTTCAAGCATTTTCATCACAATCACCATTTTACAATCTGGTGAAAAAGCAATTTTATATGGTGGTCTTGCTAACGAGATTCTTAAAAATCGTAAAACTTGCTATATAATATTAGACAACAAATCAAACATTGTCTTGCAAAATGAACTAGCTAAAAATCTTTTACAAAACACCCCCATTTTAGAATTTCTTGATAAATACATCCTAAAAGATGAAAACAACACCAAGAAATTAAAACAACTAGCCTTATCATCAAAAAACTTAAAAGAAAACACCGTTGAAATACCATTAAAATTTGATACTAAAACTATTTTCACCGGACAAACTTGGTATAAAATACACCTTCGTCCAATTAGCTTAAATAATAATGATGAAAATATAAATACAAACTCAAATGAAAATATATATATGCTATGGAGTATCGAAGATATTACCTCACAAAAAACCATATCTACTATTTTTCAAGAAGAACGCCGTTCTTTTTATAACTTCCTAAATTTCCTCCCCATTGGTATATACATATTAAATAATAAAAACAAAATCCAATACATAAACAAAACTCTAAGCCTAATGCTAGGCAAAACAAAAGAAGAGCTTTTAGGCAATTCTATATCAGATTTTATTTTCAAAAAAAATACTCCCGATGAAAACATAAATAATAACTACACTCAATATTCTGCATACATAAAAAACAATAACAACATCTCAGAATGTTTAATAAAAACAGACATATTCAAAGAAGGCGAAGAGCTCCAAACCAGAGGAATTGTTATTAGCCACATTCCAACTGATAACACCTTAAAACAAACCTATGAAGAAACTATGTCAGAAATAAATAGTATCTTTAATCTATCACCTTTTGGCATGATGTTACTAGATAAAGATTTAACCATAAAAAACATCAACCAACGCTTTATGGATACTCTAAACATTCCTTCAAAGTCTCAATTACTAAACAATTATTTAAGTAATTTCCTTGATGATGAAAGTATCAGTAAAATAAAAAAACAATTAGAACAATATACTTCAGATACATCTACTCTTTCATCAGCATATTTTGATATCAATATCAAAAAACGCAACCTTCACAAAATTCTTCGTCTTTATGTTTGTCCTTTATTCTCTTCAACCATTCAAACTAAAGAAAACATCAAAGGCATAATCTTATTTAGTATAGATACAACCGAACAAAAAAATCTAGAAACACAATTTGCTCAAGCTCAAAAAATGCAAGCAATGGGACAATTAGCTGGCGGCATTGCACACGACTTCAACAACCTCCTAACTGCCATGATTGGTTTTTGTGATTTATTACTCCAACGCCATGGCCCCAAAGATGCATCTCATTCAGATATTATTCAAATCAAACAAAATGCAAATTGTGCCGCAGAATTAGTTCGTCAACTACTTCAATTTTCAAGAAAACAACCTCTTCAACCAGAACTACATGACATAACAGACATTCTAGTTAATTATACTCCTTTATTAAAAAGAACTGTCGGCAATCAAGTAGAATTAAAATTCCACCATGCACAAAATTTAGATTGCATAAAAGTTGATAAAGTTCAATTCTTGCAAGTAGTATTAAACTTATGCGTAAATGCCAAAGATGCCATGAACAAAAAAGGCACTTTAACCATCACCACCCAAATGGAAACACTCCTTGAGCCATACCATTTTGGTGCCGAAACAATAGAAACAGGTTCTTTTGTTCGCATGGATGTAACAGATACCGGTTGTGGTATTCCGCTTGAAAATATATCTCGAATTTTTGAACCATTCTTCTCCACCAAACAAAACATAGTTGGTTCAGGAACAGGACTTGGCTTAGCCACAGTTTATGGAATTGTTCGCCAAATGGAAGGCTTCATAAAAGTAACATCAACCATTGATGTAGGAACAACTTTCTCAATATACCTTCCAGCACACTCTAAGAGTTTATTATCTAAAAACTCTGAACAAATAACCTTTAGAACACTTAAAGATAAAAAAGGAAGAGCAATTCTAACCCCAACAGAAATTCCTAACACTTCTTCACAAAACAGCGATAAAATAATATTAGGTTTAAGCCTTTCAGCCAAAGAAAACTTAAACCAAACCCCAGAAAACATAGAAAATATTCGCATATTATTTGTTGATGATGAAAATTCCGTTAGAACATTTGCCCTCAAAGCTCTTCGCAAAAAAGGTTACGATGTTGTTGGTTGCAATTCTGCAGAAAACGCTCTAGAAGTATTACAAACAGATAAAAATTTCCAACTTCTAATAACAGATATGGTAATGCCAGGCCTAAATGGTATAGAATTATCTCATCAAGTATTAGAAGAAATCCCTGATATAAAAATAATATTGGCTTCAGGTTATTCTGAAGATATCTTAAAAGGTGAATTTGCTGATATTGACAATTTATCATTTATCCCTAAACCTTTTAGCTTAAGCGATTTAACCCAAAAAGTTTACGAGGTATTAAAATCATAAATGACAGAATACAACAACAAAACCGGTCAATATATGTTAAAATTTTCTCCTCAAAATTTCCAAAGAGAAGAAGATTTCATGGTATCATCATGCAATCAAAATGCATATAATGCCATAAAGATGTGGCCATATTGGCAACACTTTGCCCTAAACATATATGGCGCCAAAAGCTCTGGTAAATCACACCTAGCTCACATTTTTGTTGATACAATATTATCAAATCTCCCTCGTCCAATTCAAATCCCTATACTATCTGCCCATAGTATAAATATGAAAAATGTAAATAAAATAACCAACGAACATCCATACTTAGTCATAGAAGATTTAGACTCAAATATAAATGAAGAAGCTTTTTTCCACTTATATAATAATTATAACGTACCTAATCGTTTTATATTATTTACATCAGAACTTCCTCCATCAAAACTTTCATTAAAATTACCAGATTTGCGCTCAAGACTAAACATTGTCCCAACCGTTGAAATCCTACAACCAGATGATGTAATGCTAACAGCCCTAATCGCAAAATTATTTAATGACAGACAAATAATCATCTCTCAAGAAATTTTAGATTACATCTTAAAACATACCGAGCGTTCTTTTGAATATATAACCAAATTAATTAACGAAATTGATGAAATATCGTGGACATATTCAAGAGCCGTTTCCATACCAATAATAAAAGAAGCAATAAACACTCTTAGTCAAAACCAACAATTGGAATTATTTATATGAGTTCACACTACAATCAAGACATACATGGTTGGATAATACTAGATAAACCACAAGGTTTAAGCTCAAACCAAGCCCTACGTAAAATTCAATATGAACTAAAAGCTAAAAAAGCCGGTCACATCGGAACACTTGATCCATTTGCAACAGGTGTCCTCCCTCTAGCCTTTGGCGAAGCAACCAAATTAATTCCATATCTTGAAGGAAATGAAAAAACATACGAATTTAACCTAGAATTTGGCACATCAACCACCACTGGCGATACCGAAGGTGAAATCTATCAAACCTCCACAAAAATCCCAACCATTAATGAAATAAAAAAGATTATACCAAATTTTTTAGGCTCAATATCTCAAATACCTCCCAAATATTCAGCCATTCATATTAATGGTCAAAGAGCATATGACTTAGCTCGTAAAGGTATAGATTTTGAAGTTCCCAAAAGAGAAGTAACCATTAAAAACTTAGAACTAAAAAGCTATAACAAAGAAACAAAAACCGCATTTTTCAGCGTTACATGTTCCAAAGGCACATACGTAAGAACCTTAGGCGAAGATATAGCAAAATCTTTAGACACTGTTGGTCATCTAACCGCCCTAAGACGCATAAAAAATAGCTTTTTTGACATCTCAGATACGATTTTACTGGAAAATTTAAAAAATATGTTGTATACAACTCCCGTGGAAAACATTGTTCTACCTGTTGAAACTTTTCTGTGCGACATCACGGTTATAGCTTTAACAGATAGCCAATCCATCAAGCTTAAAAATGGACAACCTATTGAAAACACACGAAACATTTCGTCAAAAACAATTTGTGCAGCCCAACATGAACACAAGCTTGTAGCCATCGTTGAAGCAAAAGAAAACGCTCTTTTGCCGATTCGTGTATTTAATCATTAATTTAATTAAAAAAGGAAAAATAGATGTCGATTACAAATGAAAAAAAGCAAGAATTAATTGCTCAATATGGTATTAAAGAAGGCGATACAGGTTCTCCTGAAGTACAAATCGCAATTTGGACATACAGAATTAACGCTTTAATTGAACACTTCAATTCACACAAGAAAGACTTACACTCTCGTTTAGGTTTGATGAAGATGGTTTCTCGTCGTCGTCACTTGCTTGATCACTTGAAGAAAACAAGCGAAGAAAGATATCAAACACTTATTAAAAAATTAGATTTACGTAAGTAAGGTTTGAAACAAATAGCGGGGCAATGGGGCTCCGCTATTTGCAAAAATCCTGATATAATATCAGGTGAGGTTTTATAAAGGAAAGGTAAAAAATATGGTCAATTTTAATATATGCCGCAAAGAAATGGAATGGGGCGGCCGCAAACTCGTTTTAGAAACAGGAAAAATCGCAAAACAAGCAACAGGTGCAGTTTTAGCAAGTTATGGTAACACAGTAGTAATGGCAACTGTTGTTGGCGCAAAAGAAGCAAAAGCAGACCAGGATTTTTTCCCTTTAACTGTTAATTATCAAGAAAAATATTATGCCACAGGTAAAATCCCAGGTGGTTTTATGAAACGCGAAGGTAAGCCTTCTGAACACGAAGTACTAGTTTCTCGTTTAATTGATAGACCAATTCGTCCATTATTCCCAGATGCATTCAAAAACGAAGTACAAATCGTATGTACAACTATTGCACACGACAAAAAAACAGATTCAGACATTTTAGCAATGGTAGCAGCATCTGCAGCATTAGCTGTTTCTGGAATTCCATTTTTAGGACCAATTGGTGCAGCAAAAGTTGGTTACATCAACGGACAATACGTATTAAACCCAACAGTTGAAGAGATTAAAAATTCTGAACTAGAACTTACAGTTGCTGGTACCAAAGAAGGCGTTTTAATGGTTGAATCAGAAGCACAAGAACTTTCTGAAGAAACAATGTTAAACGCTGTTATGTTTGGTTTTGACAACTTCCAAGCTGTAATTGATTTAATCAATGAACTAAAAGCAGAAGCTGGTAAAGAACCATGGGTTGCACCAGAATTCCCTAAAGAATTTGATGAATTATATGCTCGTGTTGAAAAAGAATTCCGTTCAAAATACGAAGAAGCATTCAACGAAATTGACAAGCAAAAACGTTCAACACGTCTTGGTGAATTAAAAGCTGAAGTTGAAGCAACTATTGACCCAGAAAACGAAATTGAAGTTCGTTATTCATTAGACGTAACAGAAAAATTGATGCACTCTGTAATGCGTGAAAAAGTTTTATCAACTGGTTCTCGTATTGACGGCCGTGATACAAAGACTGTTCGTCCAATCACTTGCGAAGTAAATCTTCTTCCAACCACACATGGTTCTGCATTATTCACTCGTGGTGAAACACAAGCTCTTGTTGTTACAACACTTGGTACAGCAGAAGATTCACAAATCATTGATGGTTTAATGGATGAACAACGTCAAGAATTCATGTTAAACTACAACTTCCCTCCATTCTCTGTTGGTGAATGTGGAAGACTTGGCTCTCCTGGTCGTCGTGAAATTGGTCACGGTAAACTTGCATGGCGTGCAATTCACCCAATGATGCCAAAAGAAAAAACTCAGTTCCCATACACAATCCGTGTAGTATCAGACATTATGGAATCAAATGGTTCTTCATCAATGGCAACAGTATGTGGTTCAACACTTGCTCTTATGGATGCCGGCGTTCCATTGAAGAAACCAGTTGCTGGTATTGCTATGGGCTTAATCAAAGAAGACGATGGTCGTGTTGCAATCTTAACAGACATCCTTGGTGACGAAGATCACCTTGGCGATATGGACTTCAAAGTAGCCGGAACAAAAGATGGTGTAACAGCTCTCCAAATGGATATCAAAATTACATCTATCACTAAAGAGATTATGAAAAACGCTCTTGCACAAGCACACGAAGGTCGTATTCATATCTTAGGCGAAATGGCAAAAGCTCTTGCAGAACCACGTCCAGAAGTATCACCAAACGCACCACGTATCATCACAATTAAAATCCCAACAGATAAAATTCGTGAAGTAATTGGTACTGGTGGTAAAGTAATTCGTGAAATTATTGAAAAAACAAACACCAAAATTGATATTGACGATGATGGTACAGTAAATGTTGCAGCTGTTGATAAAAAAGACGCAGAAGCAGCTCTTGAAATCATCAACGGTATCGTTGCTGTTCCAGAAGAAGGTAAGAACTACCATGGTACAATTACCAAAATTATGGACTTTGGTGCATTTGTTCGCTTCCTTGGTTCAACTGAAGGTCTTGTTCACATCTCAGAAGTTAAAAACGAGCGCATTGCATCTGTTTGTGACTTCTACAAAGAAGGTGACAGAATTTGGGTTAAATGCCTAGGCACAGACAATCGTGGTAAAATTAAATTATCTGCAAAACGTGTAAACCAAGAAACAGGTGAAGACGTAGAATAATTTATTACACCAAAAACAAAAAGACCGGCTAAACAACCGGTCTTTTTTTTATATTAAAATTAATCAGCTACCGTATAGCATCATTTTTTTGACATATTGCACCTGTACAATCTCCACAATCCCGAACACCATTTTCCCAAACATTATTTAATTATTCATAGCTACAACAATAATATGCATTTACACCTAATCCCCATCCTCCATTATATACATAATCAGGACATTGCCATTCTAAACAAAACAAATTTTCACTTGGACAATTTTTCCTAGCTTTTTCCGGATCTGCTGAACTTCCAGACATCCAACAATCCTTAACAGGCCTTTCGGGCTCTGGCTCTGGCTCAGGTTCTGGTTCAGGTGTTGGCGTAGGAGCAGGTTCTGGTTCTGGTTCTGGTTCTGGTTCAGGCTCTGGCTCGGGCTCAGGCTCTGGCTCGGGTTCAGGCTCGGGTTCCGGATTTGGAGTGGGTTCAGGGTTAGATGGTTGAGATGGTGTACTTGGAATTCCACCACTATTACCACCAGAACTTCCTCCACCATTTCCACTAGAACTTCCACCTCCACCTACAATACTTCCACCACCATTACTATCACCACTTCCACCTTCTGACGATGGAGCATCAATATATGAGATTATTCCACAATCAGAATTATCTCCTTCTGCCCTTGTCATAAAACCAGAATAAGTAAAGATAAGTTGGTTTCCCTCTGGTGCTGTTGCAGCATCTGCTTGTTCTAGCGTATATACCACACAATCTCTATATTCATCAGGGTTTTCTGTTACAGCTGGCTCTTCATCTTCAAGTTGCGCCACACAAATCAAAGGTAAAATTAACATCAAACTCAATAACCAACCAAATTTCCTCATCTCAAATCCCCTCATTAAACCTTTATAGCATACGATAGAGTTGTCCCAACTCTATCGCCCCAAAAAATATTCTTTCCACATACAAAAAAGCCCATGAATTTTCATTCATAGCTTCCCTGCAATTAAGTATAAAATTTTTCTCGGCAACGCTTATAGGTGTGTGTGTGTGTGTGTGTGTGTGTGTGTGTGTAGATTTCCGGCATTTCTACAACTTAAACTCCATTTTTTATTTCCACCACACATCATCATAACCATATACCTTTATCTTAAAAAACTAAAAACATACTATCACAAATCCTCCCCATTTGCAATACTTTTTACCTAATAAAAAGAGAAAAATAAAAAACTAGCGCAACTGCGTTTCCACGGGTGGAATAAAGTATTTATCACATCCCCCATTTAAAACTAAAAGGAGTTGAACTAAATCAACTCCTTTACAACAGATGGGA
>JAEIGA010008415.1_pt1 | contig 15634 bp, 16 predicted proteins | sample 9270691 | NCBI WGS metagenome assembly JAEIGA01 (sample SAMN17057246, study PRJNA624740) | gut metagenome | biome: biome; isolation source: fecal sample | host: Bos grunniens | place: China: Xizang | collected 2019
CTGGACTACACCAAGATCTTCGAGTCCGTCCGCAAGACCGGTAAGGTCCTGCTGGTCTCCGATGCTTGCGCCCGTGGTTCCTTCCTGAACGATGTTGCCCGCAACATTACCGAGTGCTGCTTCGACGATCTGGATGCACCTCCCGTTGTGGTCGGCGCCAAGAACTGGATCACGCCTCCCTTCGAGTTCGACGAGTTCTTCTTCCCGCAGGCTTCCTGGATCCTTGATGCGATCCACGAAAAGCTGGTTCCGCTGCCCGGACACGTTGTTGAGGACGGTTGCACCGAGGCTGAGGCTATCCGCCGCGCACAGAAGGGTGTCTGATCCGGACGGAAACGGTCATTGTGTCTATGCTTGATCTCAAGGTTACAAGAACCGCCAACGCGGGGGTTCTGCTGGAGATGGACGGCATGACGGTTTTGCTTGACGGCGTTTGCAAGCTGCTTTTTCCGTACCTCGGTACGCCGGGAGCACTTCGCGAGCGTCTTACGGAAAACCCGCCCGACGTTCTGGCGTTTACCCACAAGCATGAGGACCATTGTGACGATTCCTACGTCCAACTTTATAGACAAAAGACTCTCAGGTCCGTTTACGGGCCTGAGAGCCTGCCTTTTTATGAGGTGGGAAACGGAATCGAGATGCTTCTCAGAGAAACGCGTCACATCGGAAAGACCGATGTTCCTCACGTCAGCTACGCGATAAAGGGAAGTGCCACGGTTTGGTTTATGGGAGACGCTTCGCCGCTCTCCCTTAAAAGAATGGCTGACCTGCCAAGGCCCGACCTGCTCATCGTGCCGTTTGCTTACGCCATCACGCCCTCTGCGTGGCGAATGACTAAGGAGATTGGCGCATGGAAAATCCTGCTCGTGCATATGCCGCGAGAAGAGGATGATAAGGACGGACTTTGGGATATGGTGAGAAGCACCGTAGGCGAGGATGCGTCGCTTGTGATTCCCGATATGGGACAAACATACTGCTTTTAAAAGGCAAAAAAGGATGGGAGATCCCATCCTTTTTCTTATGTGCGAATACCTCCAAGCTCAAGGATCAGCGCTTCACATTCGGGCTTTTCCATCGATTTTCGTTCGATCAACATGGGAACCAGCCTTTTGAGTAGGGTCTCGTTTTTTTCTACGATGGACCTTGCCTTTTGATAACAGCTTTGCTTGATTTCTTCAAACGTGTGATGTAGCCGTTCAATATGTTCCTTTGGATATGGAATATCTCTATACTCCATGTCTGTAGAAAACAGATCGAGTCCGAGCATACCGCAATTTGATATTTTAAGAAGAATGTCATCGACCAACCCCAAATTGACACGCAGATTGTTGTAGACCTTTTTGAAATAGAGCTCCTCCGCCGCATAGCCGGCCAAAAGAGCTGTAACCGTTGCCAGATAGTCATTTTTACAGAAAAAGGTTTCTGACGTCCGCTTCTTTTCCGCATAATCGTCGACATACTCGTCCTCGTAGTCATACTCGTCCTCATCGGTTTCCCATATGATTTTGTTAAGGAAGGAATTGCAGACCGTGGAGTCCTCAACATTCAGCACGTATCCGCTATTACTGTAGAGACGGCTTGCAATAAAGGAACCGATGTTTCTGACCGCATTTACCATATAAAACTGGTTGGAACGCTCGGTTGGAATATCCTCCTCCTTGATTTCGGTTATTTTTCTGCGTATCAGATCCTCGCAAACGCTATTGTTTTCGTCGGATTGCAGCAGACATTCGTTGATCAGGGTTTTAAGTGCGGCACAAGAAAAACCGACGCACAATCTGGATATGCTTTCAGCGGACAGTGCAAATTTCGCAGGGGAAGCATTCATATACATATGAAGGATTGCCGTTCTTGAGCTTTGGTCGGGAAGCCCAAGATGAATCTTTTTGTCAAATCTTCCTGCCCGCGTTATGCTTGAGGGGAGAGCATGATAGTTGTTGCAGGTTGCCACGAAAACGATTTTGTTGCTTTTGTCCATGCCATCGATTAGCGTGAGCAACTGGGCCAGAATGGTCTTGGAGCGGTCGGTGTAATATTCCTCATCCTCATTCGGCAAAAGCTTGTCCAGCTCGTCAAAGAAGATCATGGTCGGCTTTTTGCTGCCGGATCCCTTTAAAAATGCGGTTCGGATCTGTTTACAAATGTCCTTTTCGGAGGCGGACTCGGAGAGGTCAATTTTGATATTACAGAGTAAACACTCGCGCGCTAAGATTTCAGCGAACAAGGATTTTCCTGTGCCGGCTTCTCCGTAAAAAATGATGCCCTTGGGCAGGGTGGCACCCTTTAGCTCATATTTCTTTCTGTGGTTGAAGATCTCGACCAGATTTTGAAGCTCCTCCTTTTCCTTTTCATATCCTGCGATCTTGTCAAATGCATTCATAGCGTGTTCGCCCCGCCGCATCGCAGGGCTTCCTCCTTTTTCGTTTGTTGCTTCCATTATACTGCGAAAAATCGGGGGTATCAATTGGCAGATTCGAAAATGTTTTTGACCACTAAAAATGCCGAAAAATATGGGTTTTTGATAAAAAAACACTTGACATATGACCACTTTTCGTGTACCATAGAGACCAGAGGTGATGAAAATGAACGAAAAGATAAAGGTAAGCGTCCCCATAGGCATCCGAGACCTTCTATGTAAGGACGCGGAGGATTTCCGCATATGGAAGCCGAGCGGAGAGCCCAACGTTAACGCCTTCATCAACCTTTTGGTTATGAATTATTACGAGGAGTTTGCCGCCGATGAGGACGCCCTCCGCAACAAAATCGAAAAAGCGCTTTCCTCGATCCCCGAGAAATACGCGCGGACCGCATTTGACGAGGTGCTGCGGGCGATCACCTCGCGTGAGCGGGAGGGTCACTCGAAGGAAAAGAGCGTGGCGCTCTCCTTTAAGCCGACAAAGCTCACGGAAGGCGTTTTTCTCCATATTGAAAACGTGCTTTTGCGAAATGACACGCTCTCCTCCTTTTACCGTAAGCTGTTCGTTTCCTACGCGCAAAAAACCAAAAACGAAAGAGAAAAGATCATACACAGACAAAACTACGAGCTATTGTGCCGCGCGATCAACCGAGGACAGCAGGTCTGCCTTTCGCTGGAGAACGAAAAAATATACGGCGGTGTTTCGGTGTACGCCATTGCGCCGGCGCGTGACGAGCTGTTCAATTATGCGCTGGTTTACAGTGATGGAAAAAACCGAACCATTCGTCTGTCCAAAATCAAAACCGTTTCCTCGCTTGCCGATGCGGCAGACATTCCCGAGGAGAACCGCAGGCTGTTTGATCGTCAGATCGTGTGCGGCGCGCAGTATCCGATCTATTCGACCGATGACAAGCCCATCCGTGTTCAGCTGAGTGAAAAGGGCAAGGAGCTTTTCAATAAGATTTATCTTTACAGACCGGTTCCCACCAAGATCGAGGGGGACGTCTATACGTTTGAGTGCTCGGCCAATCAGGTGTTGTATTATTTTGAACGCTTCGGTGCCGAGGCACTGATCCTGTCGCCGAAAAAGCTTGGTGTGTTTATGCGCAACTATTATCATTTTGCCCTGAAAAAATACCGAACGATATACAATAAGGAGTAACTGTTATGAACTTTACGGAAATTGCACAAACCAGACAGTCCTGCCGAAGCTACGACCCCACGCGTGAGGTGGAGGCCGAGAAGCTGGACACGATCCTTGCCGCCGCATGCCTTTCGCCCTCGGCTTGCAACGGACAGCCCTATCACATCACCGTGTGTAAGGGTGAGATCGCCAAAAAGGTGGCCGAGGCCACAAGGGATATGGGGATCAACGCCTTTGCGCCCGATGCGCCCATCCTGCTTGTGATCTCGGAGAAGCCGTACGTGGCCAAGGCGGCTCTTGGTGCAAGACTCAAGAAAAATGACTATCGTTCGATCGACATCGGCATTCTTTCGGCTTACCTTACCGCCGAGGCAACCGCGCAGGGGCTTGGCACCTGCATTCTCGGCTGGCTGAACGAGGCGGAGATTCGCGAGCTTTGCGGACTTGACGGCGCGGTGCGTCTGGTGATCACGCTTGGATACGCCAAGGAAGGTGACCCACACCGCCAGAAAAAGCGCAAGGAGCTTGACGAGCTTGTCAGTGTGATCGGATAAAGGAGGCAAAAATGACAGAGCTTGAAAAGATCGCGTATGCGAAATCCTTTATTGACAACCTGGCAAACGGTATCAACCCTCTGAATGGCGATCCCATACCGGATGATGACCTTGTCAACAACATTCGTATCTCCCGTTGCCTTTTCTACGTTTCGGGTATCCTTCAAAGCGTGATCGCACACGGAGGAGATCCAAGGCCCGGAAGCAAAAAGAAAAAAGAGAGTCCGTTTTCCATTTTGCCCGAGCAGCTTGAGGGGTACGTGTGCAGTACGGAGCCGATCTCGGCAACCGCCGTTTGCCGAAAGCTCAATTGGTTGATTCCCGCCGTAAAGGAAAAGACGATGCGAGGTATGACCGCGCACCGCATCATTTCCTGGCTTGCGAGCCTTGGAATGATAGAGCGCAGAGAGACTTCGGATGGCACACCGAAAAATTTTGCCACCCTGATGGGCGAGGAGATAGGCCTTAAAAACGTGACCCGATACGGCTATGGCGGAAAGCACTATCTGCTGCTCTTTTCGGAGCGGGCACAGCAGTTTGTGATCGATAATATCGACGCCCTATCGGCATTCGAGCCGAGGGAAAAAGAGCAGGAGGCGTCCGAGGAGGACTGAGCGTAAACGGAGGATACAATGAAGGACATACTTGTAACCGGCGCGTACGGAGGAATGGGACGGGCTGCGATCGTGCTTCTTCGTGACCGCGGCTATCGCGTATTTGCGCTGGATAAAACGGTGGGAGAGGCCGAGGAAAATATTTTTCCGATCAAGGCCGATCTTACGTCAAAGGAAAGCATCCATGACGCTTTGGCAGAAATCTCGGCACAGACCGATCACCTTTTTGCTATCTTGCACTTTGCGGGCATTTATATGCTGGATTCGCTTGTGGAGATGGAGGACGAGGCCTTCCGCCGCATTTGGGACATTAACCTGCGCGGTGTTTATCTGGTCAACAAGATCTTTTTGCCGCTCCTTGGAAAGGGAAGCCGCATCCTGATCACGACCAGCGAGCTGGCGCCCTTGGATCCGCTCCCCTTTACGGGAATCTACGCGGTGACCAAGGCGGCACTTGACAAATACGCCTATTCACTTTGTATGGAGCTTCAGCTGCTGGATATTAAGGTTTCGGTCCTTCGCGCAGGCGCGGTGGACACGGGGATGCTGGATGTTTCTTTGGAGGCGCTGGAGCGCTTTTGCGAAAAGACAGAGCACTACTCCTGCAACGCCGACCGCTTTCGGAGCATTGTAAACCGTGTTGAGGCGCGGCACATTCCGCCCGAGAAGATCGCAAGGAAGGCCCTCCGTATCCTCGAGCGGCGCTCGCCCACCTTTGCTTACAGCATCAACCGAAATCCGCTTTTGCTTCTTTTGAATCTTCTTCCTCGGCAACTTCAGCTTTGGATCATCAAGATGGTGCTTCGTTGAAAAACGTCATATAAATGAGGTGTTCTTATGAGTGGAAATCAAAAAATTAAAATTCTGTACTTGATGAAGATCTTGCTGGAGCGTACGGACGACGCTCACGGACTTACGCTGGAGGAGATCACCGAGGCCTTGCTTGGATACGGCATTGATGCCGAGCGCAAGACGGTTTACGACGATTTTGAGGTTTTGCGAACCTTTGGTATGGATCTGGAAAAGCGTAAGGACGGAAGATGTGTCCGCTATTACGTTGCCAGCCGCAGCTTTGAGCTTCCCGAGCTTAAGCTGTTGGTGGATGCCGTGCAATCCTCCAAATTTATCACACATAAAAAGAGCCTTGGGCTGATCAAAAAGCTGGAGCAGTTTGCAAGCACGCATCAGGCACAGCAGCTCAGCCGCCAGGTTTTCGTCTCCAATCGCGTAAAGACAATGAACGAGAGCATCTACTATACGGTCGACTACATACACGAAGCCATTTCGGGAAATCGGAAGATCTCCTTTCAGTATTTCCGATGGAATGAAAAAAAGGAGAAGGTGCTTTCCCACGAGGGGAAGCGGTACTCCGTAAGCCCGTTTGCGCTTACCTGGGACGATGAAAATTATTATATGATCGCCTATGACAGTGAGGCACAGATCGTCAAGCACTTCCGCGTGGATAAAATGCTTCATTTGAAGGTGCTGGACGAGATCCGCGACGGACATGAGCTTTTCCGTGATTTCGATATGGCGCTATACTCACAAAAGACGTTTGGAATGTTCGGAGGAAAAGAGGAGACCGTGACGCTTCGCTGTAAAAATACTCTGGCAGGCATCATCATCGACCGATTCGGACGGGATACGCTTTTTACCAATCAAACGGAGGATTCGTTTGAGATTCACGTCAAGGTCTCGGTCAGCCCCACGTTTCTGGCGTGGCTGATGACCTTTGGCTCAGACATCACCGTCCTGGCTCCCGAATCCGTCAAGCAGAGGTATATCGAACACGCTGTAAAATGTCTGGAACCGTATAAATAAACAATGCCGCAGGCTGTGCCTTTCTTTCCAAATAAAACAAAGCCGATGAAAATCCTTGGATTTTCATCGGCTTCTGTTATATTCCGTAGGTTCCCGTCAGCGGATCCTTAAAGAGATCGATCTTTGGTGTCGCAAAGGTAAAGAGAATAAAGAGAAGGGCAATCGCCGCAAGAATGCCGATCGCCACCTTCGGCGAGTGCGGATAGAGCTTGCCGCTGACAAAAAGGCGCGTCTCGTAGATATAGGCGATGGCGGCCGACACAAAGAAGATGACAATGTTGATCCAGTCGGGCGAGTGACCGATCACGCCGTTATAGGTGTAAAAAAGAATGGGGATGAGCGCAAGGCCAAGGAGAATGCCGCGCAGTTTGATGCTCCAGAAATCCGCGCGGTCGCGAAAAAAGAAGCTTTGTACGATGGCGAAAAGCAGCATTGGCCAAAAGAGAAGCTTCATGTGTTCCCAGGTTGATTCGTTGACCCCCGAGATGGGCGCGATCCACACCGCCTTTCCAAGCCAATCGTATAAAAAATGAAGAAGCGTGCCGCCGAGCGAGGTGACGGCAAAGCCCATCAGCTGCCAAAGTCCGATCGATCGTTTCATAATGCCTCCGAGTTTTTTTCTTAATATATGCACGGCCGTGTGGGGATATACCAGGCGAAAAAGATTGACAGAGAAGGGCAGATTTGCTATAATTAAAATATAAATTCAAGAAGGACGGAAATACATGTGCGTGCCCGCCGTTTGGGCGCGGGTGTACTTCTGCAGAGTCTGCGAGAAATATAAGACCAAGCGAAAAAAATCTGTCAACTGACACAGAGAAAGGAAATACAAAAATGACGGAACTTGAAAAGATCGCTTATGCGAAGTCCTTTATAGACAAGCTGGCAAACGGAATCAACCCTTTGGATGACGCGCCCATTCCCGATGGCGATATTGTAAACAACGTTCGACTTTCGCGTTGCTTTTTCTACGTGTCAGACATTCTCAAGCAGGTGATAGAAAACGGCGCTCCTGCCGGCAAGAAGGTAAAGAAGGCAAGGAGAAGCCAATTTTATATCACACGTGATCAGCTTGCTCAATTTGATTACTCGGAAACGCCGATATGCATAACCGAGCTTGCTCAAAGGATCAACAATCTGATTGACACCAAGCAAGTGAAAAAGCTGTCTTACAAGAGAATCGTAAATTGGCTCGTAAGCATTCACGCGCTGGTCGAGCAACAGGAAGCGGATGGAAAAGTAAAAAAGTATCCGACGGAAGGTGGACAACAATTGGGTATCTTTTTGGAAACTCGCCAAGGTCAGAGTGGAGAGTATGTGGTCGTTCTGTATAACAAGGAGGCGCAGACGTTTATTCTGGACAACATCGAGGCGATCCTCTCGCATAAGGATGATGAGAAGGAAAATGTTTGATTTGCATTTCCACGTTTCATGCACAGCCGTTTTACAATCAAATGCACCGCAGGTGCGATACCTACGTATCGCACCTGCGGTGCTTGTTTATTGGCATCAGCCTCGGTTTTCTGCAAGCTTACGCACGAAATCGGTGATCTCGTTGCCGATGCGCGTCAGCTCCTCAAGGAATTCCTTGGCGGTCATACGGGAGATGCCCGAGTGTACGGCAGAGAACTGCAAAAGCCTGTCATCCGTTACCATTCGTATGCTGTAATCGGGACCCAGCTCGTGCATAATTTTTTCGATATAAGCGTCGGCGGTCTGGTCGGCCTTGGTAAACACCACCTTGTAGCCGTCGTGCATCTGCTCCGAGCCCTCGCCGTCCTTTACGCGATACGCGTCAAAGACCAGCACAAGCTCGGTTTTGGTATAGGCTACGTAGTTGCTCAGAAGGTCCATCAGCTCCTCGCGCGCCTTCTCAAGGCTAAATTCGGCGGTCTTTGCCAGTCCTTCGTCAGAGTAGATGAGGTTGTAGCCGTCAACGATCACCATGTTTCGGGGCACACGCACCTTTTTCTGTCCCTTTGGCTTGTCCTTCTTGTCCACGGACACCACCTTGGGCTCGCTGTACTGCTTGCGCTTGATGGGGCCAAACAGGCGGAGCATCAAGGCCTCCAGCTCCTCGTCGCTGATGCTGTATTTGCGTGCCAGCGTGGACGCTCTCGGCAGGATGGTCTCGCTTACGGGCGCATCCTTGATGCCGACCTCCAGATGCTTGTAGGCATCCACCTCGCTCCAGTGCACGGTAAAGCCCGCGCCGTGGGCGCAAAAGACCGAGTGTGGCGGATTTTTAAGGTCGCCCTCGGGATCGTATCCCGTTTCGGCGACGATTTTCTCCTCGTTGTGGCAGGGCTCGTACCCGTCCGAGGTGCAGAACAGGCGCCCCTCGCCGCGCGTGTAGGCAATGACCTCGCGCGTATAGTCGCAAAGCGTGGCCACGGGTGCCCGTCCGCAAATAACGGTGCGCTCGGTGTCCGAGTCCTCCATTTCAAATTCGGCAAACCGCGCCTGAAGGTCGGACATAGCCCGTCCCACCGAGGCACTTGGAATTTCCAATCGGAACTTATAGTATGGCTCAAGCAAGGTGCATCCTGCCTTCATCAGGCCATGTCTCACCGCGCGGTATGTGGCCTCGCGGAAGTCGCCGCCCTCGGTGTGCTTGAGGTGCGCCTTTCCCGCCACAAGCGTGAACTTGGTATCGGTGAGCAGGGCACCCGTCAAGGTGCCGCGATGATCCTTTTCGTAAAGGTGCGTTAACACAAGGCGTTGCCAATTGAGATCCAGCTCGTTTTCGGGCAACCGTGTGTCAAACACAAGTCCCGTGCCCTTGGGCTGAGTCTCGATCAGAAGCTGCACCTCCGCGTAGTGACGAAGCGGCTCGAAATGTCCGACGCCGACCGCCTTGCCCGCCGCCTTTTCCTTGTAGAGGATCTTGCCCGCACCGAGCGTGCAATCGATGGAAAAGCGGTCGCGGATCAGCCGCGTGATCAGCTCGGTCTGTACCTCCCCCATAAGCCGCGCCTCGATCTGCGAAAGCTCCTCGTTCCACATCAGGTGCAGAGAGGGCTCTTCCTCCTCCAGCTCCTTGAGCTTGGGAAAATAAAGGCGCGTGTCGCACGCGGGCGGCAGCTCGATGGCGTAGGAGAGCACCGGCTCAAGCAGCGGCTTTTGCGTGTCTCTTTCAAGCCCGAGGCCTTGCCCGACGTAGGATTCGGAAAGCCCGATAACCGCGCAGATCTCACCGGCCGCGGCCTCCTCGGTCTGCTCGAATTTGTCACCGGAATACAGCCGTATCTGGCTTACCTTTTCGGCGAGGCGCACGCCGTCCTTGGAGAGGTAGCGGATCTCGTCGCGCGCTCTCAGCGTGCCGCTTGTGATCTTCATATAGGTCAGCCGCACCGATCCGATGTGCGATATTTTGTAAACTCTTGCACCGAATTCCTCTCGGTCATACAGGGGAGCCGACGCGTATTTGTCCAGCGTATCGAGTAAAAAGTCAATGCCCTGCATACGAAGTGCCGAGCCGAAAAGGCAGGGGAAAAGCTTACGGTTGCTGATGAGATACGAAATGTCGCTGTCCGCAATGCTTTCACCCGACAAAAAGCTTTCCATAAAATCCTCGTGCACAAAGGCCAGCTTTTCCTCCAGCTCCGTACGTTCCTGAGCCTCCAAAAAGCCGACGCAAAGCGGCGACAAAGCGCGAGCCAACTCGGTCTCCATCTCCTCCTTGGTCTTTATGGCAAGGTCACATTTGTTGACGAAAAGGAAGGTGGGCACACCGTAATGCTCCAGCAGCTGCCAAAGCGTTCGTGTGTGATTCTGCACACCCTCCGAGCCGCTGATGACCAGAATGGCATAGTCAAGCAGTGCAAGCGTGCGCTCGGTCTCGGCCGAAAAATCCACGTGCCCGGGCGTGTCAAGGAGGATAAAATCGCAATTTTCGCTCGAAAAGCGCGCCTGCTTGGAAAAGATAGTGATTCCGCGCTCGCGCTCAATGGCGTTGGTGTCAAGATACGTGTTTTTGTGATCGACACGCCCCAGCGTGCGGATGCGTCCCGATATATAGAGCAGAGCCTCGCTGAGCGTGGTTTTCCCCGCATCCACGTGTGCGAGAATACCAATGGTGATCTTCCTTTTCAAAGCGGTTCCTCCTTCCTGTATATTTGTATTGATTATATCATATTTTTATCCGTTTTTCAACCTCCGATAAAAATTCAAAGGATTGAAATTTTTATGAAAATGTGTTATACTGTATTCGATAAACTTTCAGGGAGGTGTAGAACTATGGAAAAGAAAAAAACGTATATTGCAATTGATCTGAAGTCCTTCTACGCCTCGGTGGAATGCGTGGCGCGCGGCCTCGATCCGCTTTCGACCAATCTGATCGTCGCCGACGCCTCCAAGACCGAAAAAACCATCTGCCTCGCGGTCACGCCCACGCTCAAGGCCCACGGGATTTCGGGACGCGCCCGCCTTTTTGAGGTGATTCAGCAGGTGGGAAAGGTCAATGCAGAGCGGAGAAGGCGGGTGGGAGGAAGACCCTTTACCGGCAAATCCTACGACGATAACGCTTTAAGGCAAAACCCCTATCTTGCCGTGGACTATATTGTTGCACCGCCGCGCATGGCGGCCTATCGGGAGTGCAGCACCAAGATCGTCGCCACCTATCTCAAATACGTTTCCATTGATGACGTCTACCCTTATAGCATTGACGAGGTGTTCATTGATGCCACCCGGTATCTGGAGCTCTACAAGATGAACGCGCACGATTTTGCCGCCATGCTGATCAAGGACGTGCTGAAGACCTACGGCGTTACGGCAACGGCGGGCATTGCCGAGAATCTGTATCTGTGTAAGGTGGCGCTGGATATCACGGCCAAGCACATCCCGCCCGATAAGGACGGCGTGCGTATTGCTGAGCTGGATATGATGAGCTACCGCCGAACACTTTGGACGCATACCGAGCTTACCGACTTCTGGATGGTAGGCAAGGCTACCGCCAAGCGGCTGAATCGGCTTGGGCTTTTTACCATGGGCGACGTTGCCCGATGCTCACTTTATAACGAGGAAAAGCTGTATCGGGAATTTGGCAAGAACGCCGTTTTTCTCATCGACCAGGCGTGGGGCTGGGAGCCGGTGGACATTGCGAGCATCAAGGCCTACCGTCCCGAGTCTACAAGCACAAGCGCAGGGCAGGTGCTCTCGCGCCCGTATACCTTTGAGGAAACGCGGATCATTGTGCTGGAGATGGTGGATAAGCTGGTTTTGGAGCTGGTGGAAAAGGGGCTTATGACCGACCAGATCGTGTTGACGGTCGGATACGACATTGAAAATCTGACCGATTCCGACCGCCGTGCGGAATATCACGGCGATATCACGACCGACTATTACGGCCGCCAGGTGCCAAAGCACGCCAGGGGCACGGCCAATATGGGGAGATACACCTCGTCCACAAGGCTGATTACCGAAAAGACGCTGGAGCTTTTTGATCGCATTCTCGACAAGAGCCTGCTCACGCGCAGGCTTACGATCACCGCCAACCGACTCTTAACCGAGGAGGCGGCCAAAGCAACCGCCCACGGCGAGCAGCTGACCATCTTTGATGCCCCCGAGACCGTTGCCGAGAAGGAGGCGGAGGAGGAGCTGGAGAAGCGCAAGCAAAAGGCTCTTATTGCCATCAAAAACCGCTTTGGACCTAACGCCATTATGAAGGGAACCAGCTATCAGGAGGCCGCCACGGGCATCGAGAGAAACAAATCCATTGGCGGACATCACGAATAAAAAGGAGGTGCCGTATGGCAGAGAGGTTTCCGTATGAGGATATTCTTTACGTGGCACGCCACGTGTCGCAAAAACACCCCGAGCCGACGATGACCGACCGTGCGGCACGCTTTCATCCGTTTGCGGCCATAACCGGCTATGAGGAAATGGTGCTGGAGGAGGCACGGAGTACCGAAGCACGCGCTGAGCTTGACGAGGAAGCGCTGACGGCGCTGAACGAGAAGCTGAATCTGCTTCGGGAATGCATCGACGAGGCGCCAGCGGTAACCGTTACCTACTTCGAGCCGGACAAGCGAAAATCGGGCGGCACCTACGTTCGTGTCACCGGCACTGTGCTCCGACTTGACGAATATGAGCAGACCGTTTCCTTGAGTGGGGACAAACGGATTTCAATAGCATCTATTTACTCCATAGAGGGCGACATCTTTTCGGAGCTTGGATGATCAGAAGGAAGAGGGATGAATTTTGAATAAACAAAAAAAGCCGTGGCTTTTCAGAGCCATCCGCTATGTGATTTTGGTACTGTACCCCCGTATGTAGGTAGTCGGGCTTGACAAGCTTCCGAATGAGCCTTGCATCATCGTGGGCAATCACGCACAGCTTCACGGGCCGATCGCCTGCGAGCTTTACCTTGCCGAGGATTGCTTTACCTGGTGCGCGGCACCGATGATGAGGCTGAAGGAGGTCCCCGCTTACGCTTACAAGGATTTCTGGTCGAAAAAGCCAAAAGCTCTGAGGCCGTTTTTCAAGGTGCTTTCTTACATCATTGCGCCTCTTTCGGTGCTGATCTTCAACAACGCGCGCACCGTTGCGGTCTACCGTGACAATCGCGTTCTCAGCACCTTCAAGGAGTCGGTCTCCAAGCTGAAGGACGGCAAGCGCATTGTGATTTTTCCCGAGCACGACCGAGAACATAACCATATTCTTTGCGAGTTTCAAGAGGGGTTTGTTGATCTGGCTGCTCTTTATTACCGAAGAACGGGGAAGTGTCTTGCCTTTGTTCCGCTTTACATTGCCCCCGACCTTAAAAAGATGTATTTGGGAGATCCGATCTCCTTTTCCGGCGAGTCTCCCATAGCAAAGGAGCGTCGGCGGATCTGCGACGCAATGATGACGGAAATCACCGAGATGGCCGAAGGCTTGCCCGAGCATACCGTTATTCCGTACCTCAATATCCCCAAGCGACTTTACCCCAAGAATAAGAAAGCAGAGGATGAACGCGTTGAAAAAACTGTACGATAAAAGTAAAATCGGGTTTGCCGTGCTGTGGATCATTTTCTACTGTGTGCTGATGTCCGTGGGAGACGCGCTGTCCGCACGGATCGGTGTTGATAAATCGGTGACGCTTGCCATAGGTGTTGTTCTGTCGGCAATCCTTCTGCTTTTTTTGAAGAAAAACAGCCTGCTTTCGGATTATGGCCTTTGTAAGCCAGGGACATCCGCGAGATCAATGCTATATTATATTCCTGTTTTCGCAATGCTCACGGCAAACCTTTGGTACGGAGTGACCTTGAATGTCGGTGCACCGGAAGCCGTGCTCTACATTCTGACAATGCTTTGCGTTGGCTTTCTGGAGGAGATCATTTTCCGCGGACTTCTCTTTGAGGCAATGAAAAAGGACAGCGTAAAGACCGCCATCCTTGTGTCGAGCGTGACCTTTGGCATCGGACATATCATCAATCTGATCAATGGCTCGGGCGCGGATCTGATTTCCAATTTGCTTCAGGTGGTATACGCTACCGCGGCGGGCTTTATGTTTGTTATGATGTATTACAAGTCAAAAAGCTTGTGGGTTTGTATGGCTGCTCACGGTGCCTTCAATGCCCTTGGCCTCTTTACCGATGAGACAAATGTGACGAAGGAGGGGCAAATACTAAGCGCACTTTTTCTCACGGCGATAACCGGCTTCTACGCCCTGTATCTCGCCCTTTCGATGAAAGGGAAAACGGGGAAGCAAGGTAGTCCCCGGAACGGTTGAATAAATGACCGTTTTTGGGTACATATTTACAAAAATAATATTGTTCGTTAACACATAGGGAGAGAGTATGAAAAAATGGATACCGATATTTTTATCCGCATTGATGATTACCGGATGCGCAGGGACAAGCAATAACCGGACCAACACCTACCGCCGGATCAGTATGGACGAGGCGGTGACTGTGATGGCACAGGAGACCGGCTATATTATCCTCGACGTGCGCCGCCCCGATGAGTTTGCCGCAGGGCATATCCCGAACGCCATCAACGTGCCAAACGAAACCATCGGCACGGCAGAGATCCCCGAACTGCCCGACAAGAATCAGCTCATTATGGTGTACTGCCGTAGCGGCCGCCGCAGCACAGAGGCTGCCGAGAAGCTGGTCAAGCTGGGCTACACGAACATCGTGGAGTTCGGCGGAATCCTCGATTGGAAATATGAGATTGTGAAATAAAACAAGTTTTTGTTACAATGGAACTGCAAAGTTCATATCATAGGTGATTGCATACAAGGTTATTTAAGGAGAATTTATTATGACCGAACCAGAGGTAAGTCTTAGAATCGCGATGTACTATATTCAAAACGGAAAAACGTCAGAGAATATAAATGTTTCGATAGATGGCGCCCATATTAAGACGAAGGATACCGTTCACTTTGATATGGTTGGATTTTTGCGCGAAAACGGATATATAAAATGTGATGCGACTGATAAATGGCAGTGCAAATATAAAAACGAAAAGTATGCTTCTTGCATTGTTGTTTCTTCTAAGCCCGGTATTGGTGATGTATTTATTGTCTTGAATGATGGAAAAACGTTGTATGTGGAAAGCAAGAAGTTCAAGAGTGGAAGCGGTGGAGAGTATCCGGCTATGCGAGAAGCAATCGGACAGTTAATGACAGGGTGCCCGGATGATAGAATTCCTGTTGTTGCCGTGCCTTATAGTGAGAAAAGCCATGAACTCTCTGTTGATTGGCTGAAGAATGATAGAATGCGCAATGCTGGCATTTGTTTCATACTGGTTAAGGATAATGGAGATATAGAATTTGTGGGGTGGACAAACAATGATACTTGAAACAGAACGCCTGATCCTCCGTCCGTTCACCGAGAACGATGCTGCGGACGCATTTGAATATTTGCACGAGCCAATTGTGCATTGCTTTGCTTGCATGAAAACCGAAACCATGGAGGATGCAAGAAAGGCTGTGCTTGACAGAGCCAAGGACGGCGAGTTTTACTTCGCCATCACGCTTAAGGAAAACGGCAAGGTCATCGGCGAGATCGATGCCATGCCCGAAGCGACTGCTCCAGACGAGGAAAATGCCGCAAGGGACACCTTCAGCCCCTGTTGGATGCTTAATCCCGAATACCAC
>JAEIGA010008416.1_pt1 | contig 15634 bp, 16 predicted proteins | sample 9270691 | NCBI WGS metagenome assembly JAEIGA01 (sample SAMN17057246, study PRJNA624740) | gut metagenome | biome: biome; isolation source: fecal sample | host: Bos grunniens | place: China: Xizang | collected 2019
ATATGATACAATTTTTCGTAAATGCCCTTCTGCTCTAACAATTCTTCATGTGTACCAGATTCTGCAATACCTTCCTCTGTAAGCACCAAAATCTTTTGTGCATTCTGAATTGTGGTAAGTCTATGTGCAATTACAAATGTAGTTCTATTTTTTGCAAGACTTTCCAATGAATCTTGTACCACCTTTTCACTTTCGTTATCCAAAGCAGAGGTAGCTTCGTCAAAAATAAGAATTGGTGGATTCTTTAGAAACACTCTCGCAATTGAAAGACGCTGCTTTTGCCCACCCGAAAGTTTAATTCCTCGCTGTCCGATATCTGTCATATATCCATCTGGGAATGACATGATAAATTCATGCGCGTTTGCATTTTTTGCAGCTTCTATTACTTCATCCATCGTCGCACCAGGTTTACCATAAGCAATATTTTCAAATATCGTACCTGCAAATAAATACACATCCTGCTGTACAATACCAATCTGACTGCGAAGACTCTTTAATGTTACTTCTCGAATATCCTTTCCATCAATTCGAATCGTTCCACTATTTACGTCATAAAATCTAGGTATCAACGAACACAAAGTCGTCTTACCCGCCCCAGAAGATCCCACTAAAGCCATATAGGAACCTGCTGGCACTTCTAAATTAATCCCATTTAACACCGTATCTGAATGGTCGTTGTAACTAAATGTTACATCTTCAAAAGTGATATCACCTTTTACATTCGTAAGTTCAACAGCATCCTTTGAGTCTTTAATATCTGGCTCTGTATTCATAATTTCCATAAAGCGTTCAAAGCCACTATATCCATTCTGGAACTGTTCTGTAAAATCAATCAATGTACGAATCGGATCCGTAAATACGTTGATATATAAAAGGAATGTCAAAAGATCTGTGACATTTAACTGGCCCTTTGAAATAAAATAACTACCGACAACAATTACACATACCTGTACCAAACTTGTAAATGCATGTACACCTGCATGAAATGTTCCCATGTAGAAATAGCTATTTTTCTTTGCAGATAAAAATCCATCATTTCCAACTTTGAATTTTTCATTTTCTACTTCTTCATTTGCAAAAGATTTTACCACACGAATTCCAGAAAGATTATCTTCTATCTGTCCATTAATTTCCGCGATTTTCTGTCTATTTCTACGGAATGCTTTACGCATCTTCTTGTTCAAGAAAAATGCAAAAACAAACATAAATGGTAGCACGACGAACGCTGCCGCTGTAAGCTTCGGATCAATACTTGTCAAAATGATCAGCGCACCAGAAATCTTCAACACTGATAAAATGATATTTTCTGGACCATGATGCAAAAGTTCTGTAATATCGAACAAATCCGAAGTAATTCTACTCATCAACTGTCCGACCTTCTGGTCATCATAGAATGAAAAAGACAACTTTTGCATGTGATTAAAGATATCTGCACGCAGGTTGTACTCGATTTTTGCACCCATGACATGACCATAATTTCCAACAAAGAACTTGCAGAAAAAATCTAACCCAATAAGCACCAATAGAATTAGTGCAACCATAATTATTTTTTCTAAAATCACTTCCGCTGGTAAATAAATTAATGTATTTGTCACATAACGTACAATAAGCGGAATCGTCAGTGCAATCCCTGCAGAAAGCATCGCAAAAAACATATCTGCAAGAAACAGTCCCATATATGGTTTATAATAAGATAACAGTTTTTTCATATATTACTACCTCTTTCCATTAACCATATTATTCTAGCAATATTCCACGCATATGTCAAAAGAATTGCATGTTATTTCCCTCTTGTTTTCTTGAAAATCCCATAAGAAAACGATATACTTATTTTACCGAATTTTGTAAAAAATATCATGGAGGATTTAACATGAACGCAAAGAAAACATATTACGAAAACCTGGCAAAAACTGTTCTAAAAGGTTTTGAGAAAAGATTTATAGAAGGCTATTATTGTGAAACAATTGAAGATGCAAAAGAATTGGCATTGTCTTTCGTTCCACAAAATAGCACCGTTTCTTTCGGTGGTTCTGTAACTTTAGATGAAACAGGTATTCTTGCAGAACTTCGTAATCGCAAAGATATCACTCTATATGATCGCGCTACAGCTACTACTCCAGAAGGAAACAAAAAAATCATGCATGATGCTCTTTCCTGCGATTATTACTTTATGAGTTCAAACGCCATCACTGCTGACGGTGAACTAATAAACATCGATGGAAATGGCAACCGTGTGGCAGCTCTCATCTATGGACCTGAAAATGTAATCATCGTCGCTGGAATGAACAAAATCGTTAAAACGGTAGAAGAAGGTATTAGCCGCACCCGCAATGTAGCCTCTCCACAGAACTGTGTACGTTTAAATAAAAATACACCATGTGCAGTAAACGGTGTATGTGGAAATTGTCTTTCTGATACCATCTGCGATCAGATCGTTATCACCAGAGCTAGCCGCGTGCCAAAAAGAATTAAAGTAATTTTAGTTGGAGAAGAATTAGGCTTCTAACATACATATCAAAAAGGGGATGCCGCAAATTTATATTTTGCGACATCCCCTTTTTCTATTGTTTATTTGCAGCTTTTTTCTTTCTCTTTGAAATTACTAAGAGTGTGGTTGCCACTGCTGCCACCGCTATGATTGCAATATACCATCCATTAGCAGATGTTTCTGCTAGCGCAAATCCCATTTCTCCATCTGTAAATACAAATATGATGTATGAACCTTCTATTATGTATTCACGTTCTACCCATGTGCCTGTTGCATCCTTTACAAATAACTGGATTTTTTCTGCATCCATATCTGTTGGAATGCGATAGTGTAATTTTTCTACACCAATATTAGAAATCGTAACTTTCCAATTTTCTTTCACAGTGGTCTTATTTATCACATCTTCCTGTGAAATCATATCACTAATTTCAATTGTAGTGTTCTTGTCAAATGCACCAACTGCTAAAATAATCGAATGTCCGTCTTCTGTCTTCTCTGTACTTTGGCATACCATATGTTTTGCTTCATACTCTGCCTCATATCTCTGACTAAATAAAATATTGGTCAAACGATCTTCTGATATAAAATAAACCTCTTCTGTTTCATTCATAGCAAGCGTTTCTGATGTAACTGGTTTCACAACTACCCAGTCATACATTTCTCCATCCTCTACAGAAAGAACTGGCAGTTCATCTAAAGAAAGACTAGCACCTGTCTCAATTGTTTTTACAACATCCTCCTGGCCTTCCACTCCGAATGTAACAGTAACCGTTTTGAACATATCGTCCAAATTCTCGATTGCGAGATAATCCTCTAAACCAATTCTTCCAGTTGCACCTTTATAATTGATTCCATCAATTCCGCCTCGATCTGTGCCGACATGATAATAATAGTTTTCGGAAACATTTGCATCCTCTGAACCTGGTAACTGTTCCATACCACCGATGATACTACCAACATACTCTGTGCCCGCTGCTATATCTACAAAAGAATAACAATCATGCACTTCTACCGCACATCCAGCAATACCACCTACATAGTCTGCTCCTGCAAGAATGACTTTACTATTACAAGCTGAAATATAAGTATCACAATTACCAGCAATACCGCCAACATAGTTTGCATTCAACGCATCCATGTTACCTATATTGTCACAAGAAATAATTGCTCCCAATACCATTTGTCCAGCGATACCACCAACGTACTCCTTCGTAGCAGAAACCGTGCCATAGTTTTTACAATCACGTAATACTAAACGAATGGAACCTTCCGCATTCATGCTTGGATCTCCGATAGTTTCTACATCATCTTCGCTTAACATCGCTTCTATATCACAATTACCGGCAATACCCGATACGGCACTTTCACCAGCTACTTCACCATAATTGATACATCCAGCTACTTTTCCAATGGTATCATCTTCTTCGTCATATCTGGAAATATCATCAATACTGATTTCTGTATTCACACTCACGGAATCCATGGTATTCATCATACCTTCCATCTGTGACATCATATTATTCATTTTGGAAGAAACATCCATAGATTCTGTAATATTTTCTAATTCAGAACCTTCCTGATAAATCTCATCAAAGGAATTACTAAAATCATTGAGCACGGAATCGAGCACATCCTGGTCATATTCCCCTGTTTCAGGATCTCTTGATCCTTCTAAGGATTCAAGGGAATCTTTCATTTCTTCCATTTCAGTATCCATATCCAATGATCCATCCGACAAGCCTGGTTCCACTTCTTCAAACCCACTTGATAAATCCGCTATCGAATTTTTCATAGCATTGATCTGATTATTCATTGTCTCAATTGGATCAGGACCAAATTCTAAAACGATATTTGGTTTAAACTGACCTACAATGCCACCGACTCCATCAGATCCTTCAATCTTCGCATAGTTGACACAATCCACTACATAACCATTCTGAGAACCCACAATACCACCAATATTATGGCCCATTTTATGGTAACCAACATTAGCTTTATTTTCACATTCACGAATCACGCCTGTACTTGTACCTGCGATACCACCGATGTTTGTTGCTGTATCCACACTTTCTTTATCAGTCAGGCTATCCAAACTCGCATCAAGACCCATCCCTAGTGAATTCTGCTCTACTTTTGTATTCACCTCTGCCTGATTTACGCACTGGCGAATTACACCTTTGTTTTCACCTGCAATACCGCCAATATAATGGTTGCCGTATACTTCACCATTTGCTGTGCAGCTTTCAATCGTGCTGGCAGCCTTATTTAAACCAACAATACCACCGATGATTTCTTTTCCTGAAACAGTACCTGTAAATACACAATTTTTTATTGATCCACCATTAGAACCAGCAATCGTTCCTACGATGGTACTACTTCCTTCGGGCTGAATCACACCCTCTAGGTGCAAACCATCCACCAATGATCCTGGTTGTGTATAACGGAAAAATCCCACCACAGAACGTTCAAATTCTACATTCCATCCTGAAATAGTATATTCCTGACCATAAAATACACCACCAAAGGTAGGAATCCCATAAAAATCTACTCCAGTTAAATCAATATCATTCTGTAATACAACTGTCTTACCTACACTCCAGTCATCATCTATACAGTTATCCGCTAACGCTAAAAGATCATCTACGGTAGAAATGTAAATCGCATCCTCTGGAATCACGATTTCTTCTGCTTCATCTTCTATATCTGGATCTGCGAAGACACGCACAGGTACAAGAGAAATCAAAAGACACATTATAAGCGTCATGCTATACATGATTTTCTTCCAATTATGCTTCATCACTTGTACCTCCTTCCTGATTACCTACACCTTCATTGCCCGCGGCAACCTGTTGTTCTACATATTCTTTCTTTGCTTTTTCCGTAGCTTGAGGATCATATTCCTGCATCTCGATTGACAAATTGTTTGAAACAACGGCTGCATGTACACGACCATAAACCGTCGCATCTACTTCACCATCAATAATACCTTCAACCCAGCCATGCATACGACCTTTTACACGCATACGTCCAAAGTCTTCGTACTCAGACACATCCACTTTTACCGCTTTCATTTCAAAGCTGGTTCGTTCAATAATCTTTTCACCGATTACTAAAATACATGGTAATACGAATAATACTAATATCATGGAAATCAATGTACCACGACCAATACATTCACCCATAACCGCATTGGTAGGCTCTGTACTAATTCCGCCCAACAGAAATCCCATAACGGCCATAATCGTTCCAGAGGTAAGTACTGTTGGGAACGCCTTGTTTACAGCCACAGCAATTGCCTCTTCTGCTGGTAGATGCTCTTTCTCCTCGTTGAAATGGCTGGAAATAACAATCGCATAGTCAATATTACATCCCATCTGAAGAGAACTTACAATCAAGTAACCTAAGAAATATAATGGTGTATCTGTAAGGGTTGGAAATGAGAAGTTCATCCAGATTGCCCCCTGTATTACGACAATGAGAAGCACTGGTAATCCAACAGACTTAAATGTAAATAACAATACCATCATAACGAAGAAAATAGAAAGAATACTAATAATGGTATTATCTGTTGCGAATGTACTACCTAAATCTCTACAACTGGTAGAGTTACCAATCGCATAGACTGGTTTATCATAATGCTTATCTGCAATTTCATGTATTTTATCAAGAAATGCATATGTCTCTTCTCCCTCATCTGGAAGATCTGCATATACTACTAAACGGCTATATTCTTCTGTCTGGAGCTGTTCTTTTGCCATATCTAGCATATCGAGCATCTCCGTCATCTCTGCCATTTCACCTTCTAATTCTACCCCGCTTGTTTCAAGAGTATCCTTCAAAAAACAAAACAAATCAAACACTGGCACCCGATAACTATCCATATCTAAAAGTTTTCCATACTGCTCATCTTCCATAGCGTACATGGTATAGAGCATCTCTGCCACATCATAATCTATACCTAATACTTCAGATAATTCTCTCGCATTCAATGCATCCGTCAGCATATAGCCATCCATTAATTCTGTGTTGGCAAGACCCATGGTAGATTTTACGCCTTCACAGGCTTCTAATTCTTTCAAGATCTGTGCTTCTGCTTCATAATCACCTGTTGGAACAAGAATTGCTATCATATTGGTAGTACCAAATACATCATTTACCTTGAAATATGCCTGCTGACGTTCACTCATATTATCACGTCGAAGTGACATTGTAGAATATGTATATGGACAAGAACTTGATAAGAAAAATGCCCCCACAAGAACAAGCAAAAAGATAGGCGTTATAATCCATTTAGCCTTTGCACAGAATTTTCCGATAAAAGAAACGTCTGGCAATAAATTTTTATGTCTTGTCTTATCAATCCATGGCGAGAAAAGCATCAAAAGACCTGGCATAAGAGTAAACACTGCAATCAAGATGAGTACTACACCCTTTATCAAGACAATCGCCAAGTCCTTGCCAATACCGAAGTCCATAAAAGACAGTGCGAACAAACCACCGATTGTTGTAAGCGAAGAAGATGCTATTTCTGGAATTGCTTTAGACAATGCCTTGATACATGCATCTCTTGCAGGTAAAAGTTCACGCTCTGCACTAAATCGATGTACTAAGATAATTCCATAGTCGATACCCATGGCTAACTGTAAAAGCATACCAACGGAATCCGAAATGAAACTAATCTCTCCAAGTAAAAAGTTGGTACCCATGCCAAGAAGAATCGCCGCACCAAAGGTCATTCCAAGTACAGGAACCTCTGCATAGGCTGTGGAAGTTAATACGAGTCCAACAACAATAACCACAACGGCAAATCCCATAATTTCGGCCATCTGTACACCGAGATCTGCCACCTGGTCATAACCAACCGTAGTATCTACTACATAATCATAACCAGTTAGGATTTCCTTGATGTTTGCCACTGCATCGATTGTCCTTTGGTCCAAATCCTTACCATCAAAAGTTACAGACAACAGTGCATAGGCATCCTTATATGATTCTGGCTTATTGCTAAAATCAACCATCGTAACGCCTTCCACTTCTACAATTTCATCATAAAGCGCCTTTGCCTCGTCATACGTCACATTTGAAATCATAACACGCGCCGATGAAAACATCGCAAAATGCTCATTCATCGTCGTAAGTCCCTGTCGTGTCTCAGATTCCTCATTCAGGTAAACTGTTACATCCGTTTCTACCTGTTTCCAATTCATAGAGAAAATACTAAAAATAATAGCAGCTATGTAAACAAAGAAAAATAGATTTCTCTTATCTACTATAAACTGGGCTACTTTTTCCATAAAATTTCCCTGGTTCTCTTTCTCCATAGTAACCTCCCATGTATTATAGTCTTGTATTCCAAGATAATTGACAATTGTTACTTATCATGATAAATCATTGCACACAATTTGTCACTAATGCAAATAAAAACATTTCAAAAAATAGGCTAGCATAAATTATAAAATTTATGCTAGCCTTATATTTGCAAAACCTATTTATTTAATCGCATCCGCTACTGCTTCTGCAATGGCTCTTGCTCCATCATTATTTGGATGAATACCATCTTTTTCAAACCATTCTGGATGTGCTTCTGTCAAAGAATGAATATCGATTACTTCTACATTATATCCACCTAACTGTGCATATTCTTTGATTTCTTCTACGATTTCATCTATGAATGCTGGCTGAATATCATATTCCGCAATTCCAGTAGATGGATCGCATTCCTTTGAATAATATCCTTCCGCACACAATCCAATATAAATACGTGGCTGTTTATCACTATTTGTCATATAAGAAGACAAGAGTTCCTGATAATTCTTGATAAAACTCTCTGTATCCACCCAATTCTCAGGTTTAGAATCGTTGGTCCCGATCATAAAAACAATAATATCTGCATCATAATCCAAACTTTCCTGGTACACTTCCCTACCGATATATGGCTGATCTCCATTTGGATTTACACAAGCTCCACTCGACCCAAAATTAGCCACATGATAATCTCCCCCTAACAGCCTTTGTAAAACTGCAGGATAATTATTTTTTTCCCAATCCGAAATACCATGTCCATAAGTAATGCTATCGCCTACACATGCTACTTTTATCTGTTCTTTTTTAGGCTCTGTATTTGTATATTTCCCAGATAGACCGTTGTTATACAAATAAATCGCTCCTACTACTGCGAACAGACCTATTACAAAAATGATTATTCCTACTATTCGTAATACTTTTTTTACCATCTTTTTACCTATCTACTTATATCATATTTATATGTTTTAATAATTAAACCCGCTACTTCATTTATCATATCATCCATTGTGCACTCAATTTCACCAACTAACCAATGATTATATATATCAATGAAGCCACCGAGGAAGAAACGTACTGCAAATTCAAATTCAAAATTATTTTTATAGCTGTCTGGAACCTTTACTGTAGTGATTACTCTTTTCACCAACAACTTCTTAAGATTCTCCATATGTTTTACTGCCACAGAAGAATTACTTAAAAGGCGAAATAACTCTTCGTTTTTTTCTGTCACAGCAACAATCATTTTAAGGTATGGTTTTGGATCCTGTAATAACTCAGCAAAATCCACTTGGCTCAAATGATTATCCATAAAACTCAATATTTCTTCCTGAATTTCATCTAGCAATCCCATTACATCCGGGTAATGGGCATAAAAGGTTGAACGATTGATATCTGCATGGTTTACGATATCTGTCACCGTTATTTTTTCAAAGTCTTTTTCTTTTAGCAATTCTAAAAACGCCTGACGAATTAGTTTTCTCGAACGAATTGCGCTACGATATTCCTTTTTTTCTTTCATATCACTATCCTCACGAATTTATATCCCTACACAATAGATAATATCAGACACCTGTAGGATTTTCAACGCTCTAATATCCAACACCATGTATGTTTTTGTCGGATTTCCAATATAATATTTATTATTGTTGATTGTGTTTCGCTTTTTTTCAATTTACTATATACATGTAAGGTAACTAAACTCCGACCTTAGCAATAATACCCTCTAGATGTTCCCTCATTTCGTCTAGAGGGTCTTTTCCTTTATTAAAAAACCGTTACAAAGAAAATATAAAATACTTTGCAACGGTCTCTCTAATTCTCTCTCTATATTACTCTATCACAGGATAATCTGTCGTATCGGTATAATGCCACCATTCTCCACTATAGCCTCTAAATCCAGCGTCTTCCATAATCTGTTCTAACATGAGCGCATTTTCAGCTGCTGTTTGTGACACATCAGAATAATCTCTGTCGGCTTCCACGGAAAAGTCATCGAATCCTGTCGGCATCTCTACCTCTTTGCCCGCTAAAGTAACTATGCTGACATCTATCGTATTTCCTCTACTATGAGAAGAATATCCTTTATTTGGATTTGCAACATAAGTAGAATCTGGACATATTTCCCATAATTTAAACTGTGCTTCCACAGGTCTATAACTATCCCAAATTAAAAGCTTATATCCTAATGGTTTCAATCCATTCTGGACCACCATAAGTCTCTTTACAGTTCCATAGCGCAAATATGCATCCGCGCTTTCATAAATCACCTGACCTGTAAAATTGTCTTTTGTCGCATATTTTAAATCAATAACGATATCTGGAATATAATCTTTAATCAATACCAAATCTTCATCTGCAGGCTCAGGTTTTATAACCGCTTCTGTTTCAGAGCAAATCTCTGTTTCCGTTACTTCCTGTTCATTTTCTACCATTTGACTTTCAGTTGCATCTTCTATTACATTCTCTTCTATTTTCTCTTTCGAATCATTCGAAATACCACATGCACCCAAAAGCAACATGCTACATACAAAAGCACATACGATTCTTAATTTCATGTATTTACCCCATTATTATTGCAATCTTTGAAAAACATCTAAGTACTTTTCTTCTACACTAGAAAATGGCTGCATAGAATAGTCTAATTTAATCTCTATTCGCGGCGCATCCCCTTCTATTTTTACCCCCAACAGTTCGATCATATCATAATAAAGCAAGTCATCATCTACTTCTTTAATTATATTTTTTTCTGACTCTGTCAAATCACTTCCTAGGAACTTGGTATATATTAATTCTAATAATACATTCTCTATTCTCTGATATTCAGGCAACATTTCTTTAAATGGCCTAGGAACATCTGACATATAGGCCTCACTTGCATCATGCAACAAACACCCCAATATTACTCGTTTCCCGTATCCCCTGGCTTCCGCCTCTAATGCACAATTAATACAATGCTGCCCTACGGAAAAGAAGTTTTTCACATGTCCATTTCCACGACAAGTAAGAGATAGTGCATGTGCAATATCTCTTATATCAATTGCCTCCACATCAGGCATTAAAGGATTAAATTTTTTTCCTGTATAGGTTGTAATATATCCCATAGATTTATACCAGTCTCTTCTTCATCCAAATATGAGGATGTCCTTCCTCTTCTTCTATTTCTCCAAACGAAATATACCCAATTTGCTCATAGAACTCTTCAACCTGGTACTGTGCATGCAATCGCAGCTCCTGCCCACCCATTTCACGCACGTATTTTTCTGCTTCTTCTACGATTCGTCTACCTATCTTTTGTCCTCGATATTCTTTTATAACCGCCAACCTTCCAAGAAGATAACTACTGTTATCCTCACTTACAAAAACTCGACAGGTTCCGATAGGATTATTATCATCGTCAAATGCTACAAAATGTGCTGCAATTTCATCTATATCATCGAACTGATCACGAAATCCCTGCTCTTTTACAAATACCGTAATTCTAACTTCAAGAGCCTCCGCAGGCTTAGTCAAAGATCTTTCTATACGCATAAGTATCTCCTACTATTTTCATTATACTACTTGATTTTACCAACAATCCATTTGATTAACAAGATACCTAAGGTAATTACAGCTACTTTAACCAGCGATACCACAACTGTTGTCACCGCAAGTGGAAGAGCCTGTTCAGCTGGCATAGAGCTGTAAATAGCCACAATATCCTTTTCTATCCACATATATATAATATAGGCTACTGAAACACATGCAACTATAATTCTCCATGGTTCTTTTTTATGTTTATTCATACTCTTCGTCACTATTCTTTAAATCCTAATTTATATTTCGGCAATACAATTTTGAAAAAAACTATGGTATTTATCACAAGAAGAACACTATAACCAACTCGAGCTATTATCTCTGGTATAAGCATGGAAATACCATTCATATCACCACCACCAAACATACCACAAAGCAGGCTTAAGTAGAGAGGATCCATCACTAACATTATTATGGTAATGTAATACATACATGCTTTGAATAGTTTGGATGAAACATCTTTAATTTTGTCTGCCAATACCACCAACACATATGCTACTAGCATCGTAGCAACAGAACCTAGGATACAAAATATGCCCATTTGCTGTGATGACATTCGTTCTTCATATACATCAATCTGCATGCCAAGCCCAATAAAATTCACCTGTTTAAACACACCAATACATAATGCATATACTAAATGAGCCCCTTCATGAATCACATAGTATGCAACAATTGCAGCAAACAACCCAATATATTGTCTTACTCTTTTGCTCATTTAAGCATCACCTTAGTACTTTCTTTTCAGGATAAGATATGACACCCAGAATAAAATTAACACTAGGCATACTCCCCCTGATGCTGCCATCGATAAAGTCTCCTGTCCTGCAATTTTGAAAACAATTGTTGCAACCGCCATAATCATCACATATAAATACCCAGCCCACGCCCAGGCTTTATTACGGATAAAATGATTTCTTTCATCCTTTTCTTCTATCTCGATTTTTTCACGATAAGCTTCATTCTTATTGAAACGATAACGACGAATCAGTTGAAGCGCACCTATTACCAAAAGTGCTGAACCCATTCCACTCCAAAACTCGTCTACTATTTCAAAACAACCTAAACCAATCAAAATCACACCAATAATGATATATATAATAGATATCCAATATTTTCTCTCTTTCATCTCATAATCCTCCTACTTCAAATCTTCCTCTTCAAACACAAATACTTCTTCTATTGTCATCCCGAAATATTGTGCAATCTTATACGCCAGTATAATCGACGGATTGTATCGGCCATTTTCCAGAGAACTGATGGTCTGTCTGGATACGCCCATACTTTTAGCAAATTCTTCCTGTCGAATACCTTTTTCTTTTCTAATTTCTTCTATTCTATTTTTCACGGCTACCTCCTATGCTATTTCTTTTATGTAAAGCTAACTTTACTTTTTCTAATTTCAATATAACACTCTTGCGCTTTTATGTCAAGTTAACTTTACATTGTCTCAAAAAAAGAAAACCATATGACATGCACATGGTTTCTCCTTCATTTATATTCTTTTTATTCAATTACAGCCTTCACAAGCTGCCACGCAATACTTCCCTCACGAATATTTTCCAATGCCTCATCAAACGGAAACCACTTCGCGGTCTCTACTTCCTGTGAAAACACAAAATCCGCCTTATTCACCTTAGTTTTAAAACCAAGCATCAGCATTTCTTTCTTCTCATAAGGGTAACTTTTTATGAAAGTTACCTCTTGTGCATCCAATCCCAGTTCTTCTTTTACCTCTCGAACCACTGTCTCCTCTGCGGATTCTCTAATCTTCATATGTCCTGCTACACAAACATAGGTGCTTGTAGGCATATAACTCTGCTTCAAAAGTGCTACTTCATTTTCTTCATTCACAACTGCAGTAATAATACAGGTTGTAAACATATCCCACAAGGGAATATCACAGTTTTCACAGAAAGGTATAAGTCCTTCATCACCAATTTCTTTTTTAATTAATTCTTTTCCACAATGTGGGCAGTATGTAAATCGCATAATATTACCATTCCTTCTTATCTACTCACCAATCAATTTCACTGTAATATAGTCATGGTGTACAGCTTCTAAAAATGCACCAAAAACGTCCTCAACTTTTAATCGCAAACTTGATGTGTTGATACAAGGATGACAACCAAAATACTTTGCTTTCAATACATCTTCATCTACAAGCAAAGTAACATCATTGCCTATGTCGTTCATTAGTCCCATAACGCTTGCAGAACCCGGTGTGATATCGAGAAACTTCTCCATATATTCTGGTGGTGCGAACGATAGACGTGAACTGTTTATCTGCTTAGAAATTTCTTTTGTCTTAAATTTCTTATCATTTTTTATCATCAAAAGATAAAACTTCGTCTTCTGTGTATTACATAAAAACAGATTTTTACAGATAACTGCTGGCGCCAGAACCTCATCTACTGCTACACACGCTTCCATTGTATTTGCTTCCTCATGATCTACACGTTCATACGAAATTCCAAGTGAATCCAGTAAATCATAGGTACGTATTTCTTTTTCCAATCTTCCTGTGGAGTCCTTAGGACGCCCTTTATGTAATTCTAACTTCATATTTTCTCCTCATCAGGCAGCTTTCCATCATGTGTCTATTACACCAAAAAGGATTTAATAAAATCTGTTCCAATCTGACTATTATTCACACTTCCATTACTTTCATCACCAATTTGATTCTGTCCCAACATTTTAATTCTAGCCATCATAAGCGTCTCTGCATCGAATTGCTTCTTAATTCTTTGCACTTCTCTGCCTCTGGCATTTACCCTTGCTTCTTCTACAAATCTATCGTATGCCTTGACCTTATCTGCTACTGACGCTTCTTCATTATCAAGCACTCGTTGGATTCGTTTATAATCTTCTTCTAAACCTTGTGTAAATTCTCTTTCTTTGCTTCTAGACTTCTCTGTAGCCGCTTTTACATCATCCATTTCATTTTCGATATTCTCGATAATCTTTAAAGCTTTCTTTTGAAGATTAGCATCTTCTGGAACATTATTCTCCGAAGGGTTATCTCCAACATTAAGGTTTATTTCCTGATTACCCGTTTCTTCCTCCAGTACTTCTCCGGTCTCAGATTTTGTTTCTATCTCCTTATCCTCTTCATCCTCGGCATATTCCTTGATCATTTCAATGAGATTTTCATCATTTTCTTTTTCCTGCATATATGCCATGATTTTTGCATTATCAGAACTCTGCGCCTGACTATTCACATCTGCTTCAAGCTGTTTTTGCATATCAAAGAAAAGTCTTTCTCGTCTTAAGTAATTTTCTTTTAATTCTGTCAAGACATCCTCTTGACTTAGTCGAAGCGATTTATAATCTTTATATTTTTGCTCTGACATATTTCTTAATTCATTGTTAACAAGCTCTTCCTCTTCCTTTGACAAGGTTCCTCCAGCACGAACAGTGTCTAATATCCTATCAATTTTTGACTCAGCACGCTTCATATATTCATCCTTTTTAGTGGATTCATTCATCATTCGTGCCCTTTCTCGTCCTGACTTCGATATAGTCACTGTAGCGGAAGCATTTTCTTTTCGTTCTTTTGCCAACGACAAAAATATATTATTATTAACCCCCGTATTTGTTCTAACATTTGGAAATATTAAATTTTCATTTCTTCGAATCTGCATAGGCCCTCCTTGGCAACTATATGCTGCTACCGCATATGTTACATTTATATCCTTTCTACATATATCGGCTAAACTCTACAATTTCCTTAAGTTAAACAAACTATAAATACTATATGTCATCCACGCAAAAAAAAGGAACCTCGCTTACGCGAAGTTCCTTTGAAATTCATATTAATTAGTTGAATTTTCTCTTTCTAGCTGCTTCAGATTTCTTTTTGCGCTTTACTGATGGTTTTTCGTAATGTTCACGTTTACGAATCTCCTGCTGGATACCTGCTTTTGCACAGTTTCTTTTAAATCTACGTAATGCGCTATCTAAAGTTTCGTTTTCTTTAACTACTACGCTTGACATCTAACCTAACCTCCCTCCAGTTGTGGATTCAACTGTAAGGCAATAATAATTGCACTAACGTTATATATTTTAACAAGATTTTCTATTTTGTCAATAGCAATTTAGAAAATATTCAGCTTATTTAAGCATTCCCTCAAGAGCAACTGCTACTTCTGCAATTGCATCTGGGATACCAGCTGGATTTTTACCGCCGGCCTGAGCCATGTTTGGACGTCCACCGCCGCCACCGCCAACTTTGCCAGCGATTGCTTTGATGAGGTTACCAGCATGTGC
>JAEIGA010008417.1_pt1 | contig 15634 bp, 18 predicted proteins | sample 9270691 | NCBI WGS metagenome assembly JAEIGA01 (sample SAMN17057246, study PRJNA624740) | gut metagenome | biome: biome; isolation source: fecal sample | host: Bos grunniens | place: China: Xizang | collected 2019
GTTTTTTGCAACGGTTCAAATTGAAGGAAATAGAAGAGTAGAAAGATTGCTACCTCATTATAATCTTGATATGATCCTAGCTGTAGGGTATAGAGTTAAATATTCACGCGGTAACATGTTCAGACACTGGTCTAATTCTATACTTAAACAATATCTTATGAAAGGGATAGAAAAACTATAACTAGACACATCCAAAACATATATAACGATTTTGAACTAGAACAAAAATCAGTTTGCTCTTTTTTTGAGCATACTGCTAGTGACGGTAAAAAATATATGATTTATTGAAAATTAAATAGATAGAAAAAATGGACCACTTAGGTCCATTTAACATACTACATAAAGTACTAATCCACTAACAAATGCATGCATTAAGAAATTGATACTTAACATTACAATATTAAAAACTATATTGCCATTTTCTTTCAAAGTCTTAGACAAATCTATCGAATTCAATATGATTGAGATAAGTGAAGTTCCACCTATTCCTACGACTAATAGAAACATAAATGCAAAAGCCACAATAAAGAATAGAATAAATACAGCTATAATTCCATTTTCAGCTGATTCATCACTTTTAAGTTCACCTAAACTACTAAAAAAATCTAAAATAAATTCAAATGAAAACAATAATATCAATACAGATAATATGGTCAATATTATCGAAGCTGTTTTCAATCCTTTTCTTTTCATAATTACACTCCCATTAATGCGTAAAGTACACCTGTTGTAGCTATTATAACAAATCCGGCACAAATATTAAATATATTAAACTTTATACTTACTTTTTCTTTTACATTAATTGTTAATTTAATAATATTTAAAACCATTATTGCTATACCTAAATATGTAGATACTCCAATAACTCCAACTGCTCCTGCCACATAAATCACTATAACAAATGGAATAAATAATATAGTTAAAAATGCACTATTTGTAACAATGCTAAATAGGTCAATTTCTAGAACAAATGTAATTGTCCAAGATATCATTGTTAATACCGCTAATCCTAAAAAAATAATTGATAAAGCTTTAATTTTGTTCTTTTTCATAAAAGTCAACTCCTCTTCTACCTTCATTATATAAAAGTATTGAAAATTTGTTGCTAGAACATAGTCTCCTAATAAGAGAAATTAAAAAGTGGATATAAATATCCACTTAATTTAGAAATTTTCTTTAATTTTTTTAGCTATTTCTTCACATTTACTTAAATCAACATAATTTCCAGTATTCATAACAAATGGTGTATTCCACTCAAATTCATCTTTATACTTAGGAACTAAATGAATATGTAAATGTCCTAATACGTCACCATATGCACCATAATTAATTCTATCTGGATTATATACTTTTTGAATAGCATTAGCCACCTTACATACATCATCCATAAATGCATTTCTTTCTTCTACGCTTAAATCTTTAATTTCAGCAACATGATCTTTTTTATAGGCAACAATCATTCTACCTGGATGAGATTGGTCTTTAAAAACTATAACCTGAGAAGTTTCAGTTTCAAAAGCTAAATAACCAAATTTATCCATTAATTCACCTTTCATACAATATGCACATGTTTCTTTTTTCATCGTAATCACCTCAATAAAATTATACTTCAATTATTAAAAAAAGACAAATATCTATTTGTCAATTTTTATTATATCGTATTTTATTAATTCTACTAGAGCTTGCGTTCTAGAAGATACACCTAACTTACCAATAACATTAGATATATGATTTCTAGTAGTCTTTTCTGATATATATAATTTATCTGCAATACTTTTAGTAGTTTCATTTAAAGCTAATAATTTAAATATTTCTAGTTCTCTTGGTGTTAAAAAATTATTTTCCATTTGACCTCCATCACTCTATATTATTTTATGAATAATGGATTTAAAATGTTTATAATTCTTTAATTAAAATTAATTCTTCCGCTTGATTATCTAAATATAAAGAACCTGTATGCTTATATCCAAGCTTTGAATAAAAATATTTCCCCTCTTCATCAATTTGGGTAGAAGTCATCACTTCATTATAACCATTATTCTTCATTTCATTTTCGAAGAATAACATAAGCTCTCTACCAAATCCTTTTCTTTGGTATTCATTTTTAATATATAGCATATTAACAAATGGTGTATTATCCCAAAAATAATTAAATCTAAGTATCCCTACTAATTCATTATTATCTAATATTACTAGACACTCTTTATCTTTAAACTTCTTCTTTAAATTTTCTATTGATATATGTTTATCTAATGATAACCAAAAATCAATATCGTTATATGTTGCATATCTAATCATTTTCTTCACCATTAAAATAATTATATATATTTTCTGCCACATTTTTAGGCATTTTAGCTTCTATTAATTCTTCTATAGAAGCTTCTTTTATTTTATCTACATTTATAAAATGCTTAAGTAATTCTTCTTTTCTTTTTTCTCCTAATCCTTCTATAGGATCTAATATTGAAGAGAATAAACCTTTAGCCTTATTACTACGGAAAAAGCTTATTGCAAAATCATGAACTCTTTCAGAAATATCAGCTAAAAGTAAGAATATATTAGAGTTTTTATCAACATCGTATAATTCACCCTCATAATATAGCTTAGATATTTTATGCTTATCATTCTTTTGCATACCTGCTACATTTATATCTAATCCTAATGATTCAAGTACTTCCTTAGCGGCATTTACTTGAATCATACCACCATCCATCAATATTAAGTCTGGCATTTTTTCTTCTTCCATTAATAATCTAAAATATCTACGATAAATAACTTCCTTCATAGAAGCATAATCATTAGGACCTTCTACAGTTTTAATATGATATTTTCTAAATTCTTTAGGTGCAGGTTTACCATCAATATAGCATACCATCGCTGAAACAGGATATTCACCATAAAGATTTGAGTTATCAAATGATTCTATTCTTCTAGGAGTTGGTATATTTAATAATAAACCTAATTCATCTATAGTTTCTAATTTCTTTAATACTTCATTTTTATAGATATTTCTTTTATTTTCTAAATTAAATTTAGCATTATAAATAGCCATATCTAACAATTCTTTTTTCTTACCTAATTTAGCTTCATAGATATTAATACCTAAGGTTTGTTCTAACAATTCCTTATCTAGGTCTTTAATACAAATCTCTTTAGGTTTATTATCATCATTATAATATTGAACTAAATAGTTAATAGTTTCATCTTCAAAATCCCCTATTTTATTAATAATAGTTTGATGATTTTGAACTACATTACCATTACGAGTAATTATAATATTAATAGATATTTCATCATTATCATGATATATACCTATATAATCTCTACTAGTTAAATCATTAATAGATATCTTTTGTTTAGCTATTGTTTCTTCTATTGAAAGCTTTAAATTACGATATTCAATAGCCTTTTCAAATTCTAAATTATTAGATGCCTCTTCCATCTTATTAGTTATTTCATCTAATAATTCCTTCGCATCACCATTTAAGAATCTTGTTACCTTATTCTTATATTCTGTATAATCTATTTCACCTTTATTTATACAAGGGCCTAAGCATTGATTTAAATGATAATATAAGCATTCCTTCTTTGGTATGTTAAAGCATTTTCTAAAAGGATATATTTCATTTAATAAATCTACTGTCATTCTTGCGGCCTTAACATTAGGATAAGGTCCAAAGAATTTACCAAATCCTTTTTTCTTTTTAACTCTAGTTACTATTAATCTTGGATGAGTTTCATTAGTTAAAACAACATAAGGATATGTTTTATCATCCATTAAAGATATATTATACTTAGGACTATGTTCTTTAATCATGTTAATTTCTAAAACTAAAGCCTCTAATTCACTACCAGTAATAACATAAGTAAAATCAGCAATTTCACTAACTAATCTCGTAGTTTTAGCATTATGAGCTCCATGGAAATAGCTTCTAACACGGTTCTTAAGATTCTTAGCCTTACCGACATATATAATCTCATTATTAACATTTCGCATTTGATAACATCCAGGCTTATCTGGAAGTAACTTTAATTTTTCTTCTAGCATGTTAACATTCCTAACTTTTAATATATTAATATTATACAAAATTTTAAGAAAAATAAAAAGATTAGTTTAACACTAATCTTAATAATAAATCTTATTTAAAAGTCATTTTAGTTTGGTCAACTAAAATTTCTTCTAATGCTTGACCAACTGGTTTAACACACATACCATCTTCATAAGAAGTATATTCTTCTTGTTCGATGATTTTAGCACGTTTTGCAGCTGCGTAAGCTAATTTATATTTAGAATCAATTTTGTTTAATAATGCATCTACTGATGGATAACGCATACCATCATAATTTTTCTTATTTGACATGATTTTTGCTTCCTTTCTTTTTAACCGAATATATTATAACATATATATTTTTAATTTTCATCAATTAATTCCATATAACTATGGATAGATCTTTCAGTTTTTGCATGCTCAGCACGAATTATAGCCATAATACGGTCAGCCGCATTATTAACTTCGTCATTAACAACGATATAATCATATAAATGGGCAAGCTTAAATTCTCTATTAGCTTTAGTAATTCTTTCTTCAATTACTTCATCATTTTCAGTACCACGACGTTTTAAACGATCATATAATGCTTGTTTTCCAGGTGGAACAATGAAAATCATTACACAATCAGGAACTTTACGTTTAACTTGAATTGCACCTTCAACTTCAATTTCAAGAACAACCTCATTACCTTGATCTAGTTGTTCATTTACTTTATCTAATGGTGTTCCATAATAATTTCCAACAAATTCAGCTGTTTCTAAGAACTTACCTTCTTTTCTTCTTTTTGTAAATTCTTCTTTAGAAACGAAATAATAATCCACACCATCAACTTCACCTTCACGTTTTTCTCTTGTAGTCATAGAAACACTATATACAAGATTATGTTTAGGCATATTAAATAAAGCTTTTCTAACTGTACCTTTACCAACACCTGATGGTCCTGAAATAACAACTAGCAATCCACGGTCATTTAACTTCATGGTTTCACTCCCCTTTTAAGTAATTTTATCATTTATAAATAATTTAAACAATACTAAAACGTTTTACAATTTTTCCAAAATATTTTCTAAAGAAAATACATTATTAATAATACCTTCTAAAGTAATAGAAATATCATCAACAGCCTTAAATCTATACTCTAAAACTAATATAGAATCATCAGTTACATAAGACTTTAAGAATAAAGCTTTTCTATTTATTTCATTTACAACATTAAATGCATTCTTCATATTAACTTGACTTACATTTACATTAAAGGTAACTAAACTATTAACCTCATCAATAGTGATATAAGGATATAAAATAAATCCACTTTCTACAAAACATAATTCAAATTTAATGATAGTTGAAGCTTGTTCTTCTAGTTGATAACTAATGTTTTTATCCTTTAAATAATTAACTATTTTAGTTCCTACTTTTTTCTTACTCCATAAAGCCATATTCTCACCTCACTTGAAACTTAAAAAAAGTATCTATTATATATATTTTATCATATTTTTATTAAAAATAAACTATTTTTATGATATAATTTTTAACGGTGATATAAATGAGTTTTGATGGTATATTATTAAATAACTTAGTTAAAGAATTAAATATTTTAAAGACTGGACGAATCTCTAAAATAATAGAATCTGGTGATACAGATTTTGTTTTTACTATTCGTTCAAATCATCAAAATCATTTATTAATGATTTCTTTTTCTAGTGATTTTGCAAGAATTCATTTATCTAATAAAGAATATGTATCACCTATGAATCCTAAAAGTCTTACTATGTTTTTAAGAAAACACATTGAAGGCTATTTTATTGAAGATATCTATCAATATGAAAATGATAGAATAATTATCTTTAAATTATCAGGCTTTAATGAAATGCGTGACCATACTACGAAATATTTAATTTGTGAAATAATGGGTAGATATTCTAATATGATTTTAGCTGATGAATCATATAAGATTTTAGAAGTATTAAAAAAAGATGGTGTATCTGAATTTAATCGAATTATGCTACCTAACGCTACATATGAATTTCCTAAATCTACTAAGCTAAATCCATACACATTAAATGTAGATGAATTAGAAAAATTAAATATTACTTCTCCTAAGGATTTGTGTTCTAAACTTGATGGTATATCATTATTAATGGCTACATATATCTTTAGAAATGATAATATTGCCTTAAACATTTATAATGATATTAGAACTGATATTAAACCATCAGTTATCCTAGATATTAAAAATAAAAAAGACTTCTATTTTAATCCTTTAAATTATGAAAGTGTCACTACTTATTCTACAATAAGTGAATTATTAGATAACTTCTATTATGAAGCTGATAAACAAGCTAAAATCAAATTAAAAACTAATGATTTATTTACCTTTGTTAATCGTCAAATAAATAAAGGTGAAAAGAAAATTAAAAAGCTAGAGGCTGAAATAATTGAAGCTATGAATGCTGAAGAATATAAAATAAAAGGTGAGCTTTTATTAAGCTATTATAATTTAAAAGCTAAAGTAGATAAGGTAGAGGTTTTCGATTATTACAATAATAAAAATGTCGTCATTAATTTAGATTCTAAATATAATGTTATTACAAATAGTCAAAGATTTTATAAGAAATACCATAAATCTAAAACAGCTATAACATATATTAACGAACAAATAGAAATAACAAAAAATGAAATAGAATACTTTAAGGTTATTCTATTCCAATTAAGTAACTGTAATATCAATGATGCAATGGAAATCCAACAAGAGTTAATAGATCATGGATATATTGTTAAAAAAGATCACAAAAACTTTAGAAAAACAAAACCTCATTTCTTAACATATATTATTGATGATATATTCATTACAGTTGGTAAAAATAATATTCAAAATGAATACATTACTCATAAGCTTGCCAAAAGTAATGAATACTGGTTCCATGTAAAAGATGGTAGTGGTAGCCACGTAGTAGTTCACACTGACGAATTAACCGAAAACTTAATTCGTACTGCTGCCAACCTTGCAGCCTATAATTCTATTTATAAGGATTCTTCTACTGTTCCAGTTGATTATACTCAAATTAGAAACATTAAAAAAATACCTGGAAAAAGAAATTGTTTTGTTACCTACACTAAACAAAAAACAATTTATATTGATCCAGATAAAACTATAATTGAAAGATTAGTGGTGAAAAAATAATGAATGAATATAAAAAGTTTTCTTATTATTTTGATGAAGTAGTATCTTCTTTAAATTATGATTTATGGTTAGAATTTATCGAGCCATATTTAAATGAAAATGACACAGTTTTAGATTTAGCCTGTGGAAGTGGTACACTTCTTACAATGCTAAAGCTAAAGGGCTATAACTGCGAAGGTTTAGATTTATCTAGTGATATCATTGATATCGCTAATGAAAAAGCTAAAATAAATCATCTACATATTCCTTATTATGTAGCTGATATGACAAACTTTAATTTAAATAAACAATATGATATGATTACTTGTTTCTTTGATTCAGTTAACTTCTTAAAAACTCAAGAAGATATAGATAATTTATTTAACTGTGTAAAGAAACATCTAAAAAAAGATGGTTTATTCATCTTTGATATTTTCTCTAAAACAATGTTTGATGAATATGATAACAATTTAATTGAAGAGGATTATCATACATTCAAAATTAAATGGTTAACTAAAAAAGTTAATTCAACTACTTTAAAACATGATATTACTATCACTGAAGGTGATGTAGTATTTAATGAAGCATATTATGAATATTTTCATAAATTAAAAAGCTTAAATCTTGATGGATTTAAGCTAGTTAAACTATGCGGTGATTTTAATGATGATTTAATGGATGAAGATGAAAGAATTCTAGTTGTCCTTAAACGAATCTAATTCAATATAAGTATTCTTTAGAGCTATGTAAAAATCTTTTAATGATTTTTGATCCCATAGCTCTTTTCTTAATTTTTCTAAGGCTTCAACTGCACTATCATATAGCATTTTTGCCCCAAGATTTAAAGAAATGCCTTTAATTGAATGGATATATCTTTCTGTTTCTTCTAAATTCTTTCCTTTTAATAATTTCTTATACTCTTCTTTATAATTTTTATACGATGCTAAAAAACTATTTTTAATTTTATTGAATATATTTTTGTTATTCATTAAATAATTCATAGCAAGCTCATAAGAAATATATTTCATTGTATCCACCACCTATGTTGTTATTATATTTAATATAAATAGGTATTTTTTGTCGAATTTTGTCACTAAAAAATATTTTTTATTAATTATTATAGAATGCTGTAATAACCTTTATTAAAGAGGCGAAATCTTGACTTCCAGCTGTTTCCATAGCTGAGTGCATAGCAAGTTGAGCTAAGCCTATATCAACTGAAGGAATAGATACATGGCGTAATGATAAGGCCCCTAATGTAGAACCACCAGGTACATCACTACGGTTAGTATTTAATTGATATTTAACACCACAATCCTTACAAACCTTTTGGAAATAAGCACTTGATAAGGCATCAGTTGAATATGAACCTCTAGCCGCATTTTTAATAACAATACCTTCATTTAAATAACATGGGTTAGTTTCATCATATTTACCTGGATAATTAGGATGGAAGCCTTGAGCGTTATCAGCTGAAATAATAAATGAAGCAGCTAACTTTTGAAGGTAATCATCTTCTGATAAACCGAATGCGTAAGCAATTCTTCTTAATGTATCTTCTAATAGAGTACCACAAGCTCCTTGACGTGTAGATGAACCGATTTCTTCATTATCGAATAATGCGCAAACATTAACATTATCAGCATTATTAGAATCTAATAAAGCTAATGTTAAAGCTAAAGAACATTCTAAATTATCAATTTGTGGAGCCATAACAAATTCCTTATTAGGACCTACTAAAGTACCTCTATCTAATACTGTTAAATATAAATCACTACTTAAGATATTTTCTTTATTTACATTTAATTTATTAGCTAATAAATCTGTTAATGTATCTTTACCAAATTCCTTATCAGCATATAAAGGAATTAAATCAATTTGTGGATTATATTCCATACCACTGTTAGCCTTACGATTATAATGGATAGGTAAATTAGGAATCATTGTTAAAGGTTCATTAATATTAATTAATCTTTCAACAATTTGATTATTCTCTAAAACAAAAACTCTACCAGCTATTCCTAATGGTCTATCAAACCATGTAGAAAAAATAGGGCCACCATAAACTTCAGTATTTAATTTTAAATATCTACCTCTATCTAAAGTAAAGTTAGGCTTTAATTTAAATGTAGGTGAATCTAAATGGGCAGCTGTAATCTTATATGATTTAATATCATTAGTAGGTACAGTAAAAGCCACTAAACTAGAAGAGTTTCTAGTTAAGAAATATTTAGCTCCTTTTTCAAGGTTCCATTTTACTTTTTCATCTAATTCTACATAACCATTTTCTAATAAAATCTTTTTTAATTCACAAACTGCGTGGAACGCTGTTGGTGTATTTTTAATAAACTCTAAAAATCTATTCATAATATTCAACTCCTATAATTGCTTCAAAGCATTTTTCATTATTTACATGACCAATAAATTCATACTTATTGTCACTTATTTTATTATATCCTATTTTAATGATTTCTTCAAATCTTGCTTCCTTAATGTAGGCAATTTCTATATAGTTTATGTATTTTTGTTCCATTTGTAGGTTTAAGAAATCATAAATCATTTTTAAATATCTAGTATTATTAACATGACCATTATGATCTAAGTCATCAGCTGATGTCTTATATTCAAAATAATTATTAAAATTATTTTCATCTAATTCTAATTTTCTTTTAGCAGGTTCAATATAGTTAGTTTCGCTAACATACTCTCCTTCGAACTCAAAGCCTTTTCTTACGATACTACGAGTTTCATAATTAATTACTGCCCAGTTCGATATACCTTTAATTAAAGTTTCATCATTTTCATTAACCATTAAATATTCTCTATTATATTCAATTCTTCTAGTTGGCTTAGGCCAAGTTTTAACCTTATAATTTTTAAAGTATTTAGGCGGCTTAACTATTTCTACTTTATTATATAAAAGAATCCAAGCCATATTATTTTCCTTACATACTTCATAGCCACAGCCTAAATCAATTGCGTGTAAAGCTGCCATATCTTGAAATATTTCTAATACAGCATGAGGCTTAATGATATCATTCATATCAACATCTTTCGTATATATAAAGAAATCTCTTTCCATCTTTAATAAAGACATGTTATCAACTCCTTATAACATTTTTTATTATTATATAATAGTTTATATAATAAATAAAGAAAAAAATCATAACCAAAGTTATGATTTGTGCCCTAAAAAAAGAAAAGGCCATAGGTAATCCCCTATGGATGGAAAGATTTTTAGAAAATCAATAGAGGATAAATCCAATATTGATACTTGTATTATATTCCTATTTTTAAAATATACAATACTATTTTTTTATGAAAGCGTAATCATAATATTTTTTTAAAAATGAAAACGTATCCATAGAAAAATATAATATTTTATGGTAAAATATATCCGTTCTATTTGAAAGGATTGATTTTATGAAAAATTATTTACAAAAAGCATACTGTTTTGATGGAACAGTTAGAATATATGCAGCTATAACAACTGATATGGTTCAAAGATTACAAAAAATGCATAACTTATGGCCAACTTCTTGTGCAGCTTTAGGACGTACTATTACAATTGGTGCCATTATGTCATGTACATACAAATCAGGTGAACATTTAACAATTAAAGTTGTTGGTGATGGTCCAATCGGTCAAATCACTGTTGAAGCTACTGATGGTAATGTAAGAGGCTATGTTCATAACCCTGGTGTATACTTATCATATAACAATGGTAAATTAGCTGTTGGTCAAGCCGTTGGTGCAGGTTATATTGAAGTTATTAAAAACTTATATATGCGTCAACCATTCTCTTCTACTTCTGAGCTTATCAGCGGTGAAATTGCTGAAGACTTTACTTACTACTTTGCAAAGTCAGAACAAATCCCTTCTTCTGTTGGTTTAGGTGTTTTATTTGACAATGATTCTAATGTTAAAGCTGCTGGTGGTTTCTTAATCCAAGTTATGCCTGGTTGTAAGGAAGAAACATTAGTTAAATTAGAAAATAAATTAGCTAATCTAAAGAGCTGTTCAAAAATGATTGATGAAGGCTACACTGCATTAGATATGATTAATGAAATCACTGATGGTGATTTCCAACCATTAGAAGAAAAAGAATTAGATCTATACTGTCCATGTTCTAAAGAAAGATTCTCTGCTGGTCTTAAATCATTAGGTTCTGATGAATTAACAGCTATCTTAGTTGAAGATAAGAAAGCTAGTATTACATGTAACTTCTGTAATACTACTTATGAATTTTCTGAAGCTGAATTACAAGGCCTTATTGATGAAATAGATAAAGACAAGAAATTAGCATAATATTTAGGAGGAATTTTCCTCCTTTTATTTTTTAAAAATATACTTGCAATGTAATAAATATTATTGTATAATGTAGGACGTTAAGCCTGGTGATGATGGCAAAGTGGTCACACCTGTTCCCATCCCGAACACAGAAGTTAAGCACTTTAACGCCGATGGTAGTACTATGTGCGAGAGTAGGAAGTTGCCAGGCTTCTCTTTGAAATGGAGAATTAGCTCAGTTGGGAGAGCATCTGCCTTACAAGCAGAGGGTCGGCGGTTCGAGCCCGTCATTCTCCACCATTTTATATGCCGAAATAGCTCAATTGGCAGAGCAACTGACTTGTAATCAGTAGGTTGTGGGTTCGATTCCTATTTTCGGCACCATCTAGTTTATTAGGTTATGCTTAGCATAACTTTTTATTTTGCCTTTTTTTGAAATCGTTTTCATTTTTTTGAGATATAGGAAGAAATCTTATTGACTTAAAATGTTTTATTATATATAATAAATATAATGAAAATACTTTTTTGGGGGTATATATATGAAAGCGATTAAGAAATGGTTAATGGATAAAGAAGGAGTATTCATCGTTATTACTTGGTGGGTAATTTTATTTATTGTATTTTCAATAATCTTAGGAACTAGTATAGGTAATGTTGTTAAAAATAGTGAAATTACTGCAGAAACTTCAACTACTTATATTCAAGATTTTATTACAAAAGGTGATGTAACATTCCCTTATAATGAAAATATTAAGAAAGCAAGTGCTGCTCCAAGTGAAAATGAATATTTAATTAAAATAGATGAATATCACAATGTTTTAACTAAAGAATATACAGGTAAAACTATTATAGGTGGAGATACATCTGTTAATGCTGATGTTAAATTAGATTTAGAAGTAATTGAAGTATATTCAGTTGTGTATAACTATACAAGCAAGAAAGCTGCAATTGATTTAGTTTCTGTTAAAACAGAAAATTCTTCAAAATTTGATGCAACTATTAAGACCACTCCATCTGGAGAATTACATATATTATGGAATGGTGTTGATACAGGTGTTGTTTATACTAATGGTCAAAACATTGAAATTTCTAGAAGTGGAGACAAATTAGTTATTAATGGCGAAAAGTTAGATGTTGATTTCTACAACACTAGTACTCAAGCAGAGTTTATAGAAGAAAAAGATAAAGAAGAAGCTAAAACTATTGATTTTTCTTTAGTGGTTGAATATGAAATTGGTGTAAATAAATTTACTACAGCTAATTATAAAACAGATGGTTTAAATGATACTGAAAAAGCAGTTGTTGAAGTTGCGGTTAATTACTTCACTGAATTATTAGAAGGTTCTATTGGTATTAGTAAATCTGCTTTTACTTTATTAATTGTTTCATCAGTAGTTGATGTTTTATTGTTAGGATTTGGTGTGTTTGGTATTGTTGCACTAAAAAAATCAAAAGAATAATAATATTTGAATGGCAGAATATTTCTGCCATTTTTATTTTCTACTACATTTTTTATAAAAAATGTGGTAATATAATAATAGAGGTGAACGATTATGCGTAAGACAAAAATTATATGTACATTAGGTCCAGCATGTGATGATGAAAATTTATTAAAACAAATGATTCAAAATGGATTAGATTGTGCTAGATTAAATTTTTCTCATGGCACTCATGCTGAACAAAAAGTAAGAATGGATAGAGTAAAAAAAGTAAGACAAGAACTAGGTATTCCTCTTCCAATTCTTTTAGACACTAAAGGTCCAGAAATTAGAGTAAGATTATTTGAAAATAAAAAAGTAGAATTAAAAAAAGGACAAGAATTTACTTTCTCGCCTGATTATGACTTGATTGGTAATGAAAGTATTGTTGGTTTAACTTATCCAGATTTAGCTGTATATGTTAATAAACCTGGTATTATCATTTTAGCAGATGATGGTAAAGTAAGTTTTGAAGTAATTCGAATCGAAGGAAAAAATGTTGTATGTAAAGTTTTAAATGATGCAACATTATCAGATAGAAAATCAATTAATATTCCTAATGTAATTGTTGATATGCCATATATTTCTGAAGTTGATAGAGCAGATTTAATTTTTGGTATTCAAGAATGTGTTGATTATATTGCAGCTTCTTTCGTAAGAAGAAAAGAAGATGTTTTAGCAGTTAGAGAATTGTTAGATCAATATGATACATCTGGTAAAATTAGAATTATTTCTAAAATTGAAAATACTGAAGGTATCGCAAAAATGGACGAAATTATTGAAGTTTCTGATGGTATTATGGTTGCCAGAGGAGATATGGGTGTTGAAGTACCATTTAAGATTCTTCCAAAAATTCAAAAAGAATTAATCCAAAAATGTTATAACAAAGGTAAAATTGTTGTTACAGCTACTCAAATGCTAGATTCAATGCAATCTAATCCAAGACCAACAAGAGCTGAAGTGTCTGACGTTGCTAACGCTGTATATGATAAGACTACAGCTATTATGCTTTCTGGTGAATCTGCAGCTGGTAAATACCCTGTAGAATCAGTTTCTGCAATGAGAGAAATTGCTGAATATGCAGAAGAAAATATTAATTTTGAAAAGAGATTTAAAGAATATAATGTAGACTTAGATGATAGCTTCCTAGCAGCTACTTGTTATTCTGCTGTTAATGCTGCATATCAATTTAATGCAAAAGCTATTATTTGTGCTACTAATAATGGTTTAACAGCATTTAATTTATCTGCATATCATCCTGTATGTCCAATTATTGCAATTACAGTTAATGAGAAGGCATGTAGACAATTAAATTTATGTTGGAATGTTCATCCTATTTATGCTGAAAAGAAAGAATCTATTGATGAACTATTCGAATATGCAATTGAAACAGCTTTAAAAACTAACATTGTTAAAAAAGGTGACAGAGTTATCATTACAGGTGCATCGGCAGTTGGTAATGCAGTAACAGATACTATTAAACTTCATATATTATAATAACCTAAAACATATTTATCCTCCCTTCATATAATATAGTGTAGTTGTTGCTACGGAAGGGAGGGTTTTTTAATGAATAATAAAGAACAACGTACAAAAGATGAGATTTTAGTAGGTAATACTACATTTAAATTTGAATTAAACCAAATCTCAGAAAATGTATATGATTTAGTTGTTACACCTTGTAATGTTCCTACATCAGTATATTGTGTTGCAAGAATTACTGTAAGAGAAAATTGCTGTAATAATATGGAATATTACCAAGCATTTATTAATACGGATCCAGTAGAAATAATTCAAGATTGCAATTTGTGTGATACAGTACGTAGAGCTGTTGAAATTTACTTTGCAAACATAGGTTTATTTGGTGGCGGAGGCTACAATGTTAATGGTTGTTGTAACCAAAGAAATTTTGGATTATTCTAAAAAAATAGAGCTTAAAGCGTGAAAACTTTAAGCTTTTTTTAATTTTTAAATAAATTTTTAAAAAAAGTATAAAAAAAATTATTTTTTTTAAAAAAATACTTGCAATATAATTTGATATATGGTATCATTATTGAGCGTGAAAAATAAAAGTTTTTCACTTAACATACAACGGGAAGTAGCTTAGCTTGGTAGAGCGCCTGGTTTGGGACCAGGAGGTCGCAGGTTCAAATCCTGTCTTCCCGACCAGTTATAAGCGAGTGTAGTTCAATGGTAGAACCTCAGCCTTCCAAGCTGATGATGAGGGTTCGATTCCCTTCACTCGCTCCATTTTTTTCTTTGTTAGATACTTTTTAGTATCTTTTTTTTCTTTTTTCTTTTTTTCTTGTAGAAAAAAGTCCAACTTTGTTTTATAATAAAATAAATAGAGTGTTTATTTTTATAAGGAGTGGTGTTTTATGTTAGATAAGGTTATTGAATTTTTAAAGGATCCTGCAAATATTGCATTTGTTGCTGCATGTGTTGTTGCAGTTTTATTAATTGTAATTGTTTGTATAGCAACTTCTGCATCTCGTGCTGCTAAAAAGAAACAAGCTAAGGCTGCAGCAGCTGTTGAAAATACAAATGTACAAGAAGTGGTTGAAGAACCAGCTGTTGAAGAAGTAGCTGAAGAACCAGTTGTTGAAGAAGTGGCTGAAGAACCAGCTGTTGAAGAAGTAGCTGAAGAACCA
>JAEIGA010008418.1_pt1 | contig 15634 bp, 6 predicted proteins | sample 9270691 | NCBI WGS metagenome assembly JAEIGA01 (sample SAMN17057246, study PRJNA624740) | gut metagenome | biome: biome; isolation source: fecal sample | host: Bos grunniens | place: China: Xizang | collected 2019
CATGGCGATAAATATGATGACTTTATAACCCAGTTTAGAGAAGGATTTGAAAGTAAACTTCAATTAAACGAGCTCATACCGGTAGTAGAAGATAAAGAAGTCGTACTAAAATTAATAAAAGACATCATATATGACACGACTGGGTTATCATGCGCTAGCATTCTTAAAGACGATGAAATACTAAAGCTCTCAGATTGGGTGGATTGGTTCCCACATCCACTCCTACGTGATCACGACAAGAATTGCCTGAAACCTGGTATCGAAGCATTTCTGTCTCGTTACCATCATGAAGGTCAATTATACGACATTGACATTTTACATGATTCAGTTGAAAACGGAGAGTTCCAAAAGTGGCTTTCTATACATGCCAACAATGATAGATTCCTTAGATTTCTTATAAACAAAGATATTATTGATAGCTTTAACGATAGCACTATATTCCTATCCGAAAGTGGCAACTTGTCTACGCCAGATGAACTATACTATTCTGTAGATGAGTATTACTCCTATCTTAAAGCCTTAGAAGAATATATACCACGCCTATCACTTAAAACAAGAGAATTTTTCACGGAAGAATCAACTTGGGAATCATTCAAAGATAACTTTAAAGAATTTGACCCTGACGATTTTGTTGACAACGTCCTTCTTGATGATGATAATTTTGAGAATGTTCATGAAATTTTATCAAGCGAGAGCGCATCGATATCATTCATGACCTTCCTATCTACGCATGTTGGATACTCTGATAGGTATAAGAACTTTCCGTTCCTGGATCAAGACGGAATTATGGTTGACAGCTTCAACGATAAGTCTTTCATATTCTTACCATCTGAAGATGCTCATGCTATCCGTTCAAAAGAATGGATGGAATCTGAGTGGATTGCGATTGTTTCCGACAAGTACGACAAGATAGCATTAGAGTATATAGAGAAGAATTTCGGATGCTGTGAATTTGATGACAAGATAATAATCTGCGACATCATTTGTTCGGGAGAATACCAAGAAGATATTAACGAGAACATTCAGTCATTCGAATCAAGTAAGTCGTTTATTGATTATTTATTTGAACATAGAGAGCATGTAAAGAACGAAGAGCTAAGCTCATATTGCATATCAGTAATAGACAAAGATGGCGATGAGATGTTTCTTAAAGAAGACGAGGAATATATATATATAAGAAATGGATTCTACAACGAATACGAGCTATTACCATGGATCAATTCAGATATGATGTATTCATTAAATGAATCATATTACTCGGAATCACCCCACTCATCGGAAATCAAATCGTTTTTCACTGATAAATTCAACATTCCTGCAATGACAGGAAAACTTTTCTATGAGGATATCATTGAAAAACATTCAGATGCAATTCGCGATAATATAGAAGAAGCAGATATAAACATACAGTTTTGGCGATGGGCAAAAGAGTTCACTAAGGACTCTTCTAGAATTACAGGATTTACACACTTCCCATTACTTGTGGTAGAACTTGACGATGAAGAATACCAATATGAGAATGTAAGTGAGTCCGGCATTTACCTGTCTAACAAATATCAGCCATCTTCAGGAATTGAAGCAATTGTTAAGAAATATGCATCCGACGCTTTATTTATTGCTCCAGATTATCTTGAAAACAATACAGCTAGTACTGTTATCGGCTGGGTGGAATTTTTCAAAAACCTAGGAGTTAAGACCACTATTGTCGACCTGGTCTTTGAAAAAATAATTCCTGGCATAGCAGAACTTGAAGAAGATGGGCTCCCAGATCTCCTTGGCCAATATTATAATGAAATCCAGGATCGCTGGGATGAGGTTAAAGAGGATCTGAAAGAAATCAAAGTAAAAACTTTAGATGGCGAATTTAGGTCAATTGAAGATTGTATACTTATTGATGTAAACAAAGAAAAAGAGCCTTTCCCTAGTATAATTCTCGACAACGAGGTTGATTCCACTAAAATCACAAGTAGAAGCGCAAAGAAGTTGCTCTTAGATATCGGAGATGAAACGGATTGCCAAATTATAAGCGACATAATAGAATGGCAAGAAACAAAATTCAACACATACGCTGGATGTGAGGATAGCTATACAATAGAGCAACACTTAGAGATAATCAAAGAACTTTCCTGTATTGATTTTGAAACGATAAAAACTTTCAAGGATTTAAGCTACCTAAAACTTCTCGATCGTGATGATGATTACGTATTACCAAAGGAGTTAACTTTAGGTCGCTTATATAATCCTGCATGTCAGTTTGAAAAGCATGGTGCTAAAGAGAACATTACATTTCTCTCTAATAGATACGCAGAATTGGACATAACCGACACCTTCTCTAATTTTGCCAAGAAGGTGCTGAAATGCCATCATTTATTCGATGAAAATGATTTAGAACACCTATCTAACTACCGCTTTTGTACATACTTTTGGGCAGAATATGCACCCAAACATTTCGACTATGTTGAAGGGTTAATTGAAGATGGTAAATTCGATGACGTGAAATGCGTACCAACTATGGCTGGCAACGTGTACGAACCTGCTAATGTATATTCAAGAAGTATTAAAGAATACGTTGTCAATAAATTTCCTAACTGGGAGGATAGGCTACCATCTACAGAAATTCCTGAAAACGAAGATGAAAGTAAAGATCTGTTTAAGAAACTTAAGTGTAGCGAACAGCTCTATTTTTCAGACGGATTGAATGCATTGTTAACTATCAAAAGCAAAGAGAAGAGAGAAAAGATTCTACGTTGGATGAAAGATGACTACAATTACTCATATTCTCAAGACATAAGAGAATATAGATCCAACGAACTAGCAATATGGAAGAATGGCAAAGGAGAGGACAAATCGCTCACTGATCTTTATGCTCTAGCCCCAGAGTCCAAAACATTAAGAGAATTTTTCCGTGACAATGAATACATACTTCATTCAGAATACATCTCAGCTTGGAGATCAGATAAAGACTATCGAGAGATATGTGAAATGATGCAAATCCCAATCATTGAAGAAGATGACATGGAATTTGAGCCATCAGGACATATTGTCTCATCGTTGGTTAAATACTTCACTGAAAGATTACTTGTTATTGCTGCTATTGAAGACCCAGAGGAGTGGAGAGAACCGTTTGATGAATACAAAGAGCGTATTAACGAATTTGAATTCTGGTGTTGTTCTTCAATCTCATGGAGGCATTGTGAAAATGAGAATATATGCCAGAATAGCAAAAAGTTCTATTCAAAAGACGGAAAATATTATTTCGTTAAAGACTGGTGTAATCGTCAAGTATTTAGCGACTTCATGAGGACTTTGTACGAAGATCTCAAGTGCACCTTAAATGAAGACCAATTTATGTCAATTATGGATCCTGATATTTCTATTGAAGAATCATTGGAACCATACATTAGCCTACGTACTGATGAATTCATTAAAGAACTCTCAAAGTATAACAACGAATATATTGAATATACCGGTCCAAAAATCAATGATTCAAACGACGAGGATGATAACGACGAAAATATAGCGGAATTATATTCGGTTAATAGCTCATACTCTGACCCTTACGAGAACACTGACGAAGATGAAGAACTTCAGAACGAAGTTAAGTATACTCACGAAGATACTGACATCTCTGAGGACTTTAATGAAATAGAAGATGAAGAAACATCATCAACCGAAGATGTTGTTATAGAAACTATTCCACCTGTCATAGCCTCTATAAACCCTAGGGAAAATAGTGGTGGAGCGCATGATGATTTACAAAAACACGAAGATAAAGAAAAGGAGACCCCTTCACCTGTAACAAAGGGCACAGGTAACAATATAACCACACAGTCATCAATAGATGATAATGAGACAGATGTTGATAATTTTGAGGAACATGTCGAGGAAGAATATGAATACTCCTTTGATCCGGATGAAGGCGAAAGAATAGGCTCTATATACAAAGATAAAGCATACCAACCTCTTGGCACCAAACCTGTTAAGCCAAGAAGTGCAAGACGTACAGCTAAGCCATTTACGAAGGAAGAAGTGAATAGGCTGCGTTCAAATGGCACACCGCTTGAGCTGGAATCGTTGCCTCCTACTAGTGAAGAACTTGACGTACTTGCACAATGTGGTATTAGTCCAGAACAAATAGCGGATACCAATTACCTTGCTCAACTTCGTCTATATAGGAATCTTCAGCAAGAACTTAATGAGGAGCCAGAAGAGTCGTTGGCAGACTTTATCCGTAATGCAGATGATGTATCAGAGCATAAGATGAAGAGTGGAAAATACATACATGCGTGCAGTGCTGCACGAGGTGTTATGTATATTTCCCCATCAGTATGGAATAAGATGCTTGATGATAAATGGGTTATTTGCGTATACCTTGATGGCAAAGGTAAGAACTTCCACTATATCAACTCATCTGATGAATTCTTGCAACTTGTTCAAAAAGATGATGTGGTTATCAAAATTACCGGTAAAGAAAAACTTGATGTAATTAATGACCTGTATAGCGGAATTCTTGAAGATGTGAAGGGAACTGCGTATACACTAATAAGGGTTGCAGCCAGAACCAATATGGATGCCGTCTTCGCTCATTATGTTGGAGCAATGGCTGAGCCAGAAGATGGAAATGACGACACCTCTGAATTCTAATTATTATGAATAAGAAACTAGAAAACTATAAATCTTTTTTTGCCGACCAAGTAAAAGAAGCTGTCACCGAACAACATAAAATCAACAACTCTTCTATGAGTCAACTGTTTAAGAGTGGTGATCTATCATTGTGCTATGTTGAAAGTGTACAACAAGAACTAGGTATCGTTATATTTAAGTTCCCCCGCGGAATGGCCCCAAGACTCAAAGTCCAAAAAGCGGTTACTATTATTAAAAAAGGAGCTAAGTTAGCTTTTGGAGACAAAGTCACAGAATGGCCGTGCAAATGGGGCGACTTTTGTCAAAATTCCGATATGCATTCAGTAGGTTCAGATGTAACTCCACTTTACTATGTGACAGGTAAGTCTGACGGTTATGATTATGTGGCATGCACTGGAATGAGTATACCTCTTTTTGATTTATTCCTAAAGACATCACAAGAGGGCAAATCACTAACAGTCATAATGTATAATCCTTTCCCTCCTATCGAATACCACCGAAACTTGGCTCAGTACATCGACCTCCATCCAGAAGATACAACATTGTCCCTTGAGCCATCTATAAAGTATGAAGATTGGCATCCTGAGGAACTTGCTTTTGACAAAAGCAATCCAGATGGAATAGCTAATACTATACTTAATACACTCGAAACAGATGGTGTTTGTATTGTTCAAGGCCCTCCAGGAACGGGAAAAAGTTATACAATTGCAAGCATTGTCTCGCATTATCTAAAAAATGACAAGTCTGTATGCGTTACAACAATGGCAAACAAAGGACTTGTGGAGTTAATAAAACAAAAACCGCTTGCAGAATATGTACCTCAGCATAAGATTAGCAAGACTAATCTATCCATAGATGAGAGGACACAATTAAAAGGAGTAAAAAATGCTGGTAACTCATTAGACGTAGCTCCAGGAGAGTTGCTTTGTGCGACAAACTATGTATTATCAAGCGTCTATAATGAAAAAAAGATGCAAATAAATGGGTTGCCATCGTATGACCTAATTGTTATAGAAGAAGCATCTCAAGCCTACTTAACTACATTAGCTGCATTCAAAGCTCTTGGAAAAAATTGCTTGATTGTAGGAGATCCAATGCAGTTACCCCCGATAGCAAAAATAGGCAACCCGCTATACTCATCTTGGAATGTAAATACTCAATTAGAAGGACTTAAAACCCTAGCTCTTTCGACCAATATTAAATCATATAGGATTGTCACTACATTCCGTTTGACATCTAACGCAGCCGCTATGACAAGTTTATTTTACGGAAATCGTTTCGTTTCCGTAAAAGAAGACTATATTGACTTTTCTGAAGCTGCTAGCTCATTATTCCCTAATGATGGCGGCGTTCTATTGTATAGTACAGGAGACTCACGAAATGGCGTCTACTCTCCGTTGGCAGATCAAATTATTAGAAAAGTAATCAATACCCTAGAAAACAAGTACCCAAATAAGAGCCTTGCTATCATTACACCATTTAGGGACACAGTCAAAGAACTACAAAAGCGATTCTCAACTTCAGATAGTTCTATAGATATAACAATTGAGACTATTGATAGAATCCAAGGTATGACAGTAGATTATTCAATCCTGTATTTACCCGGAAGAAATCCATCATTTGCACTCGAAGACAGAAGATTCAACGTTGCAACCAGCCGTTCATTAAGTACCACGCTTATTATTTCAGACTTAGCACTGGATGAACTTAAGAACTTCCATTCTTCATCGCCTCTTGTTCTTAAATACTTATCTCAGTGCGATACTATAGATTGTAATAATAACGTAATAGAAAAACCCAAAGAACCAGTTGAGGCTGCTACAGAAAACACATTGTCCGAATCAAGCCAAGTAGTAGAAGTAAAAACTACATCGCCTACAATTCCAGGAGTTAAAATTGTAGGTAAGATAGATCTATCAAAATTTGAGAGACCTAAAAAGGAAATTGTAGCCAACAAAAAGAACTACTATATTATTGATACTAATGTATTTGTAAATTACCCTGAAATCATAAGTAAGATAGATAGAGAATATCCCGTCATTCTTTCTGCCAAAGTTGCAGATGAACTAGATAGAATGAAGATCAAACTTGATGAGCAAGGTAAGCGCAATGCGGAAAAAGCACTTCGCATACTAAATAGCGATCTCAACCATGAAGTGATTTATGAATTCGCAGATACTTCACTTTTACCAGATGATTTCGACAAGCGATCACCAGATAATATGATTCTATCTGTCGCACTCAAATACAAAGATGAGAATCCAATAATGCTAACATCTGACAATGGACTTCAGTTGAAGTCGAAAATATTTAATATAAGTACAATATCTTTAAAGAATTTTCTTCGAAAATAAAATATGTAATTACATAGCGATGAAGTGGTTAAAGCAACTAGTTCACTTCATCGCTATTTTTATTTGTTGTTTTTCTTTCCGTGCCTCTTTGCTTCAAGAGTTGGGTGAAGGTCGTATTCTTGTTTCATCAGATATAATGGAGTACCTTCCTTGATCACAGCTTCTCTGAGATTCTCATAATATGCGAGAAGTTGTAATACTTGAGGTTCAGTAAACTGTTGAGAGCTATATTCAAATTCGTTCTTGTGTATAACCTCTAAAACAGCTTCCCATCTGTTGCCATCTAGTGTCTCTTTGCATGTGTTGTAGGCTAGCCACCAATCTTTAGTGGATGATCTACAGATGTCCTCATTATTAAATAGTTTATGTGCTGCTTCTCTGGCAGCGTCGCTACCTAGCCATTCAAAGAAGAACCTATAGATAATCATTGTTTCAGGCATTTCAAGAAGTTTGTGGTATGCATTTATATCTTGACCAAATGCCTTTTCAAAAAATGATTTACCACGACCTATTTTACCTTTGGTGCTATTTAGAACGGCTTGTATTGCACGTATGTATTTACGATTCCAATGTTTGCCAATATAGTCTCGATTGTGAGAATAATCTTCTTCCATATCATCTGTTTTACGTATTGGATGATATTTCATAGGGAAGGAGTAAATACTTACGCCTAATTCGTCGCTAAGATCTACATTAATTTTAAGACGATTGTATAAATCATCTGGATGATCATCAAAGTTATATAATAGATAGTTTGAGAAGTCTTTCAATCCATGAGCGACGCTCATCCTAAGAGCTTCAGTATACTTCGCTTCAGTTTTAATGTTGTCAAACGCTATACGAAGCGGACGAATCGCAATACGTGATAATAGTTCTACTTTTTCAGGTGTAAATAGTCGTGCATCTACACCTTGATTAAAGTCAACATATCTTCTTTTACCAACTCCAGGTCTATGATACTTTGCATAAAGAGGGGCTATTTCTTCGTAGGCTTCAATAAGCTTTTCTTTTGTGGAGGTTATAAGTTTATCTATGTGGTACTTATCCCTTATCTTAAATAACTGAAATGAGTCATCGCCCTTAATTGATGAGTAGAACTCATCTATTAAGCGCCATGTTTTTTTTATGTATGCGCGATCATTTACGCCGTTAGCAAGATTTCTGACTGCAATTTCTAATCTGTTTGGCTCTTTGTAAATTGCTCCTCTACCAAAACCAGATGCAACAATCTCTTCAATTATTTGAGGAAACTTCTCAGATGCAAGAACATTATTATCCATCAGAAGTAAGTCTTTCTGTGGACCGTAAATAGAGTCAATTCTTTCAATACGCTCCTTGAGAGGTATGTATGATTGATATATAGGCTCTAATGTTGGTACTGCGCAGAATGGGCATTTTCTGATACATCCACGTGTAGTGTAGCTATAATAGGCGTTAGCCATAGGGTATTGATAATCAATCTCATCAAGGATTGAATAATCAAGTTCAAGTTCATCAATGTTAATCTTATTACCCTTATGTATTCCGCCTGGCCCTAAAATACCTGTGTGCGGCTTAATACCTGTTGCTGCTTCAATTTCTTTAGGCTGTATAGATGCAAGGACTCCTCCCACCATTAGATTTGCTGGGTCTTTAACAAGGAACTTCGCAAATTCTATAGTCTCAATTGTTATTTTCCAATAGAATGTGAATAGGGTAGTAATACCTACGAAATCCCATTCAGGATTCTGTTTCCATGTGTTTTTCCAATAATAGTCCTTTGCGTCATTAATTAGTCCAGAAAGAAGGATTCCTACCTCGCTCTCCTCTAATTTTAGTGACTCTAACTCTTTGTTTTTACGAGTTTTTATGTAATTTGTCAGGACATCTTTATGGAAATGCCAATTTCTTTCTGTGGTTTCTGCACTATTGAGGTCTTCCACAAGACGATCTACGATGCGTTCTATGACAAACATCTTAAGATCTCCCTTATAGAAAATAACCTCCCAACCTATCATCTTAAAATAGGTCGCGATTTTCATAAGTCCTACAGGTGGAAACTTATTGGAATAGTTAGGCTCTATTAGTAATGCTTTCTTCTTCTTTCTCGGTCTTGCCATTATTACTATTTCTTCAAGTCGTTTAATACAGAAGATTTGATACTTTTAACTACGCTCTCATATTTCTTTTTATATCTTGCATCTATAATGGCAAAAATGCGACGTAGCATTGATACTTCTCTTACAGTGTATTTGTCCTCCAACTCCTGTATCTCTTCTTCTGTTGTTTTATGTTTTCTGGTTCCGTATGTTGCTTGCGGTTCTTCTAGAACTCCATTACATGGTTCAGTCCTATAGGTGTCGTACTTACTTTTGTAATCATCGGCAATAGCGCGAAATGCAGGTGCGGCTGTCTCTTTCGTTCCTTTGTCAATGATTTTTGTAAGCTTATCCTTGGCATCATCACGTTTCTTAATAGCTTCTTCAAGCTGGGCTGCCTTGCTTTCTTCAGGAAAATCATCAGAAATAGGAGTGTCTTGAATTTGGCGTATTTTCTTATCTGCTTCTTTTATATTTTCAAGCTGCTTATTAGCTTTATTCGCTTCTTGATACACCTTCTCTAATTCTTCTCTAAAGAATTTTGTTAGATGTTCCTGGAATCTCTTCGCTGTAGGGGTGGGAGCAATGTCTGAACGGTCTGGGGTTGGCTTTATTCCATTATTGATAATAAAGATTTCTCCATTAAAGTAAACATGGCTTCTTGACTGTTTAAAGTACTTGTTCAGTACATTTTCATCACCAATTTGAATGTTAAAACAGCGTAGTCTGATACTTCTAGTAAGAACAGGCTTCTGTGTGTATGGGTCAACTTCTTTAATCTGCGTTCCGCCAGGGGTGTATGCATACCATCCCCATGCAAGATCTCCATCTATAGGATCTGATATTGTGAAGAATCTCATTTTCTCAAGAGGGGCATTCTCCTTATGATCATCTTCAGTAGTAACTTCAGTTCCCTTGAATTTATCCTCGTATGGCTTTTCAATCGCCACAATGTCATTGACTGATACTCTAACAGAGTTTAGCTGGCGATAGAATTCCAAGTACTTGTTGTCATCCATTGTAATATTGGGATTTATCACATTATTGATGAATGTTGACTTGTATGGAATAGGAGCTACCTGATAGAGATATTGTAAGATTTTGTCTTCATCCAGAAGTTCTGGATAGTCGGGGAGAATATCGTCGAGGATGACCTTGAAGTAATGCTTTTGTGGGTCTTCTGGCTGAGTATTATCAAATGTAGTTACTTTGTGGATTACATCAGATGCTGAGCAATTGTCCTGTTCATCTGCAAGAATAGTACGAATTTCTTCAACATCAAAAACCATTTGTGATTTAATGTTCTCTCCTTTTGCTGAAGTAATAAATGTCAATTTCTTGCAATAGCCGCCTCCAACAAGACGACCTATTCCGAAGAAACCAGCTTGATTTCTTTTCTTTGAACGTGCAATATGTTTTAATGTCCTCTCAGCTTCTGACGCAGGAATACCTGTTCCATTATCTTCAATGGATATTCTATTTGCGTATTTTGCAATTTGGATGGACACGTGTCCTTCGTTTTCTGAAATAAGTCCAGTAGCTACTGCCTCATTAATAGAATCACACGCATTTTGAAGATATTCACGATATATTGTTTCTGCTTCAGGGTATAGCGAGAACATTAGTTGTTCTAGTAGGTCTTTGCCGACGAGATCTTCCATTGTTGTTAAGTTTTCTGGTGTAAATATTAACCGTTAGGGAACTGTTTATATGTGTTATAAGGGAATCTTACATTTACAAGTGAACGCAGAGCCGGATTTGATATGATATATTCACCGGCAGGAAGTCTAGTCATCATATTCTGATATACTTTCGGTATGTATCGATAGTCGGACTTTGAGACCTCGATTGCGTTGGTTCTACCATAGGCTGACGTTGCACAGTTTCCTTTTACTCGATCATGGATAGCACTTCTGAACTGCTCTACTGAGAATAGGATAATTCCCAATGAACGTCCCCTCTCTGTTATATCTAATAGTTGATGTAAAATTGGAGAACTCTTAGGCGTATCGCTAGATGCATATTTATTCAGCTCGTCAACAAAGATGATGACTTTCTTTGGAACATTCGAGCGTTCTGTGTCAAATTTCATTTCCCAAATAGCTCTTGCTACACTACCAAATACAAAACTTTGAGTGTTATCATCAAGTAGTGTGATGTCAACTACCATAACCTGTCCGCCTGTCAGTTCACTTTTTATAACCTGTGTAAGGTCCTTCTCATGTCCAGCAAGGTTATCATTGAATACGCCTTGTAGGTTGACAGCTTTATTTATGATACGAAGGAATTTCTTCCATGATGATGGGAGAATTTCATTTTTTTCGCCAGTAGCCTTGGCATTTGCGCATTTCGCAATTTCCTCCTTTAGAGTTTCCCAAGTTTCGACGTTCCTAAAGTTACCTTGCCTGTTGATGATGTGGTTGACACAACTTTCCATTGTGCCTGTGCTGTCATCCTCATTGGCCAGAAGTAGGTCTAACTTATCTAGGTAGTTTTCGCATGGGAATTTGTATGTATAAGCCTTTTTTGACATTCTTTGTCTCTTTACGTCTCTATGGTCAGCATTAGTTAAGACGTTCTCTGGACGTAAATTGTCATATGGGTAGAAGTACTTTACATTAACGAAAGGGGTTGGTTCAAGTCCAAGTTGATCCCTATACAACTCCTTATCTTCTTCTTTTAAGTCTGGGTTTGCTTCGTCAATGGCCATTAAGTCTCTTCCCTTGACATTAAAGAATACAAATGCAACATCTCCGCCATCTTCAGTGCAAAATTTTTGCTGGATGGCATTCAATAGAAACATAGAGTATGATGTCTTAGCTGCAAGTCCTGAGATGCCGGATACGTTAAGATGAGCACCTTCTGGCCCAATTAAGAAATTAGCATTTAACTCAACCTTAATCTTGATTGCTTCACTTCCTTTGTACATCTGAAGATAACCACAGACTATAGGATTTTTTACTCCATCAAGTCCTAAAGCCGTGCGTATGTCATCTGGAGAGCAAAGTGAAACTTGTTTCCCGTCAAGTACTGGCGTGTAGATATTTCCTGTATTGCACACTACTTTGGCTTTCACATAGTTCATGCCCAGACGATTCATGTTGCCTATGCTTTCATCTGTGTCACCAAAGTCACTAGATATGTAACTTGTAAAATGACTAGGGGCATCCGTTACGTGGTGAATCTCCTCAATAACGCCGTATGTAATCGTGGAGTCATTGGGGAGGTGTTTTACCTTTATTATGTCAAATGGACTTAGGATTTCGCCTTTGTCAGTCCAGAAGCAGAATTCATCTGTAGTTGATGGGCATTTCTCTGTTGCCGAAACTTTTCCTATTATACGTTCTGTACTCATGGTTAAAATAGGCTTAAGAAGATATTGCTATCTATATATTGTGATTTGCAGAATGTTTCAGTCAAGTATATTGGGTATAAATGGTTCGCCCAGCGAGTATCAGAGCCAAAACATACAGGATATGCTTCGCGAATAAGATTGGCACTAATTGCATCAATAGTACTAGTCTCTATTGGTACAGCTGGGTTAAACATTAACATCTCGCATTTGATGATGTCTGAGAAGTTTGTTTCTCGGAATGAGCTATTGCGCAATCTTAGATACCATACCGCGAATGTCATTCCATTTGAGTGCTCAGATACATATTTGTATGCTTTGGTTCGCTCGAACGGTTTAAGATTGGCAATTATTTGAGACATTTTTTTGCCTTCAAAGTTCTTGATTAAATCTGGGTCAAAAGATTTGGAGACTCCTACTACATATTTGTAGTTTGCACGCATATTGTTCCAACTCGCAGACTCAATCGATGAAAAGCGTGGATTGTACTGAAGTGAACCATCTTTTATAAGCCAACTTTCGGCGTTGAGTTTGTTTTCCTTGCAGAGTTCATTAACGAGTAACTGCTCCTCGTCAGTCATTTCGTTCTGTATTTGAGCAATTGCGCTGTTCTTATATCTGTTTTTGTCATTGGGGTCGCCAACAGAGGAGCCATCTGTTTTGTAGAATACAATCTTTGATATTTCACAGCCTGTCGCTCTTACATAACGATTCTGTTCACTTAGGTATTCGTTCAGCTGTTCGCAATATGACCTTGCAAAGTCCTCTATCTTTCCTTTTGTATGAAAAGGCTTAGGCAAAGAAATGACATTTTTCCTTCTAACACATTCTTTCTTGAAAGTGTCACGATCTGGCCTATAGCAACAGCCTACCACAATCTGACCTGCAACAATAGGAAATATTTTGTTTCCTATTGCAATGTCGTCAACTTTGTAAGTATGTCTTGAGCCATCCAGAAAGTATTTGAAGTATGGCGGGGTTGTCTGAATAAGTCGTTTGGATATTTTGACAGTATTAATGCGTCTTGTATCATCTTCAGCAAATTTACCTGTCGTATCTAATGGGATTGTGTCGGTATCTGAGTTCTCGCTTGATATAGTATCATGGTTGTTATCATCCAAAGACATTTTCTTTGTGCGATAGCAGTGCATATTGCCCTCGTTGTGATCTTCTATGTATTCCAGAATCTTAGCCATATCTTCGCAATTAACCTAACATACAAAGTTAGAAAAAATTAAGTTAAGAGTAGGTATAAATGCAGATAAAAATGAATATAAATATAGATTCAGCCCCATTACTCAGAGGCTGAATCTTATCAAAATCATCATTTCTTTTTGTAAGCCCCATGCTTCATCCTGACAATATTTCCATGATTGAGAAATCTGGTTATGTGTTTGTCAGCCGTTTTAGGCGGAATTCCGAGAGACTTAGCAGCATCCAGATAGGCTTTTCTGTCGAATTCATCAGGTAAGGAAAGAAGAAACTGTGAAGTGAGTTCGTTCCTTGATGGGGGAGTTCCTGCATCTGATGGTGGTAACTGGCCAAAGACGCTTTCAGTATGCTTCAAGAGAACTTTAACCATAGCGAGTGTTGTCTTGAAATCTCTGTCATCACAGACTAGAACTTCGCTTTCGTATTGGCTCGTGTACATTAGGCGAATAGCCGTAAGAATCATTGCTATTCTGAATGTGATGAGCCCCATTCTACGAACAGAACCGATGATTTCATGACCATTGTTTTCAAAGAACACTATCTGGGTTTTATCAAAGAACTCCTGGAATTCAGCCATCTGATTCTGTGTGAAAGTGAAGCGATGTTTTCTGCCGGCTTTCAGTATCTCATAGAACTGCTTAAACTCTTGTCCTAGAGCAAAGAAGTATTGGTCAATTGATGTCTTACTATCGTTTGTAGCAAAGACGTTCTGCCATACTATCTGGGTGCTCATTGTGTAGAATATGAAGCGGCTAAACAGGCCATTCTCTGCATTTGGAATCAGTGAGTTAATCTGATGTGGGGTGCCACTAAGAACTGCTGAAAGCTGCGGTGCTTTGATCTCTACAAATTCTTTGTCTTTACGACGAGTGTATGAGATGGTCTCGTGGTGAAAAGCCTTGCGGAATCCATCAGAGAAGTTGCCATAGTCTGATTTGAAAGTGTTTGCAAGGGTATCTCCCTCTGTCTCGAAAATCAATCCTTTGTCGTCGGAATCATTCAGGTGCTCGTAGACAGCTGTTGAACTACCGTTTGCAGGGATGATTACCACCTTTCGTTTCGGCTCTTGAGGTTCTGCGCCAATCTTCTTGTTTGCCTCCCATTCTGCTTTTTGTTCAGCATAACTCTGTTGCTCTAAACGATAAAGTTCTTTAAAGCTATCATGTATTGGTTCAACGAGTCTTCTGCATAGAGAGAGGCGACCTTTACCAGCTGACGCCTGAGCACAGATGAATAAGAAGAGGTTTGGGTAAACGTCTCGTTCTGCATAGAAACCACTGATATTTGGCAAGCATGCTGATATTGCAGTGATAGAACCGAGTAAGAGTAGGTCGCAGTCGCTGGTAGAGAGCGCCCTGTCAGTGATTTTACTGAGAAAAGGCGGTAAATCTTCTTTGTTGATCTGGTCTGAAAAGGTCGGGGAGTTTTCCTCTATTTCCTCCGTTTCCCCAATATTCTCTGCTGGGTAATCTGGGGAAATAGGGGATTTGGAGTATTTTCCTCTTGTTACTTGAGTACTGAGATTAACACCATGATCTTTTGCCATCTGAAAGAAGGTTTTGATTGTAATGCCTGTTCCATGAGCACGAAGACACTTGTCATATTGGTCATCTGTGTCTTTTGCAGAGTATTCCTCGTTGAAACGGCTCAATCTCTGATAGTAATCTCTGCCAGTTTCACCAAGTTCTTCTGCTAATGCAAAGCCAAGGTCTCTCCAGGCAGCGTAACCAGAGGTGATGTCTAACTGAGAGGCTTCTATGCGTTGTGTTATGGTCTCGATGTCATCAAGTATTGAACTTGACGTTGTGACTGAAACTGTCTTAGGAGCAGTAGGCTTAGTGTCTTTTTCTATGTTAAGCCATTTTCTTGGATCAAATTTATTCATTGTTGTAGAAGTTTCGGATTAATGTATGCGTTTGGATCGTATGGGAGGAAACATGCTCTGGAGATGTCTTTCCCGGATTTGTCGACTTCCAGAGAATACTCGGACTTTA
>JAEIGA010008419.1_pt1 | contig 15632 bp, 11 predicted proteins | sample 9270691 | NCBI WGS metagenome assembly JAEIGA01 (sample SAMN17057246, study PRJNA624740) | gut metagenome | biome: biome; isolation source: fecal sample | host: Bos grunniens | place: China: Xizang | collected 2019
TGCACTACTAGCATAGCAGGTACAAAGATTTTGAACTTGGCATGTTGGGTTTTATGACGAAAAATATTCATGCCCAAATATGCACCTAGTGCACCACCCAAGGCAGCCAGCAAGAGCAGCGTACGCTCGGAAATGCGGAACGCGCTATTTTGAGCTCGGTTCTTATCCAGTGCATACACACAAAAAGTGACGATATTTATTACTACTATCAAAAAAATCATAACTTATACTATATCACACGATTGCGGAAGTCTTCGTTTTTGAGGACAATATGCGAGCAAGTTGCTTGAGCAACTTTGTCTCTAAATAGTTAAACTCTTCTTTCAACACTTCCTGTACCGTTGTCTTCTCTACTCTTCTGGTTTGAGTTTAAAATCTTCCTCCTGCATTTTATCGAACCATCCTTTATCAATATGAGGATTAAGATTAAATACAGGTTGTCCAGTCTTACACATAGCAATCAACTGTTTATAGCGCATCATGGTATTAGGATCAATAAAAGCTAAGCAATAGGGGATAACACTAGCATCAACAGAAGTAATAATCATACGTTGCTTATTGTTTTCGCTATAAATAGGAATAAATTGTTTCATTAAACCATTCCTAGCAAAATCTCGGTCATTCTCTAATCTACATGGGATTCTAGATCCCTCGTCAGATTCAATTAGATACGATACAAAGCAATTCTTAATAATAGCATCTTCTACAGACTTCTGTGAGATATTTACATATTCACCACGACTATCTACACGCAACCAACGAGCTATTCTTCTCTCAATTTCAACCTTCATTTTCATATACTCATCTTCAGAGAGTTCATTGATTACTTGCATGATATGTTGATTCTTATACGCAATTGCTTGTGGTAGATTCTCTGTATAAACAAGCATTTTCTCAATAAGTGTATGATAGTCAACATCTAACAAAGACTGTTCACCTAGCGTGGCAATAAAACTAGTTGCCACAACATCAGCATCATCCACTTTCATATTTTGACACTCGTTAACAGATAGGTCGTACTCGAACACAAAATTCCTACGATCGTTCTGAAGATGCCTAAGAGTAGACTCAAACATAGTGGTCATGCTATGCAACTCACTGTCTAAACATCCTAACTGCCAACCCAACTCATCAGCCTGTGAATGTAATACATTATATATATGGCATGCTACTTCACGACGCTTGATCTCATAGGAAAGCTTCAAAATTTCAAGAGCAGGATAGCCGACCAGTTCTTCAAGTAATACTTGATTTTTCTCTGCACGACCAATAGTAAGTGGGCCGTATTTCTCAAAGATATAGTTTCTGTACGCCTTCTTTTCAAATGCATCTTCAAACTCTACTTTTTGCTTCGTTAGAGACTCTACTTCAGAATCCATTTCTTTTTTGAATCTCTCGCAGTAGGTCTTAAATAATTCCACAAACTTGATAGCATTACCCACACCCGCATTCGCCTTTAACAAATCCTGCACTTTCTCAGCCAATTTAATCTTGAAACCATCAAGCAAAGTCGAAATGTAACTATCAGCTGGAAATTGAGTCAGATTTTCTAGATATCTTCGACATTCTTGCTTGTTTACATCGTCAGAATTTCCTTGACTCACATTCGGAAGTTGCAATTTGTCAATTGCTTTTTGTGAGCAAATAGAATATGTTAATTGGTGTATTCCAGCCGAGTCGTCTTCACGAAGCCCTACCTCTTCAATCCAAGGCAACACCCTATCCTGAATATCTGCCTTTTCTCGACGCATTTCACGTATCAATACCGTAGCAGCTTTATGGGCATATATTTGAGCTAATTCTCTACCTTTATACACTACTTCAAATGCACCTAAACCTTGAACCCAACCTATTTTATTTTGGACATCATGGTATCCCATTTTATATGACAAGTGATGAGACACGCTCGTAATACGTGAATCTATACTAAAAGAGTACATCGCTAATCCAAGCATTTCACATAACTCATCTATTTTTTCTATCACAAAACCAGAGTCTGATTTATTATCAACTACAAAAAAATTATCAAATACAGACTCCGTTATGGCAATCGTTTTTCCACCGACCTCAAAATAAATTGGTTTTTCAGGTGTGGCTGTAAACATGTAATCCAAATCGATAATAGAAGAAATACAATTGTACATCACATTAGGCATCTTATTGCCCATAGAATCCATAGCCTCAAATACACTATGGGTTACGCCAAAGCCGTAAAGATTTACCTTATTGTCATACTCATTCTTAATTGCTGTAGCGATAGTGATGAATGAACCAGCACCAGTACCTCCTGCAAGTGACATAACCATGTGAATGTCTACATAAGGACAAACATGTAATACACGATTTATAACAGATTTTATGCGAGGTAAAATCAGTCCTAACGTTATCTCTGTATACAAGCGCCCTGTTGTTCTAACTTGATGCGCACCTTTTAAGATTCTGTCATCCAGATTCATCTCGTTGGCTTTGTGCATCCATTGATATTTATTCTGTCTATCACGCCCTACCTCATATGTTTGTATAGGATTAGCAGCCACTTGTACTGTGATAAAATCCTCAGAGATGTCAGTAACCAAACTTGGATCTTCATCCATGTTAGTTTGAAAGTCAAAGCCCACAAACGCTATCTCCTGTGGGATATTACCTACTCCATATTCTTTTTCAAACTGATGCTTTATGTGGGCGAGGGTTTTAATTCCTGTACCACCAATACCTAAATAAATAGTTGGTTTCATAATTGTTAACTATATTATTATAGTGAAATTACTTTTGTAATACCTTATACCAATTATTGACTAAGCTTTGGTATCCTAATTCTTTCATTTGGGTGTATCGGAAATTATATTGCGATTTCGTATGTGTTTCGGTGGCAATATATCGAATACACTCTTGCATATATTGGTCTATTATTTTCAAACTATTGTCCGTCGTAATCAATGGAAAATACCACCGCGACCAAGTCATATCGTGTATATCTGTGTTATTGTAGAATTTCCTGTCAAATGCTTTAATAAAAGCCCTTACTGCGTGAATTGATTCTTTCTTATTACGGTGTTTCCAACGGATTAATGCCCGTGATTTCCTGCGCATTTTGGCTTTGATCTTTTTGACTGCTATATCACTAACATCTATTTGCTCATTCTCATATTTCAACCCCAAGAACGTCCATGGTTCATTCGGAATGGTAGAAACCTCTTTAGCAGTATTTAGTTTTAAGTGATATGCGTCTAACGATGCTAACAATTTCTTTTTCAGTCGTTTCTGGTCTTCTTCGGTTTTGGTAAATATGATGATATCATCTGAATAGCGACAATATATCGCATTTTCCTCCGCAAACATCCTGTCCAAATCCAGCAAATATACATTCGCTAAAAAGGCAGCAATAGGACAGCCTGCCATCACTCCTTTCTTTTCTTGTCTGATTTCTCCATTCTCTACAACGGATGGATTCTTTAGTAATGCCTCAATCAAATCATACAAAGGCTGATCATCACACAACACATTGCGCAAACGAGGCAACAGGATATCAAGGTCAATTGAGTTAAAATAGTCACTTATATCTACCTTGTAAGTATAATACTGACTGATATTTGGAGTGGTTACTATGCGCTGAAAAGCTTGCTTTACACTATAATTGACTCTGAAAGAATACAAACTAGAAGAGAATATACTATCATATTTCCGAATCAATAGATAGGTCAGTAGTTTTAGTATGTAATTCTCTTCTTGAGGAAAAGTATAAACTATACGCTTTTTCGTGGAGTCTATTTTGTGTATTTGTTTTTTTGATGGTATAGAAAAGCCACGAGAAAGGACTTTCTCTACAAACCTATCGTATTCTAGGTTTCGAATAAAACGAAACAGGTTTCTTGCCTCGATATCACTTAGATGCTCATTTTTAACTTTGTACTCAAAGTGTTGAATCCAAGTTTCTTGTTTATATAATGAATCAAGTAGAGTCATTATGAAAAACAAAGAAGAGAAAGATAATATTTGAAGATCTTGACTTTCAAGACACCAAATCATACATAATCCGATTACCTGCACAACCTTATTTTGTGGATTATGCTAGACTCCTTGCAGGTGCAACGCATCTTTCTCTTCTTTGTTATTTGGGTTTTATTGACAAAATAAGAATACTATGATTAGTAGAGTAAGGATGATTATTCCGCAAAACTTAACAAACCTCCTCTTGATTTAAATATTTCGCAATTCGTTGAACTACATATTTCTCGTGATTTGGGAAAGTTGTTATAAATCTAAGTGGAATAATATTGTTTTCTTTGCAAAGTTCCATTGTTTCTAACACAGAATATCTCTGATACTCTTTTCCTCCTCCTACTAGCAATATTGCTACTTTTTTATCGCCTTTTGTGAGTAAAAAGTTGATTGGCATTGCATAAACTGGAGCGTATGGGAACAACTGAGCAGCTTGCACTTTCGTCTCTAACTTACAATCCTGAAAGTTATTGAACAAATAGCTTAGAAACATTTGATTTTCTCTCAAGTGTAAAGTGGCATAGGGCACTATGTTATTAATGTCCTTAATATTACGAAAATTCCAAGGTTGTGATTCGCTACTCTTAGGTGTATTTTGTATGGTTGTATCAGAAGACGGAACGCTACTGCTTCGTTGACCAAATAGTTTTGAAAAGAATGACATATTAACTATAAAAAAAAGAATATAACAAACACTTACTTATTGTTCTACCAAATCGTACTCATTGGGATTAGGATCACTAGGGATAAGCAGCATAACGACACTTACGATAGGAACAATAATCCACCATCCACTACGATTGATATCATGTAGTCTGCGAATGCCTACACAAATACTAGGGACAAGCACTGCAAGGCTCCAAACAAACGCAAACACGGAAGCAAACACGGAACCGCCCATAACGTGATCCATCAGAGTAGCGCCCAAACTTACCAATACATTGAATAGATAAAACCACCAATACTCAGAACGGGTTGCACGTCCTTTAGCTGTTGCATATTTGCTAAATACGGTAGAAATAGATTCTGAAAATGTCATAGTAATCGTATTTTTAAGTTGATGCAATAATTAGAATCAGCTCTATAAGTTCATGCATTATAGAAGTGACCCTTGATTATTCCTCTTCGATCAAATCCAGCAATTCCTGAATATGCGAATTCACAGTATTCTTCACACTACTCCAGCGGGTATGCTCCCAATATTTATCAAATAGTTGCTGAAGTTTGTCGATTTTCCAATGAAGCTCTGTGCTATATTCGTATTGCTGCAATTGGACACAGATGTCTAGGTATTTTACCTTGAGTTGATCTCTATGCTTATAGTCGATTACACTATCATTCTCCGAGATATACTCACAGAGCGATTGCAGTTCAATGATTGGCTGCATAGAAAATACAAAACTGCATGTTTCCAACAGCAAATTGATTTCTTCGATTTGCTCAGCGCTGTATTTCTTAGGATCGATGTCGGACAGAAGCTTGGAATATGTTTCCTTGACAGCTTGCCATTGTTCATTGGAGAAGTCAAGATACCCTGCCTTGAGTTTTTTGGTAAATTCCTTCAACTCACAAACCACATGCAACGCCATGAAATCCTCGCATGATTGGATTATCTGGTTAATCTTTTGCTTTTCTACATTAGTAGCCTTAAGCTGAATAGCATCCGCCTTGAATGCAGCCAACATAGCCTCTGCATTCTCCCATTGGCGAATCGTATAGTTGGCACTATTGGTCTGAAGTTCCTCTTGGAAAGCCGTTAGTTCTGTCACAAATTTTTCTGACTTGTTGCACGCTACTAGCAGTACTAGGAGCGAGCACAAGCAGAAGTATTGGATAAATTTCTTATTCATATACACTAGTAATTACTTATTTTTTATTCCACAAGGCCTTCCAGAAACCTTTTATTCCTTCACCAAGGTTTTTGCCTGCTTCACGGATACCCTCGCCATAAAGTTCGCGCTCCAACTTAGCTTTGCCATCTGCGATAAGTTCGTCGCAAGTTGCGTAGAGTTCATTTACGTAGGCTTTCTCTTGCTCGGTGCATGTAGGCTCGATTTTGCTAATCTGCACTTGATATTGCAGCAGATTTGTTTTAGCATTATTCCAGTCCTCCATGGTATAGTTATCTCCATTCAAAAGAATCTCTGATTTAAACAACTCCAAGTTTTGGATTGTTTTCTTAGGGCTGTTGCAAGAGGTCATCAGCAACGCGCAAGCAGCGATTAGCAAAACGCTAAAAATTTTGGTTGATTTCATAATTGTAATTATTAGAGGTTAATACTAACAATGTTAATTAGGTACGATTATTCGTTGGATTGTGCATCATCTGGTGCTGGAGTAGAAAAGAGATCTTCCACTTCTTTTTTTATTCCCTTCAGCCAGCCTTTGACACCATTACCAGCGAAATAAGCTTCGCACTCTATTTGGGTTTTCTTGATGTACTTTTTCTCGTCACTGGTATATTCCGCAGCGTGTTTCTCAAGGTTGATTTTGATTTGCTCATATTTCACCTTTGCATCTTGCCAATCAGCCTCAGTATAATTGCTGCTTTCCAGATAGAGTTCTTTACTCAATTGCTCCAATTGTGCAATTGCACGTTCTTTCGTGTCGCATGCTGTCATGCACATAGTACATACCAATAGTAGTACTAAACCAATAAATTTTGTTGTTTTCATAGGGTTGATAATTATTTTTTAGTTTTGTTTTCTTGATTTTGGAACATGACACACTCATCGAACTTGAGTGGAGTGATAGCAAGAAGTGTCAATTTATACTTATCCTCCGTAGTTTCCATCGATGGATAAATCTGTCTCAATCTCGCTCTCAACTTTCCTTGCACATTTTTCATATTATATGCAAACACATAGTGACGCGTAGGCACTACACCACGTTCTGCACTATTGATATGCAAAAATACATTTGCCCTTCTGCACCAATCGCTCACTACGCCGTCGGTAATTTCAATTGCTAATTTAGGGAAAGCATTTGAAATAACATGATCAGGGATATTGAACGATATTTTATCTAAATGTGCTATCAATTGATTCTCTAAATTATTCTTTAGGCGCTCCTTATACTGTGCTAAATACTCGGCTGCTATCTCATGCGACTCTATATCTTGACACAAATCTACCTCACAAATATCTGTATCACGTATTTCCTCATCAAAGTACTTATCCATCAAATCCCTGTCTTGAATGGTCAAATTTGGAAAACGTGACTTAACATCCAGTTCAGTATTTGACTCTTTGATTTCTAGATACCACATTCTAAGATTATTGATAAGATTCAAGAAATTAGCATACATCTTCGCTAACTTAGACTGACACATTACCAAACTATTCATAGTTTGCCATGCAGCAAACGCATGCGAGCGAAGCGTATCTATGCGCAACTTATTTTTCTTAATAGTTGCTTGATTGTTTTCTATCTTATTTAATTTTCCATCGCGTTCTTCTCGCCAAGACTTAAAGTAAAGTGCATACTTTATCCATGTATATATGACAAATGGTAAACTTACGAACAAAGAAGAAATCCACCACACATCAAATTTATGCTTTGCAAAAATAACAATTGGGAGCAGTACAATGGCGACAACCGCAGCTGATACTATTTTAACAGCAGCAGTAGCTACATCTTTGCGGAGTTTCATGCCCACATATATCATATATGGGAAAGCAATTAATGCTGCTAAAATAGACCACAATATCCAATGATTACCACCAATGATTGCAGACAAGAGAAGTACAACCGACAAGAGAACAGCCACCGATGTATCCAGAATGGCCACTTTCAATTTAGCAGCAATAATTTCATGTAAACCATCTACTTCCTCATTCAGTTTTTTATTCTCCTGTTCCAAAGTCTCATTTTGCTTTTGCAGGTTCTCTACATTGGCTTCAATAAAGCCATCACGCTCATTTGAATCGGAATAAATACTCTTTTGATTCTCCAAGTAAGTTTGCAGAACGGCACGTTTCTCACGCAATTCCTTAGCAATCGTTTTTTGTTTGCTCAGCGAAGCTAATGCTATATAATAACGAATTATCGTATCGGAGCTATCAATTTTCAATTGTGGCACCGTGATCATTGCTGCCTTTGGTTGCTTCAACGATGCCACTTCGCTAAGAATACATGCAAACTCAAACAATGTAGGATCTGCTACATAGTCATATGGCATATAGCAATATCCCTTCTCACCCCAACTAGTGCCCCAAGAGTTACGAACGATGAACATCTGCAGTTTATCACTATAACCCACAATCACCATAGCATGGCGACTATGACGGATTTTTCCCTCTTCTGTCACATCGTTCTTGCGAGCTTCAATCTCCTCTTGAGTTGGCATGCTCACGTAGCCATTATTAGTAAAGAACGAAGGATATAGAACGAAACTACCTGCTACAGGGAATCCATCAACCAACGCAGACTTAATCGCGTTGACAGAGCGGTCTACGTTGAGTGCCTTCACAAGTTTTCTTGTGGCTGCATCTTCATAGGCTTGCTCAGTAGGGCGAGTGGTATATGCCTGATCATTGTATGGCCAATACTTCTCAAGAGCAAGACCATATTTAGATAGCGATTCTATAGAAGGATGGAATCTAGATCCTTTATCTGTATTTACGTCCACATCACCTGTATCATCCATATTGCGAGCATTGTAATATAGGAATGCTTCGCTCAAATCACAATCCTCTTTGAGGTTCATCTTCATCATATACTCAAAGATAGATGTAAGCGTAAACGAAAGACACGAGCCTTGTTGACCTTGATCTTTGATACTACTAAACTGAGCACGCAAGTCAACACTCTCGCATGTCACATCATGAGGTTCATACGAATCCTTGAGTGGTTCCTCATCAAAGTCAGGGAGGAGTCGATACTTCTTATCCTTGAACATAAAGAATCCATCGTCAATGAAGCACTCTTCCACATGACTTGCCAATTCTATTTGCGAAGAGAAAGTCTCTATTTGTTTTTCTAAAGTACGGATCTGCACCTCAGTTTGTACCAATGTGCGGTTGATTTTCTTCAACTCATCAATAGAATTGATAGGTTTCTCACCACAAATTTGATAATAGCCTACTTCATCATTCGTGATAAAGAAATTTATAGCTTCAGCATACAATTCCTCATAGCATTGATTGTCAAGCATTTGGAACGAGCTATCAAAGAGTTCGCAATCCACCTGTGATAGAATAGCTGCAAGGACTGCGGCTTTAGTAGTCATTGCATTCTCTTTCTCTATATAATCCGAAACACGCTGAAGAATCTCTTCTACTTCCTGACATATTTCATTATAATCAGGAGAACTGTGAGCATCTTTATACTTGTTTAGGAAATTGCTTAGAATCGTTGACTTGTTTTTCAACATTTCAGCCGCATGGTAGGTTGCAACATTCACATCTACATGCTCCACATTTACTGACTGATTATCAATTGCCTGAAGAAATACCTTTTGCAATAGATAATTCACAAACAGGTACTTATCAAAGTAGAGAGAAGAGAAACCTAATCCCAATAATTCATGAGGATCAGTACCTACAGCATGTGATAGGATACTATCATAGTGCGAGCTGAGTAAAGGCAATAGATTGCCTACCATATCGTAGAATGGCTGACTTCCATCCTCATCATTGAGAATAGAGACGCCATTGGTTGTTCGGTTTTGGAGAAGAACAAAATTATTTTGCTGTGCGGTAAACTTGTAATCTGCATATAATGCTTTCACTTTCGCTTGTGCTTGCGCAGGTGTCAAGATTGTATTTTTGCCAGAATCCGCTTCAGCATTTGTTTCAATAAACTTAGACAAATCGCTACCATATGCTACAAAATTGATTGCTGTTGGGCGTTGAGCATGTTTGATAGCATCGCATAATGCACATATTATTTCATAGGATTTAGCACGCAACAATGAAAAATGTATGAATACATTTAATACGTCTTGATTAGCATCGATTGTCAAAATTCGGTCAAAAATATTATCCGACCAATACTGTGCAAGTTGATTAATACCAATATTTCCAGAGTTCTCAGATGACAGAGCTCCCTCTTGCTGGGTTGAATATATTATTCTACGAAAGTTTAATTGATCCTTCGCCTCGTTTGTTAAATGAAACACATGGTTAAACTTGACGTCATCACGGTGTTGTTTAACAACAACGGACACTTCATCACAGAAAGTTGACAACTCCTTACCTATAAATATATGTGCAGTATGAGACATTGTAAAATTATTTATTTGTGAACAATATTAAGTTAAAGTTTAACAACATTTCAATTACCCCAAGCCTAGCTCAGGGTAATTGAAATGAAAAACTGGGATTACTTCAAGAGAGCAAGTTGGTTGATCAATTTTTGCTCTAGGTAATCAAACTCCTCTTGTAGTAAGGTTAACTCACCACCGTTTTGAGCATAATAAGTCGCACTGCTCTTGTCTGAACATACAATGCGGTCGATATAATCCTCCAAACTACCTGTACCACCATTGGTCACACTCTTAAGAGAAGTGATATGAGCCTCCCAAGATGCCACGCGTTTTGAGTAGTCAGCAAGGATTAATCGCTTCAAATCTTCCTTGCAATCAGGCAATACCTCTGTCTTGAAGACATTGAACGCCTTATCACGTTTTGTTGTATTGCCCAGCACTTGCCACTTCTGGTTTTTACCAGGTTTGGATTTCTCATCCCAATACATATACTTACCACCAAAGTAAGCTACTAGTTTGGTATGAGTGTGATCTTCCTTGCCATCTTCCTTAATGACATTGCCATTTGCATCTTTCTGCATAGTACGCTCTTTTTCTACGATATTTACACCAAAGATTTGTGCGCATACCCAATAGAACATAGCCTCGTCCTGCATTTCTGGTTTGAGTTTGAAGTCTTCCTCTTTCATTCTCTCAAACAACTGCTTGTCACAGTGAGGATTAAACACGGCTTGACCTGCTTTACACATATTGATCAAATTATTGAACTTAGTCATTACCATCTCATCTAGTGAATCGATGCAATAAGGAATAATACAACCATCAATACAGGTAAAGATCATGCGTTGCTTGGTAGTATCGCTGTAAGTAGGCAAATAATCTTTCTTAAGAACGTTCTTTGCAAAGTCTTTATCGCCCTCTAATCTAAACGCGATCTTCTGACCCTCGTCATTCACTACTGGATAATAGGAAACAATCCAGTTCTTAACAACAGCATCAGCTACAGATTTCTCACCATCACTGATATTCACGTACTCACCACGATCGTTTACGCGCAACCAACGAGCTGATTTTCTCTCAATCTCAAGTTTCATCTTCTTATAATCCTCGTCAGAAAGTTTCTCGATAACTTGAGAGAGAAGTACATTCTTATACCAAATCGCTTGAGGTAGACTCTCTGTATATGCAAGCATTTTCTCACATAGAGCGTTGGTTTCGATATCTAACAACGACTGATTACCTAGAGTTGCTACAAAACTAGCCACCATCACATCTGCTTCATCCACTTTCATGCTTTGGCGCTCTTTAGTGGACAAGTCATACTCAAATACTAAAGAAGTACTACCAGTCTGCTTTTGCACAAGAGTAGTTTCTAGTGATTTTGACAATAGTTTCAAGCTACCATCCAAGTTCTCCAATTTTTTACACAAATCATCTGCCTGTGTAATCAATGTATTGAAGATTCCACTTGCTACTTCACGACGCTTGATCTCATATGATAGTTTCAAAATTTCAAGAGCTTTACGTCCTACCAAATCCTCAAGCAATTCTTGATTTTTCGTTGCACGACCAAAAGTAAGTGCGCCATGTTTCTCTGAGATATAGTTACTGTATGCCTTCTTATCAAATGCATCTTCACGCTCTGTTTTTTGCTTTGTAAAAGACTCTACCTCAGAATCCATTTCGCTTTTATATTTCTCGCAGTAGGTCTTAAATAATTCCACAAACTTGATAGTATTACCAACAGCAGCATTCTCCTTCAACAATGCCTGTACTTTCTCATCTAATTTAGTCTTGAAACCGTCAAGCAATGCAGCAATATGTTTATCTGTAGCGAACTGACCAAGATTTGCCAAATATCTTTGGCACTCTTGTTTGTTTGCCTCATCAGAGTTGGCTTGATCAACAGCGGGCATTTTGAGCGACTTGATAGTAGTAGGAGTGCAGATAGCATCAATAAGTTGGTCGTGTGGTACATTCTCATCGTTGATATTGTCCTCACGGAGACCAGTTTCCTCAATCCAAGGCAATACCTTATCTTGGATATCAGCCTCTTCCTGACGCATTTTGCGAATCAATGCTGTTGCTGCTTTCAGACCATATACCTCAGCGAGTAGTTGTCCTTTATATACTACTTGACAAGCACCAACACCCATGGTCCAACCCAATTTGCGCTCTACATCATAGTTCTTAGTTTTATGGTTGACATTGTTAAGAACAGCCTCTACTTTAGCACCAGCCTCTCCGCCATAGGAGTAAAGACAAAGACCCAACATCTCACACAACTCATTTATATTTTTGATTACATAGCCACCTTCTGAACGGTTATCAATCACGAAGAAGTTATCAAAAATAGGAGCAGTTCTCACAATCTTCTTACCGCCCAATTCAAACTCAATAGGGTTCTCTTTAGATGCCGTGAACAAGTAGTCCAAGTCGATAATAGAGGATACACCATTGTACATTACATTAGGCATCTTATTACCCATAGGATCCATAGCCTCAAATACACCGTGGGTTACACCAAAGCCATAGAGATTTACCTTATTGTCATACTCGTTCTTAATTGCTGTAGCGATAGTAATGAATGAACCAGCACCTGTACCACCAGCCAAAGACATTGACATGTAGATATTCACACCTGCTTGTACATTATCTGCTGAGCCATCTACATCTAGGATGCGATTAATCACATCTCTCAATCTTGGCATAATGTGCGCTAGAGTAATCTCTGTATACAAACGACCTGTAGTACGAATAGACTTTGCGCCCTTAGAGATTTTGTCATCCACGTTCGTCTCGTTGGCAGCATGCATCCAATGATATTTATTGTGCTTATCACGCCCTACCTCATATGTTTGTTTAGGGTTAGCTGCCACATCTACCTTGATAAAATCAGGAGAGATGTCAGTAGCCAAGTCTGGATCTTCATCCATGTCAGTTTGAAAGTCAAAACCGACGAATGCAATCTCATCTGGAATATTTCCTACTCCATACTCTTCCTCGTATTGCTTTTTTGCATAAGCAATCGCCTTGTTACCGGTACCACCGATACCTAAATAAATTGTTGGTTTCATGATTATATGATTTTAATAAAAAATGTGTATATGCAATTAAGTTGTTTCAATTTTCACTGACTTCCCGTCAGCATTTATAATTTCAATCACCTCTCTTCTTTTCAAATCTCCAGAGACATCAAAGTTTCGAGATTTCAGAATACGAACCGTATTAGCTCTAGCACCCGTTTTGATGGTTACAGGTTCTGTCCAAAAATCATTGTACTCAAATTGTCTCTTGCCCACAAAGAACACTCTCAGTGCAGAATCCTTCATTTTGGCATTATTGGTACATACTAACTCATATTTTCCAGCCATAGGAATACTTCTCTGACCATAACCATCGCAATAATCCATATAAAGAGTAGAGAATTTGGTAGAAGGCCATATCAAGACGCGAGATATAAACAGCCACAATAGCAGTAGGATTACTAGACCTATACCGCCTAACATCATACTATTTGCTAATGGGTTCATTTTCACTTGCTTTTTAGCCTGCCATTCAAAGATTTCTTTAGAAGCATTATCTGTCAAATCGTAACCGTTTAGTACCTCAACATCTCCTCCATTCTTCACCTTAAGATACCATTTATAATCACCTCTTTGTGCCTCTTGAGTAAAAACTAGACCCACCCTAACACTCTTGGTATGAGGAAGAATACAAATTACATTATTTGGACAGATTGCGCCATCAGCAAATAGCTGAACCTCTGAAGTAGGCACTGCCTTTACCTGATTACCATCCTTTTTATACAATTGCAATTCTACATTTTGCACTATTTCACCATCAGCATCTATATTCAAAGTTTTATACAAGGTATCAGGTACGAACTTCTTAAACCAAAAGTCTGAATAATGCACCTGCTTACCCCAATCTTGACAAGTCTCTGGATTAATAGACTCACAACCTGCTAACAGCAAAGCAAAAGCAAAAGCTAATATATATGTAATATTTTTCATAATTCGTGTTATTTAGTCAGCTACTGTAATTACCATCTTTTTAATTTTTCGATTCTTAAGAACCATATCTATGGAAGCATTTGATAGAATCAAGTTGGAAGAATCTGAGCCATCTCGTTCACAAAGAACTTTAACTATTTCTGGCGACTCCACCAAAATGTCATTCACTGCCTCTTTGAATTGAGGTTGCAAAATTACGCTAGTTGCCGAATTGGACAGTTCCACTACACAATCAAGCGCCACATATGGATTATCCTCCACATAAAAACGCACCTTTGCATTTTTGTCAAGACTATTTGATAAAATAGTATATCCCAATGAAACACACTTTCCTTTATCATCAACAACACTCAAAACCACCTCGTCCTGCACTTTCACTTGACACATTGGTGTTGTTGGAGGTTTAGGAGGACCAATAACCAACTCCATGCAAGACATAGAAAGAAGATCTTTCAGTTTCTTATTTACTGCCTGATCTGTAAGAGCAAAGTAATATCCATCAACTTTCCTTTCCTCGGAAAAAGTACACCAATTTTTGAGAATTTCGATGAATCTATCTTCAGTCTGCTTAGATTCCAAACCATCCGTCATTAGATATAGCATATTATCACACTCCGCAGTGATAATATTCCGTTGTACATGTTCCAACGCATAGGAAATATGAGTAGCTTGCACTTTTTCAGGAGACAACTCACAAAAATTACGAATTTTGTTAATTAATGCCGTTTTCCCTTCTACCGTTGCAGGACATCTCCAAGTATCTAACACTTGCGAACCAAATGGCACCACAACAAGTTCTACATTAGCGTCTTGATAGGAATCTATGTAACTAATCAACATATCCATCGCAGCATCATAAATATCATACTTCTTGAGATATTTTGTGATTGTATGCGTTTGACCCGCAATGATTACTTGTTGATCACCTTTGGTTCCAAAATAGCCACCATGCATAGAATACGTAACATCCCATAGGAAAATCACGCGTTGGGAGTAATTCTCCTGCGCAAAAGTTACTGCTGAAAATAGCAACAAGAAAAATAGAGTCTTTAGTTTTATCATAATGTTTTTAATTTTGTTTTTCATTTTTGTTTTTCACGAATTTTTTCCTTACAATGAAGGCGTTTTTCAAACCGACCGCAAAAATACAACTTTTTTTTGAATTATACAAGGATTTTACTAAAAAAGTTATATTTTTTGCGTTTTCTGTGCGTTTTCATAATCATCAAATAGTCTTCCACTCATAAATCACACTCAAAACATTAGGAAGAAGTCAAGTCGGTTGTGGTTGGTTCAATGGCAACAATCAGGTGTTGTTTCAATTTCGGGGACAAAGGTACAACATTTTTCTCACATATGACAAATAACAACAACGTTGCTAAAATATTCATCTTAAAAATTGTAAACAA
>JAEIGA010008420.1_pt1 | contig 15631 bp, 14 predicted proteins | sample 9270691 | NCBI WGS metagenome assembly JAEIGA01 (sample SAMN17057246, study PRJNA624740) | gut metagenome | biome: biome; isolation source: fecal sample | host: Bos grunniens | place: China: Xizang | collected 2019
ACCTGTCTTTTCTTTGTTTCCGTAAAGGCGGGCAGGGAAGACCTTGGTGTCATTAAGGACGAAAGTGTCGCCCTTTCCGAAATAGTCAATGATGTCTTTGAAGAGCTTATGCTCGATTTCTCCAGTCTGCTTGTGAAGAACCATCAGCTTGCACTCGTCACGCCATCTTGGTGGCTCTGTCGCTATCTTCTCAGCTGGAAGATTGAACATGAATTGTGAAAGTTTCATATATGTTGTGAATTTATAAATGCAAAATCAATACATTATACGATTTTTTGCATTTTTTGTTTCACAACATATTGAAAAAAGTGAAAAAATTACACTTTAGCTTCTCTAAATACCTCAAGGATTGAAGGGTATGTGTTCAGAAGGAACGGTGGAAGACTGGATTTTGCTACCCATGCCGCCTTCGCGATATCCTCTTCTTTCTGAGGGGTCAGATCGGTAGGGTCCGTATAAAGCATGTCATACCACCATGTGTGTTTCAGATGCCATATGCCGTTTCTTCTGTAGCAATGGTCCGTGATGCATATGAGATTCCTGAGCTGGAGCTGGTCTATGCCGGTTTCCTCCTGTACTTCACGGAGTGCTGTCACGCTGATGTCTTCGCCTGGATCCTGATGCCCCTTGGGCAGGTCCCAGAGACCGTTTCTGCTGATAAGAAGGAAGTCACCTCGTCTATTGGATACCAGGCCTCCTCCGGCATTGACTTCCAGGAACTCGGCACAGATCATCTTATAGGTCGATTCTACGTCTGTGGTAGGGATGTATATTCTATGCAGGGATTCGGAAACCTCCACCATCTCCACAAGATCATGGATGTCAGCACCTGTTCCGATGTTGAACAGGATTGCATTAGGGTCTGCCAATGCAAGGTCATCGGGCGGGCAGATTATGATACATCTCTTTTCGAAGTAGAGTTTGTGCATTTGACCTATAATTTTATTAACTTTGCGGGATGTGTGCGTATGGCACGCGAAATGTTCTGCAAATATATGCAGAAGATGTGAAGAATAACAATCTAAATTTATAATTATGCAAGCAATTGAAAAAGCAGTTGCCAAGTCTCTTTTGGACATCAAGGCTGTAATGCTAAGACCGGAAAATCCTTTTACATGGGCTTCAGGATGGAAGTCTCCTATTTACTGTGATAATAGAAAAGTTCTGTCATATCCAGAAATCCGCGAGAACATCTGCCGCTGGATGGCTGACATCATCAAGGCGCAGTATCCGGATGTGGAGGTCATTGCAGGTGTGGCTACTGGTGCCATTGCACATGGTTACCTTGTCGCTCATCTTCTTGGCAAGCCTTTCTGCTATGTCAGACCAAAACCAAAGGATCATGGTACGGGTTCTCAGATCGAGGGACTGCTTGAGCCAGGTGCAAAGGTTGTTGTAGTCGAGGACTTGATCTCCACTGGTATGAGCAGCCTTGCTGCAAAGAATGCATTGGTCAATGCCGGTGCTGACATCATGGGTATGGTTGCGATTTTCTCTTATAACTTTCCACAGTCTCGTAAGGCTTTCGAAGATGCTAACGTGGAGTTGACAACTCTGTCAAACTATGATACATTGGTAGAGGTTGCCAGCGAGATCGGCTATATCAAGGAGTCGCACATCGAGGTTTTGAAGGATTGGAGATTCTCTCCATCTACATGGGGAAAGGAAGAGTAATATGGCAGTCGAGATACAAAGCAAGAGAGCAGTCGTGTCGAAAGCTCCGTACGAGCTGTACATGATGTTCGTGGACATGCGCAACTTTGTCAACTTCCTTCCGGAAGACAAGAAGGAAAATGTGACTGCTGATTATGATTCGATTCATGCGGAAGTCCAGGGTTTCAATATTGGCTTGAAGGTCCTTGAGAGAGTTCCATATTCTAGAATCGTATTTCAGGATGATGGTTCGCCGTTCAACTTCGAGATCGTGCTTTTCTTCAATCCGGCAGCGGAGGATCCATACAAGACAGATTTTCAGATCATTCTTGAGGCAGAACTTAATTTCATGATGAAGACTCTTCTGGGAGGAAAGCTCAAGGATGGATTGGATAAGATCGTAGATGCATTGGTGGCTCTGTCCGAGGGTAGGGTTCCTGAGGGAATCGACCCCTCTATGATGCCAAAGGCTTAATATGAACATAAAACAATCATTCATCAGATACATGGAGGAGGCGATAGGGCATGAAAATGCCCTTGTCGCTTTTTCTGCTTTTGACCAGCCGGCTTCCACAGCAGTAAGATACAATCCGTTCAAGAGCTGTGTGAAGATGCCGGGCCGTGCAGTCCAGTGGTCTGAGCATGGACGCATCCTTCCTGAGCGTCCGGTCTTTACCTTGGACCCTCTGTTTCATGCTGGTGCATACTATGTGCAGGATTCTTCTTCGATGTTTGTCGGCCATGCGTTCAGAAAAATGCTTTCGAAGGTTGACAAGCCGCTGGGCCGTCCGTTGAGAGTACTGGACCTTTGTGCTGCACCTGGAGGTAAGACTACGGATCTGGCTGCCTCTCTTCGTGAGGCTTTCGGTGATGATTTTATCTTGGTCGCCAACGAGGTAATGAAGGCAAGAGTCGGCATATTGGCAGACAATGTGGCCTTGTGGGGTGATCCTGCAGTTGTCGTCACCTGTGATGATCCGGTAGCTTTTGCTGCGCTGCCAGGATTCTTTGATGTGATTGTTACAGATGTCCCATGCTCGGGTGAGGGCATGTTCCGAAAGGACGAGGAGGCTGTGCAGCAGTGGTCGGAGGACAATGTCTCTCTTTGTGAGGCCCGTCAGAGACGCATCCTGGCGGACGTATGGCCTTCACTTCGCGAGGGGGGAGTATTGGTGTATTCCACTTGTACGTTCAACCGTATGGAGAATGACGGGAATGTGGAGTGGATCGCATCAGAACTTGGAGCAGAGATCCTTACGACTGAGGATGTCCTGGACGGAATGTCCGGAGTTATCAAGACTGAAAGAGGATATAGTCTTGTTCCGGGACATGTCGAAGGAGAAGGACAATATTGCGCCGCTCTTCTGAAGACAGGTTGCGACAATATTACAGACGTACCTTCGCGTATAAAGAAGGCTCCCCGTCAGGCAAAGCCTGCGACAATTCCGGACGGATTGCAGCGTTTGATGAATATCCCTGTTACTTTCAGACTTAAGGGCGAGATGATAACAGCTGTGCCTGCGAATATATCATCGGATGTGACACGTGTAGAAGATGCGCTTCATGTTGTTGCTGCAGGATGTGCAGTGGGAGTAGTCAAGGGTAAGGATCTGGTTCCTGATGCAGACCTGGCGTTGACGATGATGCTTGCGGCGGATGCATTCCCGGCCGTTGAACTGGACCGTCAGAAGGCATTGGAATTTCTGCATAGGGATGCGATCGCATTCCCAGATGCTCCAAGAGGGTATCTGCTTCTCAAGCATGAGGGATTGGCTTTAGGATTTGTAAAGAATCTGGGAAACAGATGCAACAGCCTTCATCCTCAAAGTAGACGAATAAGAATGGATATTAAATGATTATGAGAAAATTTATATATGTGTTTGCAGCGCTTGTGCTGTCAGTTGCTGCTTCTGCGCAGTCAATCGATTACCTTCGTAGGTACAACCTCCTGTTGGATAGGGTAGGACCTGCCGGAGTCGGAATGGAGACTCTGATAGAGAATTGGGGAAAAGCTGAGCCGGAAAGTATCGAGATGCTGCAGGCGCGCTTCTTCTTTCTGCTCACCAAGGCTCAGGGATCAGAGGTCGTGTCTCGTAAGGAATCGAAATTTCTTGGATTGACTCCTGTCCTGACTCTCAAGGATTCACTTGGAACTGATGTTCATTATTATGAGGTGATCAAGTATGAAGAGGAACTGTTTGTAGATGCTGTAGAGTCTTTGCAGCAGGCGATTTCAATCTCTCCTGACAGACTTGATCTACGCTTTCTGATGGCAAATACATATATGTCATATGAAAGGGAAAATATTGATTTGACTCTGTCAAACATAATGGGCCTTGTACATGACTACATGTCATCTGACAAAAAATGGTTGTATCAGCCTGATTTCGCATCAGAGCCGGAGGAAGTCGACAAGGAGCAGTTTGCGGATATGATGAAGGATTACTGCTACAGTTTCTATACATTGGCAACTCCGTCGTCGTACGATGCCTTTCTGAAATTGTCAGAGAGGATGAACAGCTACTTCAAGAAGGATGCAGACTTTATCGGCAATATCGGATCATATCATCATGTGGTAAAGCAGGATTACAAGACGGCTTTGAAGTACTATGACAAGGCTATAAAGCTTCAGCCTGACAACACTTCATTGATCAACAATGCCCTCATTGCTGCACGTAAGATGAATAATGCCAAGTTGGAAAAGAAATATCGCAAGATGCTTGAGAAGTAAATGAATCTGTCTTTTTTCATAGCTCGCAGACTCGGATATAAGGGTCGGGTGGTCACGGCTGCAGTGGCGGTTAGCTTTCTGGTTGTGATCATTGCGATAGCTGTGTCTGCCGGTTTCAGATATGAGATCCGAAATGGACTTTCTGCATTGACCGGTGATGTGCAGCTTACTATGGCAGATATCAATTATCTTGATGAATCATCTCCCGTAAGTACTGAGCAGGCATATCTGGCCTCTGTCGAGGACGTAGAGGGAGTTGTAAGTGTAAGTCCTGTCATCTATCGTGCCGGTATCGTAAAGCAGGATGATGAGATCTACGGTGTAATGATCAAAGGAGTGGAAGGTGGTGTTCGCTGTGCAACTGGGACTGACATTCCTGATACGTTGGCATTGGCGGTGTCTATACCTTCTTCTTTGGCAGAGAGAGCACAATTGGGTATTGGTGACAAGCTCTTGACTTACTTCGTGGGAGATAAGGTCAAGGTCCGCCAGTTCAATGTTGCGGATATATATGAGCCTCTTGTCAGGACCGATGACAGACATCTTGTCTTTGCTGACATCTCTGATATGCAGAGGCTGAATGGCTGGACTGAGGCCGAGACCACGATGTTCGAGGTTGCTCTGGAGGATGACTACAAGGAAAGGTCCAAGATGGACACGGTCACTTATCATATCCTGGATGCCGTTCTGGAAAATATAGCAGGGGAGGATGATTTCCTGCATCCGGTTTCTTCTGTAAGACGATTCCCGCAGATATTCGAATGGCTTGCCCTGATTGATTTCAATGTATTCTTTGTCTTGCTGCTTATGATTGCTGTCGCAGGAGTGAATATGATCTCAGGACTGCTTATAATGCTGTTTGAACATATATCGACCATCGGCCTGCTGAAGTCTTTAGGAATGCGTAACGCAGAGATAATGAAGGTCTTTCTGACCAGGGCCGCCGGCACTGTCTTCAAGGGAATGGTCATCGGTAATGTTATAGCTTTTGCATTGTGCTATATCCAGGGAAAGACTCATCTCATCAAGCTGGACCCGGTAAACTATTTCGTGTCGTCAGTACCGGTGCATCTGAATGTGATGGATGTCATAGCAGCTGACGTGATAGCATTTGCTGCTATAATGCTTCTCCTGATCCTTCCGTCTCTGTTTGTAATGAGAATCGATCCGTCAAAGACAATGAAGATGGATTAACGGGGACAGATCTTGCAGATCGCCTGGTAGAGATCCATTACCTTATCTACATATTCTACCGTCTCTTTGCCGTTGAATTTTCCCAGTCTGATGTTATCTTCATCGAGAATCTCCTTGGACTTCATCAGAGGCATTACTTTGACGATATTAGCCCAGACATTTGCGTCCAGCCCTTTGGATCTTGCGAGGCTGCGGCAGTCCTTTATCCTGCCTTCTCCAGCATTGTAGGCTGCAAGGGTGAATCGGATGCGTTCGTCCTTGGTCATCTTGCTTCTTCTGTATAGGCCCTGCAGTCTTTTAAGATGTTTGGTTCCGGCTATCAGATTCTGCTCCGGGTCGGTAAGGTCAGTGATGCCATAAATGGCTCCGGTCTTAGGCATTACCTGCATAAGACCGCTTGCTCCGCGATGTGAACGTGAGCTGATTGAAAACTTGGATTCCTGATATACTACAGCTGCGACTAATCTCCAATCCCAGCCAAGCTCTTTCGCATATTTCTTGAACAGATCGTCGTATGGGCTTATTATCCTGGATCTTACGCCTCTTTGAGCTCTTTTTATCGGGTTGAATGCTCTGAAGAATCTGTTCTTTTTCTCTTTGTATTCATCGGAAAGTACATATGTCTCCAGCCACTCGTCGATTTCACTGACGTGTGCTTCCTTGCCGGTGTTCATAGCAATGGCTGAACAGTCAAGAATGTTTGCAGACAGGAGAAGATTCTCGTTGTCTGCTGCATCCTCGGTGTGCATTACCAGAAGATCGATGGTTCCCAGTATGAGGGAATCAACGTAGCTTACGCCTTTTCTTCCGACGACTATCTTTATGTTGCAGTTGTGATCTCTGGCAAAGTCCTTCATGACTTCATATGAGAAGCCGCTTTCCAGACCATGACTGTTTTTCATGTCGTCGCCCAATTCTATGGCGCATGTTATCGTCTTGCCGGAAAAGTTGAAGATGTCGACGTCGTTTTCAGACAAAGTGCGTCCGCTGTCACGCGTCGGTCTTGCGATCAGTATAAGTGCTGAGACTATCAGGAATTTAAGAAGCCTTGTATGATCCTTAGAAATCGTCATGCTTATCTTCTGTTTTGCAGGCCGCCTCGTGGTCCCGTAGAACCACTGCTCTGTGCTCCTGTTGATGACATTGACGAATTCTTCTTAGGCATTACATAGAATGGCCATGTGATACCGAACTTGAATGCTCTCTGCGAGGTAATGTATCCGTCTGCTGTAAAGTAGTCCGCCTGCTTGTTCGGCCATCCCATATTCACGTTGATAGCCTTGACGAAAAGCGACGCTCTCTTCCACTGGATATTTACGAATGCATCGATGTATGGGCATCCGCCGTACTCATGTGTTGTCTGATTGTGGAATACACCTAGCACTGGGTTGTATCCTGGCGCATACCATTTTGTTGTGTACAGGCAATGTGCTCCGACCTGCATCTTCATCACATTCTTGACCACGTCAAACTGGAAGTAGTAGCGTAGGTTGAGGGCAAGCAATGGAAGAGGCATGACCTCACTGTTGGATGAGAACTGTACGGCTGCCTTATTCTCAAGATGTACTGGACCAAAAGCAAAATCCTTGCGCAGAGTTCCTGTTATCACGCTCATTGCAGATCCGTTCTGCCTTACAATGCCTTCAGTGTCATAGTAGATGTTATTGCTCAACAAGCCGTAGCCGAATGATGCATCCATTTTCCAGCGTGGGATGTGCAGCGATCCCTCAAGCTTGGTTGTTGAAATCTTGCCGAAGTCATTATTCCACACGAAGTGGTTTGTATACAGATGCTGCTGGTAGTAGTCCGGCTCCTTGAGTGATGTCTCGAAATGAGCATTCAATGTCAAAGGACTCTTTCTGTCTCTGCGGAAAGGATAGGCGTTGAATGTGAGGTTACCCTCTAACTTGAAGTCATTGATTTCATAACCGAGGAATGTGTAACGTCCCTTGGCGTTCCAATGCATATACTTCTTGTACTGTCCCTGTGCTCCAGCATAGAGATATACGGAGTTCAGAGCAACATTGTTGCTTCCTGAAACGTAGTCAGTAGGCTGGAATGCAAGATAATTTAAGAGCTTGTCTCCCAAACCGACGTCAAGCTTTGAGACGATGGCATCATCCTTCCATGGCTGGAGTCTGATGAATACCTTGTTTTCGAATTTCATGACTCTGAGGGAATCGTGGCTGGTTGTCGGGTTGAGGTAGAACCTGTTTCCGAAGTACTCCCTTGCATCTGTATCTGAATTCGAGATGTTGTCTATGTATGTCTTTCGTGTTATGGAGAACTCACTGCTGTGTCCGATGAAGGCAGTGGTGATGTCCGTATTCAAGGTCTCTGCTGTCTTTTCCTCTTTTCTGACTCTACGATCAGTTATCTTTTGCTGATATGCTGCAATGGCTGCAGAGTCTCCTACGGCAATCAGACTGTCCAACGTGAAGTCTTCCTGCTTTCTGAGCTTCTTCTCTGTACGTACCTCCTTGTCCAGGAATGTAAACGGGATACGGTAGCTCTGGTCGAGGAACAAGGTGTTCTTCTTGATGTCATTGCTTGCGTCCTTGAGGTAGATGCCGATCTCTCGAGCGTCTACGGTCGTATCTCGAATCCATGACTGATCTATGATACCGCCGTTTTCACTTTTCTTGACTCTGTTATATATGTAGCCGGTATGCATCAGGTATTTCTTACCTGTGTAGTTGGCTGCCATCACGGCATTTCGGTTGTTTACGTCCTCTCTCTTCAACATACCGTTGCTGCCGAATCTGGTATATTGCAGCATTATGTTCAGCTCTGGAGTTATGTTCTGAGTACTGAGTACCTTGATGTTGGACTCCTCCTTCTCCTTGTTGGCGAAGAGAGTTCCGTAGTAGTCCAGCTCGGTGTATGTTGTCTTTGTATTATACTTTGGAAGAGTTTCAGGTGTGTAGCTCCAGATCTGATATGGTGCATAGAAGATCGCATCGTTCTCTTCTTCTCTCTTGAAGTAGTCATATAGCTGTACCGGAGAACCTGCAACTCCAAGCCATGTTGCATTCACATCCTGCTTGTAGAAAGGATATTCGTGGAAATTGTTGTTGAATGACGAATCCGGTGCCTGGTCGCGCAACTCCACAAGGTCGTGGAAGTCCCTGTCGTGTTTCCATGTCACGATTCGTTTGTACTGCATTGAATCCGGGAATGCAAAAGTCTCGAGGATACGAGGGGTGTTTTCGATCACGCTGTCCTTGTATGCTCTGATGCTGTCCTTGATCTCCATCTTTCTGTTTGCGGCAGCGATGAGTTCCGGAAGCTTTACCTCAGCGTCATACTTCTTGCGCTCGCGGCGGCTCAACGAGGCATACCATGCATTGTGTTTTGCAATTGCCATGTCTGTCGAATCCTTCAGATAGAGGGAATCAAGACGCAGTGCGGCAATAGTGTCGCCTGCAGTGATGAGCGAGTCGCGTACAAAAGCTCTTGTCGTAGAGTCTTTTACCGCTACATAGTATTTATAGAAGAATGGGTCGGTCAGCTTGAGAGAGTCCGGTGCCTTGATCGTGTCTCTTGCAGAAAGAACCAGAGTATTGGCAAGACTGTCGTCCTTCAGAATAAGACTGTCATTCTGTGCAAGAAAGGCAGAGGTGTCTACGGTAGAAGCCAAGGCAAGCGTGTCCTCTGTCATACGATAGGAGGCTGCACGCTTGATGTCAATGCCGAACGCCTGCAGTGCCGCAAACGTCACCAGCAGTGTCGGAATCCATATTTTTGCCCAAAAATTCTTCATACCAAGACGGCAAAGGTACGAATAATTATCGATTATTCAATATTTACGCCTTCTGCAGCCATCTCTTCCAATGCCTTGAGGTGGCCGGCATGGTCTACATATGCCAGGCAGTCCTTGAGTAAGTGAACTCTATATCCTGCCTTGAGAATATCTTCTGCCGTATTGCGCACGCAATACTCTGTGGCGATACCGCATATATACACGTCAGTTGTATCAAGAAGCTCAAGAATCTCTCCGAGAGACTGCTCTGCAGAATTCACTCCTGCAAATCCTGAGTATTCCTCCTTGTTCCTGTTGCAGCCCTTGTCGAAGGTCAGCTCTTCGCATGCATATGGCAGAAGGTCTTCGTGAATATCGCCTCCGTGGGTGCCGGCAACACAGTGTGGCGGCCAAATGCCTCCCTGATCTTTGAATGACGAGTGGTCAGCCGGATGGAAGTCGCGTGTGAACAGGATAGGGAACGTATCCAGGATCTCATGATCCTCTCCTCCCTGTCCCTTGGTCTGGGAGTCGATATATTTCAGAGTGTTCTTTACTGCATTTTCTGCATTCTGGCATGCAAGGCTTCCATCAATGAAGTCATATTGCATGTCCACTACGACTAAAGCGTGATTGTTCATATGCTTGCGAACTTTTATTATAACTCAAATTCGTTGATCTCCTTGACAATGCGATTGATGATGCCCATCTTGAGATTGTAAAGGTCGTCTGAGATGTCCACTTTGTAATAGTGAGGGTTGATAAGACGTCGCTCGCTTGGGCTGAAGTGGCTGAGAGTCTGGTTGTAGTATTCTTTCTTCTCCATGAGCGTATGGAAAGGAACACACCTCTTTCCGTTTTCCATCACCTTGTGCTGGAGTGTAAGCGCCGTGTATTCTCCGGCCTCGAATGTCTTGTATTTGTAGCGGTCGTACTCGTCGCAGACGGTGAAGCTTTCTCCGGCCTCGATCTTCTTGCTGAGCTCGTCCCCTCTGAGGCATGTTACGTCTACTTTATAGATTTCTCCCTTCTGAGGATCTGTCTTCATGATACGGTAGGTGATCTGGAAGCCTGGGTTGATGAGCTTGATCTTGTCCTCGGAGCGCTTTATGACTCCTTCTCCATCGATTTCTACAAGCTTGTATACGTTGCCGAAGCATGGGTTTGCCTTGCTTGTGGCGATGGCGTCACCCACGCCGTATGAATCGATGCACGCACCCTGGCGCTCAAGGTCGGTGATAAGGTATTCGTCGAGCGAATTGGTCGCGAATATCTTACATCCGGTAAATCCGTTTTCGTCGAGGATTCTGCGGCACTCTGCGGAAAGATATGCAAGGTCTCCGCTGTCCAGGCGTACGCCATATCCTCCCGGATAGTCATTGTCGATGCCGTTTGCCTTGAATGCCTTCATGGCATTGAGAATTCCGCATCTGAGAGTATCGTATGTGTCGATAAGGAGAATGATAGGCTCTCCCTTGTGGGTCTTTATGTATGTGTCGTATGCAGTGAACTCGCCCTTGACGCTGCATCCGAATGCTGTGACATAGCTGTGAGCCATAGTGCCGGTCGAGCCGTAGTCGAACATGGCTCCTGTGAGGATGTTCGATGTCGTGCTGCAGCCTGCTATGATGGCAGCCTTAGCGCCGTATGTGGCAGCCCAAGGACCATGTGCGCGGCGTGAGCCGAACTCGCTGACTGGTCTGTTGGTGGCGCGGCATACTCTTGATGCCTTTGTGGCAACAGCCATCTGGTGGTTCATGATGCAGAGCATCGGAGTCTCAAGTACCTGAGCCTCGATGAGCGGACCTTCCACGATGATGATAGGCTGGTTCGGGAAAACGATTTCACCCTCACGCATTGCATAGACAGTACCTGTGAACTTCATCGCTGAAAGATAGCCTCGGAACTCGCTGTATTCTTCGCCCGGAAGGAATTTTTCGAAGAAAGCAGGAGCCATGTTTCCAAGGTTTTCGATCATTTCGATCACCTCGTCGATACCGCTGACTACAGCCCAGTTGTTGTTTTCTGGTGCTTTTCTGTAGAACATGTTGAAGACGGCGTGCTGATCCTTCATGCCGCTGTCGTAAAATGACTTTCCCATTGTGTATTGGTACTTGTCCGAGCAATATGCGATATTTAGCATCGTTTTGAATTTTAAATCCAACAAATTTAATCTTTTTTGCCGAACAATTTCGTAAATTCGCGAAGAATTTGATATGACAATGAATCAACTGATAGAACTATATAAGTCGATATTCTCGGCAGAGCCTTCCGGATGTACTCCGCTCACAGGATCGGCCAGCAACCGCAAGTATTATCGCCTTTCAGGAGAAGCCGGTACATGTATCGGCGTCATTGGTGTGGATGTGCTTGAGAATAAGGCATTTCTGGCCATAGCTGAGCAGTTTGGAAACAAGGGTATAAACGTACCGCGCATTCTCGCCGTCAGTCCAGATGAGTCAGCATACCTGCAGGAGGATCTTGGTGATGTTGTGCTTTTTGATATGTTGACAGCAGCTCGCAAGTCAGGGGAGGGTATGGATCAGGTGGAAAGCCTGCTTGTCAGGACAATGGCAATGCTGCCGAAGATACAGTTTGAAGGTGCTTGCGGACTGGACTTTTCCGTATGCTATCCTCAGTCGTCGTTCGACAGGAGGATGGTGATGTTCGATCTGGACTATTTCAAGTACTGTTTTCTGAAGCCGTCCGGTCTTGAGTTCAATGAAGTGCTTCTTCAGGATGATTTCGAAAAGTTTGCTGATGCACTTCTTGCGGATGATACAGATACTTTCCTGTATCGCGACTTCAATGCCCGTAATGTGATGGTGAAGGATGGACAGCCATATTTCATTGATTTTCAGGGCGGCCGTCGTGGCCCTATATATTACGATGTCGCATCATTTGCCTGGCAGGCCCGCGCACGATTCTCCCAGCAGCAGAAGGACGCCATGCTGGATGCATATCTGTCGGCGCTTTCCGAGTATGTGAGTGTCGATGTAAATGAGTTCAAGCAGCGTCTTAGACTCTTTATCCTCTTCCGCCTGCTTCAGGTCCTGGGAGCATACGGCTTCCGCGGATGGGTGGAGCATAAGGCCAACTTTGTCACCAGCATTCCTGCAGCAATCGCAGAACTGAAGGTACTTGCTGAAGAAGGCTTTGAAGAATATCCATACCTCACCCAGGTGCTTGGCGACCTGGCAGCACTTCCTCGCTTTAAACAGGAGACGCGTCCGGAGGGAGTTCTCGAAGTGAAGGTCTACAGTTTTTCATTCATGAAAGGTGTACCTCATGATCCGTCAGGAAATGGAGGCGGCTATGTGTTTGACTGCCGTTCGATCCATAATCCAGGCAGATATGAGCCATATAAGAAATTGACTGGACGCGATGAGCCGGTGATAAAGTTCCTGGAGGACGATGGCGAGATCTTCAGATATCTTGAGCATGTGTATGGCGTTGTTGATCCGCATGTGGAGACATATAGCAGAAGAGGATTTACAAATCTCATGGTCAGCTTCGGATGTACGGGAGGACAGCACCGTTCTGTCTATTGCGCAGAGCATCTTGCAGCCCACCTTGCGGCAAAATATCCTCACATCCGTGTCCGTCTGATCCATCGTGAACAGAAAATTGAGGAAATTTTATGAAATCAATGATATTTGCGGCAGGTCTTGGTACTCGCCTTAAGCCGATAACCGATACGCTCCCGAAGGCCTTGGTGCCGATAGGGGAAAAGCCTTTGCTGGAGCATGTGGCCAGAAAACTCAAGGCCGCAGGCATTGATGAGGCTGTGGTAAACGTGCATCATTTTGCAGACATGATTCAGCAATGGATTGCAGAAGATTCTGAAAATGAGTCAGGTACAGGACTGTGCATGCAGGTCAGTGATGAGCGGGAACTGCTTCTGGAGACCGGAGGAGGAATCCTCAAGGCTAAGGAATATCTCCAGGGCTGCGGTAATTTCCTGGTTCATAATGTCGACATACTCTCAAATCTTGATATCAGCTGGTTCGCTTCACAGGTTCAGCCTGATGCTCTTGCTACACTTCTGGTCAGCCAGCGCGACACTGCGCGTTATCTGCTCTTTGACCCTCTCACCATGCGTCTGGTGGGTTGGACAAATGTAAAGACCGGCGAGGTGAAATCTCCATACCCGGATTTGCAGCCGGACTCATGCGTGAAGCTGGCCTTTTCCGGAATACATATCATCTCGGATCAGGTTTTTGACATCATGGATGAGTATGCGAAAGAAAAAGGACTGAGCGGTCAGTCGCGCAGCCCTCGTTTCCCTATAATGGATTTTTATCTTTCAATCTGCGGCATGTGTCCTGTCTATGGAGTCCAGGCTTCCGGTCTGAGGATGATAGACGTGGGCAAGCTTGATTCTCTTGAACAGGCTGAGATGTTGGCGCAGACTCTTTAGAATATTCTTGGTATTTTCTTGCATCCACCTAGGTCGCCCTCTTCTTGCGGTATGCCCTTGATGAGGATGATTCCGAATGTCAATGCTATGGCAGCTATGGCATAGACTCCTGCATATGCCCAAGGTGAGAGCACGTCAGAAAAATATTCGGCATCCTTAAGCGAAGGTATATTGCTCAAGATGAGCGCCATCGTATTGTTGGCAAAATGCATCAGCATGGTGAGCTTGAGGGATCCGGTCTTGTAATATACATATCCGAAGACAATTCCCATCAGGAATGCTGGAACTCCCTGCCATATGTTCATGTGAATCAGCGCGAAGAAAAGCGCTGAGATCAAGATCGCCCATGTCGGACTGACTTTCTTGAGCATTCCTCTGAGGATTACGCCCCTGCAAAGCCATTCCTCGAAGAATGGAGCAAAAATGGCTGTCGATAGGAAACTCACCCATACCGGTCCTTCCAAGAGTTTCTCCATCATTAGCTTCAGGTTTTCAGGCATTTCAGGAAGCAGCATGCCGACAGGCTCGATGATGAATGATGTAGCGAGGCAGATGACAGTCGCTACAAATGCCATGGTAATGCCCTTGTGTACTCCAAAATTGTTGTTGTCGATGGTGTATCCATCCTCAAATCCTTCGTTTCTACGGCTTTTGGCGGACGCATAAAGCATGGCTGGAATGAACATCATCGGATATGTTATGAGCATTCCGAATATCTGAGCATCATGAACCGATCCGCCTACCATGAACGTTCCGGCGAGAATACTGCCGATGAATGTTCCGAGAAACATGAACAGTACCACCCATACAAGATCTACGTATCCAGGCATGAAGTGGTTGTAATTTGACAGAAGATCGTAAGATGCTCTGCCTTTATGTCTTTTGAAAAATCCCATTTTGTTGATTTATTTATTTGCAAAAATAACTAATTTTGCCGAGAGATTGGAATTGACTATGGGAATTTGGCAAAATATAAAGAATCTTTACACGGGGGAAAATCGAACATTTACGTGGTTTGTCACCCTGTGGCTGCTGTATTTCGCATGGTCATGGCTGTTCGGCTCAGGAAATACAATCCCTCAATACATCGAGAGCAAGAAGGAGATCCGAGGCCAGCTGGACAGCATCGAGTACTATCAGAATGATATAAAGAGGCTGGATAAAATCCTTGATGAGAGAGAGTCCAACCTTGATGTTCTGGAAAAATTCGCAAGAGAGCAATATAATTTCTCAGCTAAAAATGAAGATGTCTACATCATTACTCGATGATGTAGACATCTGTCTTTTTTATCAATCCGGTCACTCAGTGACTAGAATCCTGTGTATGTCCAAGGAGTGATGACTCTGAGCTCCTCTTTTACTGATTCGCTTACTTCGAGAGTCTCGATGAATTCTGCGATCACTTCGTGGTTGATGCCCGCACCTGTACGTGTAAGCGCCTTGAGCGTCTCGTAAGGGTTAGGGTAGTTTTCTCTGCGGAGGATTGTCTGGATAGCCTCAGCAACTACAGCCCAGTTTCTTTCAAGGTCTGCGCGGAGTGCGTCCTCGTTGAGGATGAGCTTTCCAAGTCCCTTCTTGAGTGAGTTGAGCGAGATCATAGAGTGTGCGAGTGGCATACCGATGTTGCGGAGCACTGTAGAGTCTGTAAGGTCGCGCTGCAGACGAGATATAGGGAGCTTCATCGAAAGGTGAGTGTAGAGGGCGTTTGCCACTCCGAAGTTACCCTCGGCGTTCTCGAAGTCGATTGGATTTACCTTATGAGGCATAGCTGATGAACCAACCTCTCCAGCCTTTACCTTCTGACGGAAATATTCCATCGAGATATATGTCCAGATGTCGCGTGCGAAGTCGATAAGGATCGTGTTGATACGACGCAGACAGTCGAAGAGTG